>TARA_A100001201_G_scaffold55921_1_pt1 | contig 17289 bp, 33 predicted proteins | sample TARA_A100001201 | Tara Oceans TARA_A100001201 (sample SAMEA2619872) | marine metagenome | biome: marine biome (ENVO:00000447); feature: surface water layer (ENVO:00002042); material: "saline water (ENVO:00002010), including plankton (ENVO:xxxxxxxx)" | depth 5 m | reverse complement strand
CAATAACCACCAAATGTTTTCCATTGATTATTGCGTTTGTACATAAATATTTGATCAGGTTGAACAAAATATAAATCTTCTTTAAAATAAGATGATGAGTTTCTTTCAACACCTCTTTGATCATACCAACGTCTAAACACATTGTGATGTATTACAATGGTATCACCTACATTTATATCTGTTTTATACTCGCTAGGTACAGAAACTACTTTAGCTTCTCTACTTATAAAAGTAAATTCTTCAACAGAACTATTTACAATTAATTTTTTATCACCTACATTTATTTCGTTATTATAACGCTTGTTTAGAGGAGTGACAATAAACTTGTATAAACTGTTCATTAATATTCTAAATCATATTCAACAGATATAGCCATGTTAGAATTAAACTTCTTCCATGGCAGTATCTCTTGATCTTTCTTTATAAATATGTTATAAGAGGAATCAGATTCATTAAATATAATAGATCTTATATTGTGTCCACCGTATACCTGCTGACCTACAGAATAATGCATAGCATCATTTTTATAGTCAGCGCCAATACTGATTTTTCTTATATTGGATGTCATTACTCAGCTTTTTTAAGCTTTGTTACTTCTTCTTTAGGAATATCAGTATACTCTCCAGTTTGTATATTTATATTTACATCACCGTATTTTTCCTGTAATTCCTTTTTAATTTCACCCATTTCTTTTTCCAACATAGCTATTTGACTTACATCATTTGCTTTTTGTACTTCTAAGAAACCAATATTAGATAAACGTTTTTGCAAATCTTGTTGATTTTGCTGTACCTTTTCTAATTCTTCTTGTGTAATTTTTTTAACTTCTTTGCTCATAATTTTATTTAATTTAATTAGTATTTACTTATCTATAGTCACGTGTTTTACACGCTTTTTACTTTTTAAATATACTAGTTGCTTTTTCTGTCGTACGTCCGCCGAAATAAGCTAAGACAACCGCCATCATAACATTCTCAAAAGTAGAGTTCCAATTATCATGTATTGTAAAAGGTATACTCTCTACACTATCTAATATTCCAGCAAATGAAAATATAACAATACACCACACTAAAACTAATGGACGTACATTTTTACTCCACCATGAATCTGACATTGAATCTGATTTCCAACGAGAAGTTATTGCTTCTAACTCTTTATTTTGGTGCTCGTATATTAATTGCTGTAATTTAATTTTATCTTCTGCTGGTGCATCAGACTTGGTTATTTCAGCTATAGCTTCTTGAGGCGATGTAACTCCCTGTAATATATTTCCTAATGTAGGATTTATTACAGTAGCAGCACCGAACAATAGCTGACCAACTGTAGTATCTTTAAACTTTTTTTTCTTTTGCATATGCTTCTTTTTCCCAAGGTAAGTTTTTATCTCCTTCTTTTATTTTAGATCTATCATACCATTTACCTTCCCAGTAAACCCATTCATCGTTCCAACAAAATCTACCGTCCTTGATTTGTTTTACATGTACTTTTTCATGGCTAATAGTAACGTCTTCTTTTTCATGAGGTAAGTCTTCATTTAGTACTATAGCGCCATTAAGAAGAGTAACACCATGCGTATGACCATCTTCAAAAGGTGCTCTATACACAGGTGTGTTATCTATCTTATAAGGGGCTTTCATTTTAAAAGCCATGTCTTATTTTTTAAACTTATCTTCTCTTTTGTTATCCATAACAGTAGCATCTGCATCTACTGGTCTATTACCACCTTCTAAAGATATATCTTCATCGCTTTCTCTTTTAGCCATATAATCTTTTTTAGCCATGTGATCCATACCTCTTTTCGCCATGTAATCACCTCTTTTTGCCATGTAATCACCATCTTTATGAGCAGCAGCTTTTCTGTCTCTAAGCTTTCTGTCTTCATCATAGATAGCATCTTTTGCATCGTGAATTAATCTTCTTTCATGATCCATGTCCATTCTTAAATGGTGGTTTCCACCTGAATATCCTTTATAATGTCCCATTGTTTTGTTTTTAATTGTTAATTTTTAATCTAATCTTTCAAACGATATTTCTATCGGTCTATTACCTGTATCTGATGGAAACGGATTTACACCACCGACAGTGAACTCTACTTCTACTTTTATTGTATCGCCAGCGCTAAATTCTTGAATAAGTTCTCCATAAAATATTTTATCTCCTGTTAATTCCGTAGACTTTTGATCAATAACATCTACAGCGGTACCACCTGCTAAAACGAAAGAAACTCTCATTTCTACTTGACTTGTTTGATCAAACCAATGTTGACAAGTTCTTACTTTCCAGGTTCCTGCTCCATCTACTCCTAATGTAAAGGTAGCTTCTTGACCAGCTGTACCACCAGGTGTATTAGTACATGTCCAACCATATTGTGTAAAAGCTGTTGGGCCAGGAGCGTTTAAACTAGAAGCTATTAAAGCCGTTGGGTTAAATGGTAAAGCACTAGCTGTAGCACTAAGCCAATTTGTATATGCAACTGGAGTACCATTTGGCCAAATAAATACTTGAGTCATTCTATAACCCGTTACTTGTATACCTGGAACAAAAGTAGCGTTTGTGCCATCGCTTTGAAGAAGATCTCCTCCAGAAGCTGCACCAGCGTTAGTTAACGCATTAATAGCTAGTTGTTGCGTACTTTGTCCTGTACCACCGTTTGCTATAGGTAATACACCTGTAACATCTGCAGCTAAATCTATACCTGCAACAGTTGTAAAAGGTGTCGCAGCATCAGCTTTTAAAAAGCCAGCCGTAAATGTAGTTTCACCAGTTCCACCTTTATTTACTGGTAGCGGACTAGTATCAAATAGTAAACCCTCTAAACTTGTAACTAATTCTGTAGGTGTAATACGTAGGTTGTTAGGACCTGTTGTATCATAACCAACTATACTAGTAAAGTTAGAAAGATCCGCTTCAGCGGTAAATTGTGAAAATTTTATATCTGCCATTTTATTTAGTTTTCTCGGATCATTAAATCTAATCCATTTTCTGTTAGCATTCTATCCACTCCATTCTCCATAATTATATAATTAGTTATTGGACCTGGGGATACTTTGTATGAATTTGGTACTGCTAATAAACCATTAGCATTTCCTAAAATTGTTGGAGCCATTATAATAAAGCTATTATATCACTAGCTGTAGTATTAGATGCATTAACTCTTCCTACGTTGATAGGTATAAAAGAAGCGTCTCCTACATTTTTCATTAACACAGGAATAGGTGATGATGTTACTATTTCAACATCACCTCCAGTTCCTACGTATAATAAAAACGAGTTAGGATCTGGATTAGGTTGATATATTGTATAAACCTGTGGTGTTGCTAAAAATATATTAGCACTCAATGTTATAGTAGAGTCACTATTAACCTCTGTAACACTTGCTATTTCACCTGTAGTTTCGTTGTAAACTGTATCACCTACGCTAACCGCAGGTACTGAAGTACCAACTCCTTGGAACTGAGCAGTGTTATCTACTAATGCGTTTGGTGCAGTTAATGTATTGTTTCCTGAAGCCACAATATATGGCTGAGGAATATTTATTGTATCACTAGGTATTACTTTAAAAGCAAAGCTAGCTTGATCTAATGTTTCATTGGGTAGTGTTGCCATTCTCTTTTTTTTATTTAAATTATCTACAAGCCTTGCGTGTTATAGGATCCATTCCTGAATAAGGTACTTTTCCCATTTTCAGTGGCATACCATATATACCATTACTAGCACCTTTCATCATAGGCATACCAGCTGGATTTAATGGAGCTTCCCATAAATACTGTTGACCGTAATCTGTTCTTTGTTTTTTAATTGTTGCCATAATATTGCTGTTTGTTAAAAGGGAACATTTTATTCATTTTTTCCCTACGTTTACCGCATCCACAATCAGTTCCTGTTCTTGAAGCAACTGTGTCTACTATTTTTTTTATACCAGTTTTTTGTGTAAATTTATGTATTAAATCCCCTGCGCCTTCCATATTAATTATATCCCATATTAGCATAGAACTGACCTAAAAAGTCGTCTATTTGATTTTGTTCTATTTGATTAGCCATGTTTAAAGCTTCATTAGCAGAATCCACTGGTCTTGTATTAGGTGAGTATGTTTCTATAGGATTACCAAAATCAAACCCACCACCGCCACCGGCTCCACGAAAACCAATACGTTGGTTAGGGAACATTGGTGAAGTGATAGCAGCTAGGTTATTACCCATTATTTGATTAATCTGAGAAGTTGTAGCTATAGGTGTATTTTTAGGTGTTCTACCTGCGCCTCTAGCGCTGCTAGATCCAGTAGCTCTATTCATAGTATATTGATTAGGTACTGGTTGAGTACTTAATACACTTCCTTGAGGAGGAATAAGAGCTGGTGGTAATGTGTTACTTACAGGTGCTGTTGAAGCAGCTGAATCATACCAATTTTGATAAGCTGCCATTATTTATCTTTTCTTAATTCAGGAAATTTTTTATATACACAAGCTTTTATACCCTCTGGATCTGGAGCATTGTGAGCTAATTTAAGAGCAGATCTTCCTCTTTCTACAGAATTAACAGGAAATGTTCCTTCTGCTGCTCCACCTGCTGGACCACAAAATGATTTAACATCTGGGTATTTACCAGCATTAGAGCTACCTGGTTCTTCTCTTATTTCGCTTAAACTCTTTTTTAATCCCATGGACATATCTCTAGCTTGTTCCATTTCTCTACGAGTTAGGAAGTTATTAAAACCTCCGGGCATATATCTGGTTGATTCCATAATTATCTAAAATTTTTAAGTGATTTTTTAATATCAGACCCTAATCTAGGTGCTATATAATTACCTTTTCTTGCGTTTGCAGGTTTGAAGTTAGTTTTTACAATGCCTTTACCAGTATTACCTGTGCCTTCGTTTTCTTCTACTTCTGGTTCTGGTTTAACGTAAAAAGGATTTTTAATAAATTCATTAACTCTACTTTTTACATTTTTTATAACCTCATCAGATTTTAAATCCATAGGTGCACCAGGGTTTAATTGTTCATGTATTTTTTTACGTTTTTCTAAAGAGTTTTCAACATTTCTCTCTAAATTTTTTATAGTTCTAGGCATTTTCCTAGTTAACTTTTTAATAAGCCTATGATATTCAGGATTGTTTTCTATACCAGGTTGATCTTTAACTTCGTTGTATAAACTCCAGAGTCTATTAAACCTTCTGGTTCCATATAAGAAATCATCACCAAATTCTTTTTTAGTATTTAATTTAACTTTAGGATCTGCATCGCCACCACTACTTATAGTACTATCTATCTTTATAGGATCACCAATTTCGTTTGGATTATTAACTTCATCTTTCTTTTTATCCTTACCGCTTGGGGCAAATATTGTAACTTCATTTAATCCAATACGATCGTTTTCATCCCAAAGAACAAGTGGATCATCTGTTTGTTTGGCTAAGGCTTTTTTATCTATATTACCTTGATCTCTTCCAGGTTTCATTTTAGGCATATTATCTATCTTTATCTTTGTTAACTGTATAAATTGCTTGAGTTAATACTTTATCAGTATAAGTATTACCTCTTATTAATTTGTTTCTTCTTTCACTAGTAGGTATATCATCTTCACCTAACATAATACGGTAAATTCTTTTTATTAATTGTTTACCTTTAAAAGAAACCTTATATACATTGTATTTTTGAGTAGTTCTATTTCTATGTCTCCATACAACAACCCACTCTTTTTGTATTAATTTATTCCACCTTCTGTTATCCCAACTGTAGGAGTAAGAACCTTCTTCAAAATCCTTACGTGTAAATAAATCTTTACAGTCTAAATATATAAGCAGTTCCAAATCAGCATCGGTTAAGCCGTTGTTCTTGGAAGCCCATTTTCGTATTATACGGTAATGTTTAAGCAGATTTAGATTTTTTAAATCATCTGCCGATAGCTTTTTCATAAAACAACGACCACGTCTCTTAGTTTGATAACGTGATATATATTTTTATTTATTTCAATTTTTTGTGATGCTCTCATGTCAAAGTAAATAAGATCTTTAGCTTTAATACCTTTTACATCTTTACCTACAGTTATTACTTCAGCTTTATTAAATCTAATATCTTCTCTTTGACTATGTGCTAATAGCAAACCACCTTTTGTTTCTTCTACTCCTTGTTCTAAAGGTTGTATTACTAAATTATCTCCTATCGCCTTCATGTACTCTTATATTATTAATTACACAATCAGTTGATAATATTGTAGTAGCTACAGAAGCCGCGTTTTTTAGAGCGCTTTTTGTAACTGATAAAGGATCAATAATACCTTCATCAATCATGTTTACCATATTTCCTGTAACCACATCAATACCGAATCCATCTTCCTCAGATAATACAGGGTCTAATCCGGCATTTTGTAATATTGTTCTAAATGGAGATAAAATTGCTTTACTTAAAACTTCTTCACCTGGATTATCTTCATCCATATTGCACGCAGCGTTAAGCAATGCTATTCCACCACCAGGAACAATCCCTTCTTTTATTGCGGCTTTAGTAGCACATATAGCATCTTCTACTCTATCTTTCTTTTCTTTTAATTCTACATCAGAATTAGCACCAACTTTAACATTGGCAATTTTAGCAGATAGCAATGCTAATCTTTTTTCTAATCTAGTTTTTTGACCTGCTACTTTTTCTTTATCTAAATCCTCTTCAACTTTCTTTATTAATTTTTTAACTTCTTCAGTTGGAGGTTTTGTTTGAATTATAGTTTCAAATTCAGTAGTAGATGTTTTAATACATTCACCTAAATGCTCTGGCTGTATTAAGTCTAGGTCATCTCCTAAATGTTCATTAATTACAGTAGCTCCAGTCATTAAAGCAATATCATTTAAAACTTGTTTCTTGGTATATCCAAAAACTGGTGCGTCTACTATATTAATTTTTATATTACCTTTTATTTTATTCATTGCAAGAGCAGATAAAACTTGTGGTTCTACATCAGCTATTACAAATAAAGCTCTATTATTTTTTATTACATATTCTAATACAGCTTGAATTTTTCTTATGTTTTCTATTTTAGATTCTACTATTAACACTAAAGGTTTTTTAAGCTCAGCCGATTTACTAGCATCGTCTGTTGTAAAGTGTACAGATTTTAAACCTTTATCATATTGTATACCATCTACAATATCTACATGTGTTTCTGGAGTGTGTGATTCTTCCATAGAAACTACACCTGTTTTTCCTACAGATAAAAATGCATCTGCAATTAAAGCACCTAATTCTTCATCGTTATTAGCTGATATAGTAGCTACTTGTTTAACCATATCATCTTTAACAGGTATACTAATTTTTTCTAAATATTTTACTACTTTTTTAACACCTGAATTAATTCCTTGTTTTATTTCTCTTACATTACCATTTAATTCTGTGGCTAATTTTAAAATTTCATTAGCTAATACTGTGGCAGTAGTTGTACCATCTCCAGCTTCTTTTACTGTTTTACGAGCAGCGTCTTTTAATAAAGTTGCACCTATATTTTCTACAGGGTCTAATAATGTAATTGATTCTGCAACTGTTACACCGTCTTTAGTAATACTGGGTCTTCCGTGTTGATCTTCTAGTATAACACACTTACCGCTAGCTCCTAATGTGGAGCTAACAGCTTTAGTGAGTTTGTCTATCCCGTTTAATATCTTATCTTTGGCATCGTTTCCAAAATTAAGATTCTTGACAAGTTTGTCTGACATATTTAATTAAATTTAATTTGATTGTAAAATTACTATTCAAAAGTCTTAACAACTTTTGGACCATTAATAAACTCTAGTTTTTTAGCATAATGAGCAATTGATGAATCAATAGCTTGTTCTGCACCTTCTAAAGTTTCGCGTCTAGTAACGTCGTGCCAAGTCTCATTTTCTGGATCTTGGTACTCGGTTTGATAAAAGCCGTTGGGAAGCTGGGTTATTCTCCAGTTCTTCTTCTCAGCTACGTGTTTCCAAAGGTTAATGGTTTCTTCGGATACTTGTGGTTGACTATTCCACGTTCTAGTCGAATAATAAAACGTCATTGGTTTTGGTTTTAAATTAATATTTGGTTTATTGCTCTTCCCGAGCCAGGTATATTTATAATCACTTATTAAAGTGTTATTTTACTTTTTTAAACTATTCTTATCTGTATATTGTTTCCGTTTCGATATAGTCCGTTAATTGGTACGCCACCTGCTGCTGCAGCTGCGTCATCAGCATAGTTTCCTAATCCACCAATTAAAACACCACCGTTACCGGTTCTATTTAAATTAATGTCACCATCTGATTCTAATTCTATTTCAGCACCACCTGTAGCTTCTCTTGAAATTACAAACCTTGAACCTTGAATAGCACCTGCAAAATAAGCATATACTTCATCTGAAGATCCACCTGCTGGATGTGTCCATCTTAAAGCTGTGTCAGTTGTTGTTGAGTTAGTAATTTCTACACCTCCATCAACTATTATTCCACCATCTGCTTCGGATGATTTAACAGTTAATGTAGGGTTTATAGTACTACTACCAATTCTCCAATCACCACCATTCCACGCATATAAATATCCAAAATCACCACCATCATCATCCCATCCCATGGAAATTTTGTAATTAAAGTTTTCATCTACAATTACATATTCAGGATCACCACTTGCAGATTGTGCTTCTCTTGATAACACCATACTGTAAGCATCTCTTAATATCATATAGTTTGCTCCAGGTACAGATGGATAAGTAATTGACGCTGCAGAAGGCGCTAACGTGAATTGACCAGGTGATGTTTCTTGATACACAGGTATTCTATCGTTTATTCCTGGTGTTGATCCACCAGCAATTACTGTATCAATAACATCTTGCATCGTGTATTGAGTATCACTAGAAGTTGCAAGGTTGGCGTTATTGTTTATTGTTGATATGCTACCACCAGGCTGTGATGGATCATACCAATCTAATTTATATGTTAAAGGAATTAATGCCATTCTTTATTTCTTTTTTTAATCTGTTTTTTACTTTTATTTCTATTTCTTTTTTTCTTTTTGACTGTGATATTAAATGAGTGTATCCATATGTTTTAGCATCTTTTTCATCTACCCATTGTTTACCAAGTGTTGTTATTGGTACTTTGTAGTGTAATAATAAATTGCTAATAAAATATTGTTCAAACATTATTGAAGGAACATTCATAGGATCTGAAATTTTACCAGCTGTATTAATATAATCTAAAGCTAAATCGTACCATTCGGGTATATGTGTTAAATTATTGTAACCCATAAAACCACAGCATACAGCGTTTAATTTTACTTTAGAAAAATCTACATATTTATGCATTTTTAACTCTGGTGTATTGTGGCAGTTTTCTATTAACTTTCTATAATATTGATGACTGTATTCATCTGTTTCCCAGTTTTGAAAACATGCTTCAGCTTTTAATATATGCGCAGGAGGTTTTTTAAACCAAAAAGCATCCATGTCTAAATGCATAAAAGGTTTATCTTGTAATAAACAAGCGTGTAATTTACCTATAGCCCAAAACTTGTTGTCTATTTTGTTTAGCGTATCTAGTTCTACTTTAACATTATCAAATGGTAATTTTAAATCTTTTATTAAAAGATCATAACCCTTTTTATCTGTTACTAGCTCTACTTCATCCGCCCACTTTTTACTCATTAAAGCAGAAAGTTTAGCGCTATTTGCAAATGCTTCTTTACTGTTAAATCCTACACAATCGTCTTTAGCTGGCTTTGACCAGTGACTATAAACAACTTTATTAATCATCTTTTAAATTGGTATAACCAACTATAAATTCATTTTCGTAATAAACAAGTTTTTTAACTTTTTTTCTAAACATTTTTTTAATTAAATTTAATATAAATCGTATCATTGTTTTTATAAATTACTTAAACCAATACCATTGCCGTCGTAGTAATAAACAGGTGGTTTTGGAGTTGCTCCCAACCATTTCCACATAACCCATCCAGGTCCATCTAAATCACCATATATAAGATCATATTGAACACCTATAACTCTATTGAGACCAGCACTAAATCCAGCAGTAGCAAAATTACAACCGTTTATACGTATTGTATCACTTTCACCAGAAAATGCATCACTTAACCTATTAGATCGTTGCGCACCATATGTTCCTGTGTATACAGTTCTAGTACCAAATCCTATACTTGGATTTTCAGCACCTCCTTTAGCGTAAAGGTATAAACTCCACCATGGTGCAGACCAGTTATTTCTTATAAAAGTTTTTTCAAACTTCTTAACAAAGTAATCTGATTTAGCTTCATACGCTGCGCCACTTTGAAGAGTAATATCTCTTTTAGCATAATCAGAAGTAAAAGTGTGATAATCTACAACACTTTCTTCTTGCCTCATATCAGCGGTTGGAGTTCCTTCTCCAGACGCACCTTCAAAATCATTTGTAAGTAAATAATCCTCGTCGTTTTGTCCACCACCCATTGTTAACATAACATGCATTGGTGCTGGTTCATTAGTAGCCATGTCGTATAGGTTTCCTGTAAACACTGCTAAATCCATAGACACTGTTACTTCCCATAATCCTCTTAACATCCATTGGCTACTATATGATCCCAGGTCAAATGGACCACTTGAAGACGTATTTCCAGCCTGGGTCCAAAATCCAATAGGATCACCATCATTATTTGACATTATTGCTTGCCACGCAGCCCCACTATTTCCGAATAAATCAGTTAATGAATAATCGGTTTTATTAATAATAACAGGTGGATAAGATATGGAAATACCTTGTCCAGTTATTCCATCTCCTGCTATTCCAAACAAATCAAAGTTTTTATACTGCTCAGATAAGCTGTTAATACCAGCAATAGGAAATATTAATATTACTTCTCCTTCTTTAACAGTTTCTGATAACGCCTGCGAAGAGTCAGCGTTTCTTGGGCCAACTCCAGCACTAAACGCGCTAGTGGATACTGCTGATGTATTTGAATCAATCGTATCAATAATATCTTGCATGCTAAACTGTGTATCTAATCTAACAGCTGCATTTGTGTTATTTTCTTGTATAGTTATAACCCCAGTAGGTACGGATGGGTCATAAAAACTTAATTTATAATTTAAAGGTACATTTGCCATTTTTCTTATTGTTTAACCATTACTATTCCAGCAACATTTAATGGTGCTGCTGCTGTTCCATCTGTTTGATATAATTGATTTTCAGTTAAACCTGCTGCTCCAGCCGCTGCATCATCTGCATAAGCGTCTAAGTTAAAAAATACTTTTTCCCAACCACCTGCAGCTCCAGGTCCACCTAAAGCTCCGTTACCTGAATCTCTAAAGCAGTAATAATCAGTTCCATTAATATCTTGAGTATCAAACCTCATTTTAGTAGTTCCTAAAGCATTAATAAGAATTGTATCAGCTACTGAGGAAACTGTAGTTCCAATTGATACAAAACTGTCACTTGCTACTATTCCTAGTTCAGATAATATATTTCCTGTTGCATTATCAATATCTCTAATTTGTATTTTAGCATTAAGGCTATCTTCTACAAATAATGCTGCAACACCACTTCCACTAGCTTCACCAAATATTTTTAAATTACCTCTAAGTTCATATTGACCTCCATTTGGTGCAGAATAACTAGCTGTTTTTTCTATATCACTATCAGTTAAACCAGTTGCAGATGACCATCTTGCTAAAAAGCTCGTTTGTCCAGTTCCTGATACTCCACCTGATCCAGTATTAACTGTATCGATTATGTCAGCCATTGTATACTGCGTTCCTACTGAGGTAGCAGCGTTTGCGTTGTCATTTAAAACTGTTACTACTCCCTCTGGCTGAGAAGGGTCATACATACTCACTTTTAAATTAATTGGTACTAATGCCATTTTGTTTTAATTTTTAATTGTTAAACGATTATAGATATTCCATCGTTGTTATATTTATTTTTCTATAATTTACTACTACCGTAAAATCACTTGTTCCTGTTGTTGGGTTAAGACCATCTAAAGTCATAACTAAATCTTGATTACCAGCTAATATTAAACCGTATCTATTTTGACCATCTACGTAACTACCACTTGATACAGCAGGCATTATAACTCTTAGAAGAGTACCTTGATTAGCGGTCGATGCTCTCAGTATAGCTTGTTTAGCTGATGCTACACCTGTGTTACTAGCTTCGCATACGTATAAGTCATCAGGAAAATCATAACCTATATTAACAGGCTTGAATATAGCTACAGATTGTACAACTATAGCGTAATTAATTCCTGGCGATGGTACTAATATTTTTGGTACAGCTGCAATGTTTAATAACTCTGCATTACTAATAGTAACTGATTGTTCAAAGAGTTGACCAACAACTGTTGGAGTAAACGTACTCCAATTAACTTTACCACTACCATCATTCTTTAATATTTGACCAGCAAGTCCCGTGCTTCCTACTTGATCATAAATAGCGTCTTTTATTTCTATTGGATTAAAGAAGCTAACTTTGTTTGCTCCAACTTTTTTAAACTGAGTATCACCAGTTGTTGTGATTACTAAGTCTGCTCCAGAAGTTAAACCTATATTAGAATTAATACTATTTACTGTAACCTCATCTGCTAAAATATCAACACCAGCCGCATCAACAGTAACTTTATTGTCAAAGTTAATACCATCGTAATGTCTCAATCTTATATAACTTGCTGCATCTGTATTGTAGAACAACATATCACCACCAGTAGTTTTTAACTCTACATCATCTCCAAAGAACCAAGATCCTTGACCGCTTGTAGCTTGTACCGTGTAGTCTCCAATTATTGTTCCAATTTGAACGTTGGTTCCATCATCAGTTATATTACTATCTCCTAACACTACTCCTGATGGAGTCCACTTAGCTACTTTATTTAAAGTACCACTACCGGTTAATATACCAGCTGCGCTTGATACATCTATCCATTGAGATGCAGTTCCAGTTGAAGAAAGTACTTGACCGGCGGTACCTGTAGCACCAGTGCTATCTCTTAATTCTCCTCCTAATTCTACTTGCGCGCCTGGATCAAAATAATTTAATCCATAATACTGTTGTATACCAGCTGGATTACCAATATCGTTCGCGTTTCCAAGTAAATTAGCGTTAGAGTTTATATTAACTTGTACTGTTGGTGACATACCAATAGTAACACCGTCATCTGTTATAGCGCTATCACCTAGAGCTGTGGGTCCTGTCCACTTAGTAACAGTGTTTGTAGTACCAGATCCTGAAAATATGTTTTGATTATCTATTTCTTGCCACACGTTTGTGTTTGAGAATATAGCCCAATCACCAATTTCCCAACTATTATTTCCATCTAGATTAGTTGTACCATCTGCACCAACTATATAATAGTGACCTGGTGTACCTACACCTGATGCTAATGGTGGAACATTATTAAATGCGTCCCATGTTCCTTGATACTCTAATGTGTTTGGTAATTGATCTACCCACTGCACATATGTTCCGTCAGATGATAATATTTGAGTGGCACCACCTGAAGAACCAGTGTTATCTAATAATGAGCCATGTACAACAAATTGATTATACATGTCTGATGTGTTAGCGTTTACTGTTGTGGGTTCACCATCTTGTACGTCTGATTTATTTACTATAGCACCGTTATGTACTTCATCTCCAAAATGCTCTTCATCTCCAGTATATGTTTGAGTTGCGGTTAATGAAAAGGTAGTAGCACCCATTTGTATATCTCCAGTTAAAACAAGCATGCTACCTGTAGGTCTTAGATCTACTTTTGTAGCTGAAGTTTCTACGTATACATTACCTCTACCAATTAAATCTTTATTCATTTGATGTACTTCATTAGAATAAATTGTAGGAGTAGGGTATACTACTGGATCTGGAGGTGTTTGATTTATATATGAATCACCAATAGTATCATTAGTGATAAACATAGCATGTGTATTAGGAGTTCCATTGTTATTAAAAAACCCTAACACATATTGTGCCAATGCGTCTAAATTTACATTAATAGTAGGATTACCCGTTACATTGGTGTTAGAACCTACTAATAATATTCCTCCGTTTAAAGTTGGTTGGGGATATGAATATATTATTGCCATAGTTATTTCTTATAACACCCTTTTTTCATAGCAACTATTGTAGCTTTTTCTGGTGTATAGTTTAAATTTGCTTGTTTTGTATCTTCCTCTTTTTGTTCTTTAGCTGGATCGACTCCTTCTCCTTCTTTAGATTTAGCCACTGCTGCTATTTCTACAGAAGGCTCTGGTGACATATTATGTGTAGATGTGAAGAGGCTTTTACCCTTTTGCATACCGACTGCCTTGTTCCAGTCAGCTGCTTCAAAGAATCTTCTTTTTGCTTTGTGTGAAGGATTTCCGATTCCACTCAGGTTCCTCATAAATGATTTGCTTGTCGCTCCGTTCATAGTCAATTGATTTGTAGTTAATATACATTTATATATACTTACACATAAAACGAGAAATTTACATGACAATAGCTCTATTATATAATATATATACCTATCCTAGATATTATACCTAGTATAATATCATTAAGGGGGAGAGGGTGACATAAGGGTACTACTATCTATATATAGCTACCTATTGTCCTATTTTAAAAAGTTATTACGTATAGAGAAGTATAGCGTTCCTCCCCTCCTCTTCGCCTCCACGTTGTATTCCGAAATGATTTCGTTTTGGCCGGGCCCCCCATGGTTTTTTTTCGTTATCCATAGCGTTTTGCGTTTTTCCTATATAGCCATAAAAAATTTACAATGCGAATACGAAACTAATTGGATAATATAATAAAATTAGAACAATGATATTAACAATTAAAAATAAATATACAAAAATAAATATAATAAAACTTATTAACACATTACATTTAAATTTTATTATACTTAATAACAAATTAATATTCACTCATTCATTAACTAATAATAATATAAAAGATATTAAAAAGTTATTAAAATATTATAAATATATTCTAAAATAATTTAAACATAGTGTGACTAAGTGGAATACTCTACTTACATATTTAACTAATAAACAAATATACACTTATAATAATTACAAAACTAATACGATTATAACTGGATAATAATAATGTAACTAATTAATAATAAATAACTTACAACTAATAAATAAAAATAAATATTAACTTAAATTAAAATTAAAATTATGACTACTTTAAATTCTAAAAGATTTGTATTGAGAAAATCTCTAATCGGTAAAAATCAAACTATCAATGTTGAATTCAAAAATGGTAAAACTTGTACTTACAATCATGATAAAGTATTTGAAATCATGAAAGATACACTTACAAAATTACCTTGCTGGTTAAAGTATAATTCATACACTTCTAGCACTAATGTGCCTGTAAAAGTGAGAGATATTGTTGAAGTACAGTAAACAATTACTCTTAATTGTCACAATGGTTAATGTGAGTTCGATTCTCACAGTGACATCTAATTAAAATATTTAACTATGTTATACAATCAAACTCAATTAATAATCATTTCTCAAAGACTATTTAACAAGTCTCCATTCTTACTAACAAGAAAACAAAGACAAATAGTTTTACAGGAATACAACAAATTTAACTAAATTATGAAAAGAAAATTTCAACACTATGCTGTGAAAACAATATTAGTTTCACTAGCAACACTAGCAATTTCAGGAATCTTAATGATTTCTTATCACTTAATGTTTAACAATCCAACTATCACTTTCGGTGGTTGGTAATAAAATCTAATAATTATGCAATTTATATTAACTTGTCCTAATGGAAAAAAAATAGATATGTCTAGCTACATACTAAAACAAATGAGTGGCGAAATGTCACGTGAAGATGTACAGACGAGAATTAACTTTTATAAAACTACTAATACTAAATAATATGACATTCACTGATTATCCCGCAGATAAAATCGCTGCAAAGCTAAAACAAGTACAAGACTTTGAATCTAAGTATGGTGAAAACGATACAAGTAGAGGTTGGTACAAGTGGTGTACGGATTATAACTATCGCAAACGTGAGTGGCAATGGCGACAAAACATTGCTAAGTGGCACGCTGATAAGCATAAATTATAATACAAATACGAATCAAGTCGGATAATATAATAAAAAATGTATTGTAAATGTGGTAAACAAGTTCACCCAGTTCGTATCGAGCTAGGCTATAAGTCATGTGTTAACTGTAGTTCAACTCAAAAAGTCAGCTATGTTCCTATTATAGCTAACAAACAAGTGTTGGAAGTACAAGTTGTATCACAAGAATTATCAGCCTTAGTTCACCGATCTTGGCGACGTAAATAAAAATAATTATGGAATTTTTAGAAAAAGGAAGATTTAACGGGATTACTTTTTTAGGTAATGGTAAAGTCCACAACGGTTACACTAACGAAGTAATGCTTTATGAAGATTATAGAAAGTGGGCAGAAGAAAATATATACTAATGAAAAAATCACTAGACATATACGGTCAAGGACTTATAGCTATCGACGATTTAGTTTATCTTGACGAGATAGATGAGTACGTGACAGTAAAAGAATACAAGGACTATTTAAAATATTTAAAAAATGAAAAGAGATTTATATAGATTTGCAAAAGCAAGAAGAGATAAAAGAGTTGAACTCTTTAAATTAAACAAAGAACAATTAGAAATGATTGAGCACAATTATTATAAAAGATTTAACAATAATTTTTACAAACAAAATACGACAACTATCGGATAATATAATAAAATTAATATGAATACAATAAAGTTCAAAGGTAAAGAAACAATATTTCTTAACGGTATTGAGTACAAAGGTTACAAAATTGGTGACCTACCTAACTCATTTGGCTTCTTCAGAAAACATAATGGTTATGATGAAGATGGTAATGATTTATACAAATATGGTAAATCACACTGGTTTAAGTATAAAGGTTTAACATTTATAGAACCTCCAATGAAATGGTAAAAGTAAATTACAAAAAAGTATTTAATTACGCGTTAGTAAGTGGAATATCATTTTACACAGGCGTATTCTTTACCTTTTATAAAATAGATCAGCGATTATATGATGAAACTATTGCTAAAGCGTGGGATATTCAAAACCGCTTTTATAATTATGCGGACGAAGAATGTTACACTGAAAGCGATTTAGAACTAATAATATTCGGAGAAATACAAAAAGATTATTAAAATGGAACAAATTAGAAAAAGAAACTATGTATTTGTACTTGACTTTGAAATAGGTTTTGTATATAGATATGATGTATTTACTCGTGACAGCGAAAAAATAGAAGAATATCTAGTCGAACTAGGTCATAATCCTGC
>TARA_A100001201_G_scaffold43683_1_pt1 | contig 17670 bp, 17 predicted proteins | sample TARA_A100001201 | Tara Oceans TARA_A100001201 (sample SAMEA2619872) | marine metagenome | biome: marine biome (ENVO:00000447); feature: surface water layer (ENVO:00002042); material: "saline water (ENVO:00002010), including plankton (ENVO:xxxxxxxx)" | depth 5 m | reverse complement strand
CAGCACCATCAATTAAAATACCTGTGCTTGTAGTTTCTAATTTTTTACTATTATTGTGATAAAGCTCAACTGCACCATCTGCAACAAACTTACCCATTATTTCAGTTGTTGCAGATTTTCTAATTCTAACTTCTCCGTTACCTTCTAAAAATAATGCACCCGTACCTGTATCTTGTACAAAAGAATTTGCGCCATCGTGGTATATTTGTAAGTCATTAGAATCGCCAAAAATAGCTTTTATACTATCAGGGTGCTTAGAATTTTTTATAAACTTATTTAATTCAGCACTACCATCAATTTGAAAATAAACTGCTGTTCCACCAGAACCATCATCACTTTTAAAGAGTATATCAGAATCATCTGTATTGTTTTGTATTGTAAGGCTTCCTGTAAAATTTGTAATCGTACCATCACTACCTGTATGCTCTAGTCTTAAATCTTGATTTGTTCCTAGCCTTAATTCAATATTGTCATCTAATTGAACGTGCTGTAAAAACCTATTCATTACTGTACTACCATCAAGAAAATAATAAGTTGTTTTGCCACCACTACCATCATCAGACCTAAATGTAATGTCCCCATCATCTACTTCTTGGTCAATAAATAATCCACCAGTAAAGTTTCTTATAACTGAGTCTGTTCCGTTATGAGCAATTCTTAAATCGTTACCAGCACCAAAAATTAATGTATCATCTGTCCCTATTGTTGCGCTATCTCCAAAGACAATATTGTTACCGCCTGTTGTATTACCATTTGTCAATACTTCTGAAAGTGTATCTACTGTAGCTACCTGAGCATCTACATAAGCTTTGTTAGCTGCATCTGTACTTGCCGATACAGTATCTATACCTTGTATCCTCCCTGTACCGCCTAACGTAATATCTCCGCCACTTACAGTAATATCACCTGCAAAAGTTGCATTGTTACTTGTATCTAAAGTAAGTGTTGTAGCACCATTAGTAGATAATATCATTGCACTTCCAGTTCCTGCGTGTATATAAAAGTTTTCTGCTGAATCGTGTAATAAAAATACTTGTTGTGTGCTTTCATTGTAAAAACTTATTTTACCATTTCCTGCATTATCTTTATAAATATTAAGAGTAGAATCTGTTCCTCCATCAATAGTAACATCTCCTGCAAAAGTTGCTGATTTATCTCCATTTAAAGTTAGTATAGCTGCTGAATCTGCATTTCTTTTAAATGTTAAACTACCACCTGTTCCTGATGAGTTTCCAAATAATATTGCTGCATCAGAGCCACTTGATTCTCCAGTAAATCTTAGGTATTTATCTTTACCTGTATTTATGTTGCCTGCAAAAGTTGCATTGTTTGATGAGTTCATTTGGAAAGATTGTGTACCATTATTTTGGAACGTTACAAAACCTGTTCTTGAATTTAAAACAATTCCTGTTCCATTTGTTTCGGTTTCTATAAATAGACTATTTGAACTCATCTTCATACGCCCAATATCATTAATTACAAAACCATCTGAACTTGATGTTGAAACAGAACCTGTAGCTGTAGCACCACCTGTAACACTAATTCCTGTACTTGTAGTTTCTAATTTTTTGCTATTGTCAAAGTAAAAATTAACAGCACCATCTGCTACACATTGTAACATTAGTTCTGCTGTATTTGCTTTTCTTATTTTTACCTCAGCATTCCCCTCCAAAAATAAATCACCTGTGCCTGAATCTATAATAAAAGAACCTGTGCCATCGTGAAATATTTCAAAATCTGAACTATCACCCATAAATATTTTTGACCTATCTGGGAATTGAACAGCACCTTTAGTTAAGTTACCATTTACTAGACTACCGTCTAATCTAAAATATGTTACCGTTCCACCAGAACCGTCATCACTTTTAAATATTATGTCTTTATCATTAGCATTGTTCTCAATTATAAGGTCTCCTGTAAAATTTTGTATATAAGCGTCTGTGTTATTATGATATATTTTAAAATCTACATCTGTACCTAATTTTATTTCTTTGTTGTCTAAAAGGCTTATATGACCTGAAAACGATACATCATTTGCAAATGCTCCAGTAGTAGCTTCTAAACCACCAATAACTAAGCCTGCTTTTGTATACCCTGTTCCGCTTTTGTTTACAGTAGTTGTAGGCTCTGTTTGTAAATCTTTAAATAAATGGAACTTTGCGTCACTTGCATCTCTAAATAAACCCGCATAAAGATCTAATGATCCTGACGTGTCATACACGCCATAGAAACCTAAATCTACTGCGTCACTAGAGGTGTTATCAGATCCTACAATAATTAAAGGATCTTTAACTGATAAAGTATCTGTATCTACAGTTGTAGTTGTACCCTGTACAATTAGATTACCTGTTACAGTTAAGTTACCGCCTAATTGTGAATTACCTGCTACTTGAAATGTAGTTGTAGGTGTAACGCCAATTCCTAATTTTGTTGTAGATAAAAATAAAGGCGAGTCGTTACCTAAACCATCAGTAAGTCTTTTTGCTGTAGATGTTAAGTTATCGTTGTCTGTTACCTTTATTAAGGAGTCATAAGTTTGGCTAATAAAAGTTCCTGTTAAAGTAGTACCCATATTTATATTTTTTTATTTACGTTTTGTTTTGGTAAAACCTTTTCTATAAACGTTTTAAGTTTAATGATATTTTTTTCTTTAGGCTTATATGTTAATTTTTTCACAAGACCCAACTATTAAAGTTCTCATTTTTATCAGGATACATACCGTCATCATTAGCTGCAGTATACTCAGGAAACAAATTACTATTTTGATTTATAAAATCTAAGAATCTTCTCGTATAAAATTCAGCTTTATCTCTTGAGCTATCTACAAGTGATTTAATCTCTTGCATCGAAGGAGTCTCTGAAGACTCGCTTCGATGTCTAAATACACCACCGTTAGATACTTGATAAGATGCAAACATATAATAATCACTTTGAGCAAACCATATTAACATTGGTGTAATATATTTATCTAGTAAATTTTTATAATTAGAGTTTGCATTTTGAGTAATCTGACCATTTGTAATTAATGTTTCTATTTTCTCATATAGTTTTGTTCCAAGATAATTTTGTATATGTATATCTTGAGCAACCTCTACAAATTGTATAAACTTATCGGCATCTACTGCTCCACCGATAATTGATTTACGTCTTAAATCATTCGTTGTTATGAACAGTGCCTTCATCTTCTTTTGTTTTAAATAAGTTCTTAATTCTATCTATAGCTGATAATTTCTCACCAGTCTCTTCTTCTCTTTTGATCTTAGTCTGAATATTATCTAATTCTGTAAACTCTATTGGCTGTAAAGTAACAAAGTACAAATTGAGTTCGATATTATTAAATTCTAAGATGCTTTTAAACGCTTCTAAGAGCGTTTGTTGAAATGGTCGGATAACTATGTTGTCCATAAGGATTGAAGCCGTTCTAAGCTCCTCTGCGTTATTACCAAAGCCTGTATTATCTTTTATCCCAAGTAATATTGGAGAAACAATTCTGTGACCTAACATTATTTTTTCCCTTGCTTCATCTGCTAAAAACTGATACTGTGCGTGTGCATCAGGTAAATGTATAGGTTCAATGTCTGCTTTACGATCAGGGTCATCGTTAAATGCTAGAATAAACTTACCAGAATTAGATGTTCCTCCAAATTTATCTTGGATTTTTCTTTCTATTAATTGTTGTGCTTCCTCATCAGGAACACCATTGTTAAAATTAATTAGTAAAGATGGCTGTAAGCCATTCTTTATGTTGTTTATGTGGTAGTTTGAAACCTCTTCTTCCAGTGAACAATACTGTAAACAGCCGTGATAATCAACTGGAGCATAATAATAAAATCCCGGTCTGTATGGTCTAACAACATAGATTTCCCTTAAATCTACTTTGCTACCAAAACCATAAGCAGGTATTCTTTTTGGTATATCTGCTGGTTTAATTTCTAACCATTTTGGATGATAATAGTACGCTTGTATTTTCCCTTCTCTAGTTTTCTCTGCTCTCAAAGTTTCCATAGGGAAATGTACTAGGTTCATAATTCTAGTTTTTGATCTGTTGTAAATTACTTGTATAGCAGCTTGTCCAAGCAACTTATAGTCATTCACTATCTTTTTTACTTGGTCTGATTTTAGTAAAGATTTCATTTGTGCATACATTTCAGGTTTATCATCACTGTCTGTAGCATCTATACCTTTACCATAAATCATATCTACTATACCATTAACACAACAAGAGTTTGTTGGACTACTAAGATATAACTGTATTAGGTTGTCAAAGTAATCATTGTTTTCTCCATAACTCACCCAATCATTTTTATAATCTTCTTTTACTTCTGGTATTGTGTAGCCTTGAAGATTTACAACTCTGATGTTATTGTTATATGTTTTTTTATCTTTTGCCATATTATATTGTTAAATATTTTTGACCTGCAGCATCAGCACTATGTTCTGTATACTCACTTGTATTTAAAGTATGTGGTATAGTTCTATTAGTTTGTGCAGTGCAATATGCTTTTGATCTAAATAATAAATTGCCTGATCTTGTAAACTCCAGTAAATACATTTTACCTTCAGATAGTATGTTAAAACTACAAGGGATTTGTATAAAGTTACCTACATAAGATGATGTTAAGCTTGTTAAAGTTTGTGTTTTTCTTGTGCCATCTTCTGTAATAATAACTTGAACATTACTATCAGCTTTATAAGATCTAGGTACAATTTTAATTGTTTGCGAACTTGTTACAGGTTGTAATAGTATCATAATAAGATAATCAAAATCTTTTAAGTTTGTTCATAAAAAAAGCCCTGACTTGCAGGGCTTTCTTACAAAACTTATGAAAAATCACTAATTACCTCCACCTGGTATACCAGATTGGTCATCATCTACATCCACATCTGCAACAACTCCTGGCACAACAGATACGTTAGCCGCAGAACCACCATTGTTACTAAACGATAGTTGAGTGTCTGTTTCTGCTGAAATATCACAGAAGTTTGCAGGTGCTCTTTCTTGACCTGTAAAAGTTAATGTATATCCACTTAAATCTCCCATTCCTGAACCTGAAGAAATAGTTCCTCCAGTTACATCCATTCCGTGCTCTAATCCAGCCATAAAATAATTATCGTTGTTATCTTTTATAATGATGTGAGGTCTTGCAAAAGATATTAATTTTAATTCTTTATGATCTTTAGGTGATAGTTTTGGTAAAACCAAAGTTAGAACTTGCTCAAAGAATGTGCCACCTGTATCTGTAGAAGAGGTGATAGTCTGTTCTAAATTGGAGTTGCCTTTAAGATCGTATCTGTAAGCGGTATTACTACCTGCAATAGCAGCAATATTATCTTCAGTTCCTGAAGTAGTATTCATAACTAAGCCAGTCATACCATAATCAATAAAGTATACCGCTTTTAATCCACCTACCGAGTCTTTACAAGGTCTTTGTCTTCCTTTTGTTAAATCACAACTCATATTTATTATTTTTATAAGGGGGCTGAACGCCCCCTTGATTAAACATTAAGAGTATAAAACAATATCAGATCCGATACCGTGCTGTACTCCTGCACTTCCTCTAAGAACTACTCTTACATTTTGACTTCCGTCAATGTCTGCCATATCAATTAATTTTACTTCTTGCCAGTCATTTAATAAGCCTGTACCGAAGAATAAGTTTGATGATTCAGCAGCAACCATTTTATCATTTCCTAATCCAGGAGCTGTAAATAGTTGAATGCCTTGAAAGTTCATTTCTGTTTTACCTACGTTATATAAATCTCTATAACCTAAAGCTGCTTGTGCTTGAATATAAAATTTAGCTGCGCTTGTTGGAATATAAATTTTTACATCTTCTTTGCCATATACTGATCCTGGAATTGCATCAACAACTTTACCTAACTCTGCAATAATGTTTGCTGCTGATAAAGTAGTACCTGTAACATCAACAACATCGCTATCTGCAGCTAATAAAGCTTGAAATCCATCAAACTCACCATTATTAGCAGTAGCACCTTGCCAAATGTTTTGTTCTACTTTTTCAGCAACTTTTGCTGATACTTGTCCGATTAAGAAATCAGAAAAGTTTCTTGGTAAATTATCGTATTGGCTAAAGCCCATACTGTTTGCTTCCCAGTCTTGTCTGAAATCTTTTTTACATAACTGTAAGTTTACTTGAAACTCTTCTGGTTGTAAAATTCTTTCTGACAGTGTTATATTTGAAGTTGGGTCAAAATCACAAGAAGCATCTTTTAAAATACTATCTAGTGAAAGTTTTTTGATAACTTCTTTGAATTTAATATTGGGTTTAATTGAAACCCCGCCTTGAGATAACGTTACACCACTAAGTAAAGCTGCTGCAATATATTCACCAGCAAATTCACCTGCGTAGCTTGTAGTTATACTTGTTGTAGTCGCCATATCTTTTTATTTATTTATTTAATTATTAACTTGGATCAGTAGCTGTAATTGAACCTGCTGAGTTTCCGATTCCCCAAACATACCATTTGCTACCGTCTGACCAGATGTCGATAAAGTCTCCAACTGATTCTGCTGACGCAACAAAGTTAATTTGGTCTTCTCCAGAAGCTGCTACAGATGCACCATTTACTACTAAAATTCCATCTATATTATCTCCTTCTGCACTATCAATTATATAATTTGAAGTATCAAATGCGTTTGCTACAACAAATCTAAAATGTAGTCCAGACTCTACTGCTGGTAATGTTACTGTTACCCCTGCTGATGCAGCAAGCTCATACCATTTACCACTGTCTGCTGCTGTAAGTGTAACTGCTGCTGATACTGAATCAACATCATTTTTAATTCTTACAACGTCATTATTAACGTGTGTTAAAACTGCCATAATTATTTATTTTTATTTATTATTGTTTCCATTACTCTGTCAAGAGTAGATTTTCTTCTATTTTGTGCAAATAATATTTTTCTCTTACTATTTACATCAGCTTGTGGATCGTGAGCGATTGGCTCAACCACTGGCTCTTGTGCAGAAAGTTCTTGCTTCTCTTCAGAATTTAATTCTTCTGGCACATCTTTTTCATCATCACTAGACATTTTTTGTATCATACCTTTAACTTCAGCGATTGCTCTAGCTAAATCTTCTTTGGTTGCGTACTTAGACATCTTATCTTCGTGTTCCTCCATCTCTTTGTCTTCGTGCTCTCCCATTTTTTTCTTGTCTTTGTCGTGATAACCAGCTTCTACTTCCTCGTTAAGTTCAACATTTTTCTGAACTTCAGAGTTTTCGTTTTGCTCGTTAAGAGCAATTTCTTCATTTACTTCTACATCAGAAACTTCAGTGATCTTATCATCATTTTCGATTTCTGTATTTAGAAGGACATTTTTGAATTTGTCTACTATTTCACTTGCTTTCATAACTATATATATATTAGGTTAATCATTATTTATTTAGGGTGTTGTATTTTTATACTTTACCTATACCTTGATTTATTAGATAACCTTTACAACACTTTCTTGAATATGTTCTGCCATCGTCACAAAGGCAGGCTCTTTTGCCTGACTTTGGACTTGTTCTACTTGGAGTCTTAAATGTTTTTTTCATTATTTACTTTTAGGATGTTTAGATGGTAAAAGATCATAGTCAGTTGTATATTTTGCATTTTGTGGTCTTCCGTTTCTTACCAAGTACATAAACGCATTGACCCTGGCGTGTGCCCATTGTGAGGGTGATTTGACTCTTGGTGAGTGACTTCTATTGAATGCACCTAAACCTCTTTGAAATACAGAAGCTAACATACCTACTGTGATACCATATCCTAATTTTTCTTTATATCTTTTGTTAAAATCGTCAGCTTTTTTTTGCAGAGCTTTACGATCTTTAGCAGATACTTTTGCACCTGTTTTACCTTTTGCAGTTCCTTTTGCACTTCCTTTACCTTTTGGTTTTGGATTTGGTGTTTTAGATCCTGGAGCTTTTGGACTCTTTCTTATACCACCCCTAGGTCCAACTTCTGCCATCTTAACACATTTACCATCTTTTCTTTTATAACCGTCAGGACAATGATATTTTAACTCTTCTTTATTGTGATATTTACAAGGCATATACCAAGTTTTACCTTCAAACTCGTGTTCGTGTATACCTTCACATCCTATATTAATAGCCATCTCTTCTGCCTTCTCTTTTGATGAGTAAGCTAGTCTGTCATCTATTATAGCGTAGTCTTCATCTACAGATTTAGATGTTAATTCTATTTCTCCTAATTCTTTTAGTTTAGATTCAGCCCATCTTAGACCAGCTTTGCCACCCCAAGCATCATACATAAGTTTACCACAACCATCACCATAAGATTTAGACACTTCTAAGTCTTTCGCGTGTCTTAGCAAAAAGCTTCTCATTCTTTTTATCGTGCTTACACTTAAATTAGCACCTTTAGAAATTTGGGCAGCTCTTCGTTTGCCTACAGGTGTTCCGCAACTACCCCAACCATTCTTTTCTACATATTCTAATACTCTTTTTGCATTATTTCTAACTCCCGCAGGGTAATCTGAGTAAGTTTCTAGTTCTACGTCTAATTCCTCGGTCAATTCTTCTATCAAAGACAGTGCTGATAGTTCGCTTTCTTCTAATTCTTCTTCTTCGTCATATTTTAAAGCATCTACAAAGTGTCCTTCTATAGAAAAACCTTTTACTTTACCTGTTTTAACATAAGTATCCCAAATTTCATCGTTATTAACTTTCATAGTAACCATCCAAGTACCTTTTGGTAAATCAAAACCGTATTTTTTTGATTTATCCATTTTAGGATCTTCTATAATCCAAGATTCTACAACAGACAAACCGTTTAGGTTTATTTTATGCTCTAATGTGCTATTATTTTGTTTACCTTTCGTCAAAAAAAGCTCTGCTGCTTTTTTGACGGTATTTTCGCTGAAGTATATAAAATATTCTTGCTCTTCAAACTTTCTATATATTTTTTTGTTTGGTATTAGGGCTGGACCCATTAATATTTTCTTTTCTTCATCGACTTGTGCTAATTTTACATCTTGTGAAGCAAGAGCAATAAATTCTTCTTCTATTGCAGGATCGTCTACTATTGAAATAGCTTGTATTCCAGAGATTTCATTCTCTTCATCTAAAACAAGCTCTATAACTTTAAAATCTTTCATAATAAGTAAATCTTTTTTATATGTATTTGTTTTAATTAATTTTAGAACTATTTATTATATTTCTATCTAATGCAAGTCCTGTTCTGACATCACCGCTTACAACAAAAGCTCTAATAGGTTCTCCTGTTCTTTGTGCAATAACTTGTGCTAACTGAAACTGCTGACCTGTACCTACTATGTTGAATGCAGGGTCTTGTGTTCCTCCACCAGATCTACCTGCACTAACTGAACCTACACCACCAGGAACTGAAGTAGCTGTAGGAACAAATTTTGTTGATGCAATAGCGGCTATTTGAGCAGCACCTAAAGCTCCTATTATTATTGCAGCAGCAGTTTTACCTATTAAACCTGTTTTTTCTCTAGCTAAAACGTCTGAAATAGCTAAGGCAGTATTAATTGTTGCTTGAGCAATAGCAAAAGCTTTTTGTAGTTTAAAATTTCTTTCTGCTATTTCATCTCTTTTTTTCTGTAATTTTAATTCATTTTCTTCTATTTCTTTGTTTATTCTAATTCTTTCTTCTTTAGATAAATTTTCATTTCTCAATCTTTCTCTTAGCTGATTATTTAGCATTACTGTTTTTCTTTCCTCCCTACTGAGTTCAGCGTCTGTAAACATATTGGCAATATTTTCTATTTCACCAAGTAAAAATGATATTTCTTCAAGATCTTTTTGAAACTTAGTTTTTGATTCATCACTAGTTTTCTTTATTTTATCTTGTGTTTTATCTAATAATTCACCAGTAATTTGAGCTATCCTTTCTTCTATTTTGATTCTTTCTACACCTGAGACCTTATTAGCAAATATTAAATCTTGCAAAACTTGCAACTCAGCAATCTTAGACATTCCAATAATTATATCTTTTGCTTTTTGGAAGTCCTTAAAAGATAATCCTCTTTGTTTTAGTGCAGATATTTCTCTTTCTCTAACTAAATCAATGTTTGCTAATTCTATAGAAGTACCTTGTTCCTGTAAAGATAAAAACTCTTTAAAAGTGATTATCTGTGCTTTTGTTTCTTTTGTATTATCTTTTTTCTTTTTTGTATTTGTTTCTAATAAATCACTTTGTTCTGCTATAATTTTTGAGTTTGCAATTAGTAAACTTGTCAAGGCTTTTTCTGCTCCTGCAACTGCATCAGTAGCTTCTTCCGATTCTCTTTTTTTATCATTTAGAAATTTAGTTTGTGCAGCTTGTATGTCAGCAGAGTTTGTTGCTCTATTTGCTATAAATACAAAATCCTCTAAACCTTTATTTTCATTTTCAATAGCTTTTGTACTGGCTTCAACAGCGACGGCTAAATCCTCTTCTGCCTTTTCAATTAAAGATTGTCTTTTAAGTCTTTCTATTTCTAATTCTAAAAATCTTTGTCGTTTTTTATTTCTTTCTTCAATGGATAGAGTTTCATCGTCTAATATTTTAGACAATCTATTAGAAGCAACAGAAGCTGCATCTAATAAGGCTTGTCTATTTTCAAGTGACAAATTAGTGTCTTTAAGTTGAGACTCTAAAACGCTTAGTGTTTTTGCTTGTCTGTCAGTAGCATCTGTAAATAAATCTGCTGCATCAGCAGCTTTTTTACTTTTTTGTGAAAAGAAATCAAGTAAAGCAATTACCGACTGAAATACTAAAATTATACCAAGTGGACCTAATAGCTGATTTTTAAGCAGCTTGAATGCTTCTCCAACTCCTCTTAAACTTTTACCTCCATCTGAAGATTTAGCAACAAGTGTAATAAATAAAGTAGATAATTGTGAAAGGTTGTTAGCTACACCTCGAATACCAAAAGGTAAATCTGATATTGTTCTACCCAGCTCTGTTAATGTTGCACCAGCTAAACCTGCATTTGAAGTTAGATCAATATTTTTCTTAGCTGCAATCTCAGTTTCTTTTGAGTAAGCTTTAGTTTTTTCTTTCGCTACATCAAACGCTTGACCTAAGCTTTTAACTCTTTTTTCTGTATCTGGTAACTTTACAACAAATTCACCATCATCTACAACTATTTTTAATATAAATTCTTCATTCATCTTTAAATCGTTTTATTTTGTTTTTAGCTTCTTTTAAAGTTCTTGGTGCTTCATACTTACCTTTTGCTATATCAATTAAAGGTGATACACCATAATAATCATCTAATTTTAATAAGTCTAATATATTTTTAAGCATTGAAATCGTTTATTAATTCTAATTCACTTTTACCGTTTTCCATATCAGTTGTTATTGAGTTTATTTTATAACTCTTTTGATTTATCTCAAGCCTGTCAGCTAGAGATAAATTCAATAAAATTTTAGCTGGTAGATAAGCAGTCACTCTTGTAAGTCTATTTTTTGAGTCAAACACATCGCTTATATAAGTTTTATAATATTCGCTGAATAGATTATTTAATACAGTTTCATTTGTATACTCACTGAGTTCAGTGGAGAAATGTATAGATTGACTACTTGTTGCAAGTGTCAATGTATTAGAGGGTACTATATATGTTGATGTAGCGATATCTACATTACCACTAAAGTTTTTTAGTTGTATGGGTGTGCCGCTTGTAATTCTAACAGGATAAAATAAAAGTGGTTTCCCAACAAAAGGACTTTGATCTATATTTACAGACCAACCAAACTGTATATCAGTTGATGTATCTCCACTTGTATCATTAAGATCGAGCAACCTTTGAAACTTATGATGCTCAAAAGGTAATTCAATTTTATAGACACTACCATCCTGTGTAACATCACTAAAATTTATTGTTTCAGTACCCCATTCTAAATTAAATATCTTTTCGTGTGTATCAGCAAAAAATGATTTTCTTCCTTGATACCTAAAATCTATTTCTTTAAAAGGTAATGAGTTATTTATTTCTGATTGGTCTATATCTACAAAATCAGTTATATTTCTACTAACACCACTTTCGTAAAAAGAATCAAGAGTTTGTACTTTAATAGTTCCGTCATCCTCTACAAAAGCTGTCAAATTAAACATTTTAAATATACCAGATAAAAAATCAATAATTTTTATATCAGGTATTTCTTTTTCTATTAGGAACGCCTGTGCTTGCGTAAAAGCAACAGCACTTGATGAGCTAATAGAATACGACTGTTCATCTACAATATCAGGATCAGTTACGCCTTGTGTAGTCATTGTCACTGTATATGTAAATGTTACAGAGGCAGAAGAAGTTGATGATATTGAAAATGTATAATCACCAGTTTGTATAGGGTTTACACCAAGACTTGTCATATCTATAGTAAGCACGCCAGTTCCTTGTGTGTTAAATTTCTGCTGACCATCAATAGATACTGATAGACTATAATTTATACTGTTATCGCTTGGTGTTACAGTTACTATAAACAAAATATTATCTGTTCCTGATACAGTTAATGTTGTACCATCAGATACAATACTACTGCTTATTTGACTTGGATTGTTTGTAGGCACAAAAGTACCTGTTGCAAAAGTATTTAAAGATTGTACAAAGGGTTCTGTTACTTGTGCATCTGTACCTACATTACCTTCTTTTCTATGTAACCACATAAATAAATTAAAATATGGTTGATTATTAGTGTTAAAAAAGTCAGTAGAAAATTTAATTTCTTCAAATTTTGATTCTATTGCTTCAATAATTTTATGAACTCTAAGTGCGTATTTAAGTTCTTTAAGTGACAGTGCTCTATTATCATCTGCTTTATTTGGTGATTGCACAGCTATATTTTCAATAGTACCAGTATAGAGAGCATTAGTGCCGTTGTCCACAGAATTATAAACAAGTCTTTTTGTATGTGTAATTATAGGTACAATCAAATCGCTTATAGCAGACTGCAATTTTGTTTTAATATTAGTTTCTGTATATGTTGTATCAAAGCTTGTTAAGTCTAATGATTCTAATTTTAGATCTCTTAAAACAGTTGATAGTTTTACTGTATCACCAAAAAAAGTAATTTTATAAGAATTAGGTTTGTTGTCTTTTAAAAGAACCCCGTCAAGTCTAATTTGACCTTTTTTAAATGGAGTATGATTTAATTCTATCCTTGCATTTTTTCTACTTCTTGCGTCGAAGTCAGAAATTAGATTATTACTAGAACTAACAATATCAGAATTGTAATAATGTTTAAATAATTTATTTGTATTTGGAGAAGCTGGTATGTTAAAAGTTCTAGTAAAATCTGTAAATATTGATCCTATGTCTCTTACATTTTGTATTGTTTGTGTTATAGTTACAGATTCATCTTTGAATAAATCTACTCTTACATCACTACCATCATTATCTTCAATAAATAATTGTATTGTAAACATTATCTTATATCTTGTATTTTATCGTTTGCAAACTCAAACTCTATAGTATAATTAACAACTTTATTATTTACACTTGTCTTAAATTCTACGTCAGAAGTTTTAATAATTACTGGACTAACAGATGTTTGATTGTTAGCTATATTTTCGTCAATCCAAATCTGCTGACTCATAAGAAGCTCTTGTATAGGATTAGATATATCTTCATCTAAAAAATCAGTGTTTAATGTAATTGATTCTTCTCCTTGTATATCTATTCTTTGTTTTTGTGCTTTATATCTATCGTAACTAAATGTAGATTCGTTAAAGTTTATTGTGCTTCTTTTAAATTTATCAAATTTAGTTTGTAGTTGTTTTACAGATTTTTTACTAAATATTATATCTTGTAGTGCACCGAACCTGTTGTAGAATATAACTCTAAATGGTGTAAATTTACTGCAAGCTATTTCTTCTAATGTTATAACTTGAGATAAAGATTTATTCAAACCATCTGTTATGGTCACTGTACCACCAGTAAATCCGTTTGTTTGTGAAATAACAACGTATTGAATTTTGTCTGAGCTTCTACCATCTTGCACTTGGTACGCTTCTCCACTAACCATTATATCATCTGCAAGTGTAAGTTGTGTATCACTATCGACAGCAGTAACATTTGTTACTGTTTTGTCTGTTGTATTGTAAACTGTCATACCGACTTTTACAGTTGTCAAAAAGTTTTGGTTGCTATCTACAAGTTTATTAGCAGTTGTACCTGTAGCAGTGCCGGAGTCTTTTATAGCACCATCTGTAATTTTTATAGGATTTATAATATTACCCCAGGTGTTTTGATATGTATTCCAAAACTCATCAACACTATTCCAAAACACATTAGATACACCCCCAATAGTAAAAGTGAGTGTAGATTGATTCGCAGAATAAACAGGTATAATAATATCTTTACCTTGTTTATAATATATTTTTGAGTTTGTTATAAGTGCTTGCTGATTTGCTAAAATGCTATTACCTGGATTTATGCCATCTTTAAAAAAGCCATAACCATCAAAATTAATCCAGGGTGTATTGTTACTAGCTGTTGCCGTAACTGTTAAAGTATAGTTTTCACCACTTGTAAATATATCGCTACCTAAAGATAAAGTTGTATCGCTATCTACTGCCGAAACTGTAGCTGAAGTGTTGTCTGTAGTATTTTTTGCAGTTATTGTAAATGATGAAGGTAATAACTGTCTTATAAATGTAGCAGTGCTATCCACTAATTTATTTGAAGTTGTAGCTGTAGTTGTGCCAGATTTAATTTGTACTTCTGTAGTAATCTCAACCCATACTCCGTCTACGGCTAAATTATAATATTCAGTTTTAAAATAATCCCTAATGAGTTCAGCGATTTCTATAGATGCTGAAGTCTTGCTAAATATTTTATAACCTTCTCCAGAAGCCATAATATTGGTATCTAAAGATAATGTAGTGTCACTATCTACGGCACTTACTATAGCAATAGTATTATCAGTTGTGTTAAATACTAGATCTCCTACTTCAACTGTTTCAGAAAATAGTTTTACAGAGTCTACAAGTTTACTAGATGTTGTTGCAGTTGCTGATCCAACTTCAACAACATCAGCTAATTTATCTTTTGTTATTGTATATGTTGCTGTAGCTGGTTTATTTGTTGTAAGATGTCCTGTATATATAAAAATAGAATATACAAATTTTTCACCAAGAGCTTGTGCTGCTTTATAAAATATTGGACTTCTAGTTAATTGTGGTGTATAATTTATTGCCATTATATTATTGCTTTTAATTCTTTCATTATTCTTGCTAGTTCTTCTTGATACTTTAAACCTACAGCCTGACCTATAATTGGACCAAACTTTTGTAAAGAAGCCGTAGAATATCCTATACCTTGTATACCTTCATTTTTAATTTTTCTTTGTATTACAAAATAAAGATCACGTTCAGTTTTTATATTTCTTGATCTATTAGGTCTCAAACCTTTTGTAGCAATCCATTTTCTTAAATTGTCTGGTGGTACACCTTTACCAGGTCTCCTACCTAAATCAACTATACTTTGATATTTTTCTGCACCAGGAGATTTTATAATTAATTCTTTGCCAACTGCTTTAGCTTCTAAGTTGTCAATTAAATTTCCTGTAGCTCTTTTGTCTTTAGATCTAAGTTCAGATTTTATTTCTTCAACTATCCTATTGCCTAATTCGGTTAAAACATCTTCTATTGTAAAAGCCATTACTTATTATATTGTGTTATACATACAGCTAGTCTTTGATCTGTATTTTTAAATTCTTTACGCATTGTAGGATCAGTCATACACCTCATCATAAAGTCTTTTCTTTTCTCTCCTGGTTTTCTTTTAGTTAGTGGCATATTAACAAACGCTTGTAGTTTTATTTGGTAATTCTAATACTAAGTCCATTCCCCAGCCAGCTAATTGATTTTCTAGTGTATCTAAAAATGGTTGACAATTTATGTCTCCTTTTACTTGAAACAAATCTGCATAACCAGAACCTCTTCTTAAGTTTTCTTGTAAAATATTTGCTGAAGAAAGTTGAGTGTTTAAGATGTCAATTAGATTGTCGTTACCAAAGAATTGATCAAATGAATTTGGTGCTCTGTTATCATCTACTATATCTAAAAATAGGATTCTTAGATTCATAACTATAATATGATCTCTAAATGCAACATTACCTACAACAACGTGTGCTATAGGAAATATTGATGTTTTAGCTAAGTCTACCTGCATCAAGTCTCCAAACGTAACAGTTTGGGTAGACGGATTTTCTCTTAGCTTATCTTTTATTTTTTCTAATGTTTCGTATACTGCTATCATTATTTATATGCTTTTTTTATCATTCTTTCTTCTAAGTCAGACTTATCTTTTTCAAACTCCAACCACATCATCGCTTTATGTAAATTAGTTCTTGTAGCTTTGTCAATTTTAAATACATCTCCTTTTGCAAGCGAGTATATTGATTGATACCATCCCCATTTTTTTCCAAATCCTTGGCTAACAGATCCTCTTTCGATATCTGCTGCTGACTGAGTAAAGAGTCCAGCGTAGTTTTCGACAATTCTATCCCTAAAGTCAAAAAAAAAAGCATACTACCTATAGCAACAGAGCAAGGTGCATCTTTCATAATATTGGAATATTCATCACTACCTTTATATTTTTCGATTAGATAAAAATCTTTGTTACCTGCAACTATAGGTCTATAAAATACAGCCATAGCTTTGTGCATATCTTCCCAGTTTGACATATATTTTTCTGCATCTATATATTCACCTAAAGTCATTTTATCTAAATTTGGTATAAAACCAAATTCTACCTTTTTACCTTTTGGATCTGTCATATAAAATCTTCTTTGTAATATAGATTTTTCACCTAGTAATTCTGACAGATGTTTAAGGATGGATTCATATTCTGCTATTGGTAATTCGTATGCTTGTTTCATAGTAATACCGCAAAATATGTTAAGCAACTTTAAACTAAGAAATTCTTGATCTGCATTATCTTTATTCTCATCTACTACTTTTACATATTTCTGGTAGTGAGAAAGCGGTATTGCGTCAAGAGACATTGGTACTTTTATTGTAAATGATTTTTTCATATATAGTAAATCAAATATATTATTTGTTGTATCAAGTGTGAATAACTTTTTATAACTTACCCCCCTGAAAATACAACATTGTCAAAAAAAAATGATTGTCTATGTATAAGTAGACGAGGATTGGACATAACAATCCTCGCTTAATCCTCTGACAGATTAAATATTTACATAAATACTTATAGACAAATACATAGGTGGACTTGTGATACCTGTGTTTTTTTGTGATCCAGTAATTCATTTTGGGTTGATTTGATTAAAGGTGTATACCTATGGTCTTAATTGCTTGTTTTACGTTAATTATTGATTTTTTCTGTAAAATAGGAAATTAAAGGCCGATAAAATGAAACGGGAAGAGAGACGGCAAAGTATAGACAAAAAAAAAGCCCTCAAAATGAGAGCTTTATAAAATTTCTATTATATTATGCGCTTAACAGCTCAACCAGTATTAAAAGGGCTGTAAATGCCGTAAAAGTATACGCGATAAAGCTGTAATAGACAAGAGTTTTAATTATTAGTTTTCTCATTTTGTTTTATGTTTTTAAGTTGTACGTCTAGACCTGCTTTAAATATATCATTCAAAACAGATCTTGTTTTGTTTCTGTTAGCTTTGCCCTGCTCTTTGGCAAGTCTTAAAGCCCTGTCGAATCTTTT
>TARA_A100001201_G_scaffold121102_1_pt1 | contig 17792 bp, 10 predicted proteins | sample TARA_A100001201 | Tara Oceans TARA_A100001201 (sample SAMEA2619872) | marine metagenome | biome: marine biome (ENVO:00000447); feature: surface water layer (ENVO:00002042); material: "saline water (ENVO:00002010), including plankton (ENVO:xxxxxxxx)" | depth 5 m | reverse complement strand
TCTCTGACGAGGCCTTTCAAAACTATTCAGAGAGCGTTACTGGAAGCTGCCAGATTCTCATATCAAATCGGACAAAATAATGATAAGTTCAACAGAACCACCATTCTGTTGTACCCAGGAATTCATGAAGTTGATAACAGACCTGGATATAATGTAATTGATGCATCTGGAACTGCTGTATATCGTGACAGAAATGGTAATGAGCAGACTCTCACTCAGTTAACAGACGAAAGTAACTATAATTTAGACGATTCCACTAACGAACTCTACAAGTTCAACTCTGTAGAAGGTGGGGTTATTGTGCCCCGTGGTGTCTCTATTGTTGGTCTGGATCTGCGTAAAACCAATATCAGACCTAAGTTTGTTCCAGATCCATCAGATAATGCCATCCTTAGATCTGCTATCTTCCGTATCACGGGTGGTTGTTATTTCTGGCAGTTTACCATTTTTGATGGTGATCCAAATGGTTCTGTTTACAGAGACTATACCGCAAATAGATATAATCCTACTTTCTCTCACCATAAACTGACTGTATTTGAATATGCAGATGGTGTTAATGGTGTAGGTATTGGTACATCTACTACCACGACTGATCTTAGTATGTACTATCACAAGGTCCAGAGGGCCTACGGTGATAGTTCTGGTCGTGCTATTGGTGATTTCCCTGCAGTTGTTGACATGCAGGCTAAGTTGCCTGAGTTCCAAATTGTTGGACCAGTTGCAGGTGATGATGTGGGTATCACAAGCCTTCGTGCTGGTACTGGATCTAAATCCAATACATCCACTACAGTTACAGTTGACACCGCCACAGCTCACAATCTTGTTGTTGATAGTGAATTTAGGGTATCTGGTGTTAATACGTTCCCGAATATCTACAACGGTAACTTTGTTGTAACTGGTGTATCATCTGATAGAATCTTTACATATCGAACCAATTCTGCACCTATTGATGGTCTTCCAGATCTTGACGGTGATGAAAAGGTCATTGCTGACACTGATACTGTAGGTGGTGCTTCACCATACATTTTCAATGTCTCTCTGAGATCTGTTTATGGTATGTGTGGTATGCACGCCGATGGATCTAAAGCCACAGGCTTTAAGTCTATGGTTGTTGCACAGTATACTGGTGTTGGACTGCAAAAGGACAGTAATGCATTCCTATTCTATAATAACACGAGTGGTCAATATGATACCAATGCGACTGTAACTGACAGTGAAAAACCACTTTATCTTAATAGCAATGCTGTATACAGACCTTCTTATGAGAACTATCATGTAAAATGTTCCAATAAGGCTGTCATTCAGGTTGTATCTGTATTTGCTATTGGTTATGCACAACACTTCCTTGCGGAGAGTGGTGGTGACCAATCTATTACCAACTCTAACTCAAACTTCGGTGCAAGAGCTCTAATTTCTGCTGGTTTCCAAGATGAAGCGTTTAACAGAGATAATAGAGGATATATCACTCATATTATTCCACCTCAGAGATTAGAAAAAGCTGATAGATCTGTTGAGTGGTTACCTATTAATGTTGGATTGACAACTGCTCCTGTTGGTGTTGGTACAACTTCCAGAATTTACATTGATGGATTTACTGATCCTGAGGTTCCCCCATCTGTCATTGTTGAAGGTTTCCGAATTGGTGCTAGAGGTAAATTTAGTCAACGTCAACTTTGCACAGAAGTAGATCTTCTGAAGGTATCTGTTGCTGGTGTTGGAACATTCTCGGCTCCAATTAAGATGGTCAACTCTGATGGAACAGAGGGCCCAGTAAGACTTAAAGAATTTAATGTTGGATTTGTTGGTGCTGCTAACAGCATTACAAATAGTACCTTCACTCTCCTAGAGAATCATCAACTTCATGCAGGTGAGACAGTTCGTGTCATTTCCGATGATGGATCTTTACCCGATGGACTCGATAGTAATGAAGTTTATTTTGCAGTAACTAATGATTCTACCAACGAAACATTAGATGCGGACCAGATTAAACTTGCAAGAACAGAAAACGAAGCTATTCTTGGTGGATCTGGTAACTTCATCACTATCAACAATAACAAAGGTGGTCGTTTAAGAATTAACTCTAGAGTTAGTGATAAACTCCCTGGTGATTTTGGCCACCCTGTTCAATACGATAGTACTAATAATAACTGGTATCTGAATACCACTGATGATCATACAGTTAATACCATTTATGACGCTCTAGTCGCTAATAAGAATGCTATTGGACCTAGAACCAGTAAAACTTTCATTGAAAGAAAAGAAGACACTAGATCTATCAACGACAAGATCTATAAACTGCGTTATGTTCTTCCTAAGGAGTCTTCTGATGCTAGACCACCCATTCCTGGTTATGTAATTCAGGATTCAAGCACTGTTGGAGTTACTACGGCTACAGATTTTACAGATAATATTCCCAACCCAACTGTTCAAAGAAATCTTCGTATTCTTAAGAGTATTGATAGAGACTCCAACACTGGTGTCACCACCATTGTTACAGAAAAACCACACAACTTGAGAGTTGGTGATGATGTTCTTATGCGGAATGTCAAGAGCTCTGGTAACACAGTTGGAGCAGCCAATAGTGGATACAATATTACTAGAGTTGTATCTGGTATTACTAGTTCCAAGGGATTCACTGTAGATTTTGCTAACGATCCTGGAACTTTCACCAACACTGTTTCTACAAGAAACAATGGACTTCCAACAGTATCGAGAAGAACATCAAAAGGTACTTTTACAGTCTATCGTTCTGAAACTCTCAAACCTCATGAATATAACAAACAAGATGGTGTTTACCACTTGATTTGTGTTGACAGTAGCATCAGTCCAACTGTAAATGAGTTTTCTGATTACAATTATAATCAACAAATTCAAAACCTGTATCCACAATTTGATGCAGACAACTTTATTATGGATCCTGCTGAAGCTTCTAGCTTCGCAGTCAATACGCCACAAGGTAAAGTTGTAACTAACAGTCTTCAGTATAGCATTACTAAAGAATTTGCTAACAGATACATTGCACAGAATGGTATTGGTATTGCTGTTACGTTTGCAGAAGGTTCAACACAAGGTATTACGACGATCTATACTGATCGTGAACACAATTTCAATCAGATTATTTCTGTTGGTATTGGATCTAGTGGTATCAATTATGGTGCTGGCATTTCAACCACTCTTTATAATGCAACATTAGCATATGCTGGAATTGAAACTGGAAAGGGTGCTACCGCAAATGTTTCTATTGACGCTGTTGGTGGAATCACTGGAGTAACTATTGTTGATGGTGGTTCTGCATACGGTGTTGGCCATACACTTGAAATTGTTGGTGTAGAAACTTCTGCAAGTCACATTCGTGGTTGGGTAACGGTCAATAAGACATCTAACAATATTGGTGATGCAATTCAAATTGTTGGTGTTGGTACGTCTCTTGCTCGTTATAGAAGTGGATACAACGGTATTCATACCGTAACTGCAATCAGACCAAAAGAAATTGAGTATAACAATGGTTTCTGGCCTGGTTATTATGATGTGAATACAGTTGGTATGCAAACCGGCTTCGTAATGTATGCTGGTCCTGTGCCAGACATTACTAACATTGTTTATGGTGGCCCAGCTGTTGGTGTTGTCACAGTTACCACCGCTGGTCCTCATGGTTTGAATGTCAACAACCCATTCAAGATTGTTGGTGTTGCACAAACAATTTATAATACTGAGAGTATTGTTAAAGAAAGAGTTGGTGTTAATACCTTCACTTTTGAATTTACGGACACATTTGCCGCTGCAACATATACTGCGGGTGGTTCGGTTCTGCCTATCAACTATGGTGCTCGTGGTGGTATAACTGAGTCTGGTAATGAAAGAATCGGTCAAAGACATGTTTCTCTCAGAACTGGTATTCAGACCTCAATGTCTGCTGCAAATCTGACTTCTACTGGAACTACTCTTACTTTGGGTGACAGTTCTGGATTCCAAAAGGGTGATTATATTCAGATCGACAGTGAAATTATTCGTGTCTCCTCTGATTTCTCTGCCAATGCTGCTACAGTTCTGAGAGGTCAACTTGGATCTCGTTCTGCTGCACATGACGGTGGATCGATGGTCAAGAAGATTCGTATTCAGGCCGTTGAAAAGAGAAGACACTCTATTCTTCGTGCATCTGGTCATACGTTTGAATATCTTGGTTTTGGTCCTGGTAACTATTCTACGGGTCTACCACAAAAACAAGATCGTGTTCTTTCCAGAGAGGAACAATTCCTTAGTCAGTCCACAATCACCGATGGTGGTGCCGTTGTTTACACTGGTGTTAATGACGCTGGTGACTTCTACATTGGTAACAAAGTTATCAACTCTCAGGATGGTACTGAGGCAACATTTAACATTCCAATTCCAACTGTAACTGGTGCAAGTGAGGATGCTGGTGGTGCTGGAACTAGACTTGACGCAATCTTTGATAGTGTAACGGTTCGTGAGGGCATTACGGTTGATGGTAATAATAATACTACCGTCAAGATTAACGCACCAACAACCATCACCGAAAAACTGACTACCACTGGTACAGATGGTATTGAGGCTGTTCAAATTGAAATCAATGGTGGCCTGACTGAAAACAGAACGGTCACATATTCACCAACAAAACCAACTACTGCTGGTGTAACTGGTGATATTACTTTCAACTCTAATCCATCTTTTGGCCAATATCTTGGATGGGTCTTTACTCAGGAAGGATGGAAGAGATTTGGACTTATCTCTACTGAAGATGATGAAACCAAACTGAGTCTGAACACAGTTGGTGTTGGTTCTACTGGAGCTGACAGAATTGGTGCTCAAGATGGTATTGATGTTCGTGGTACTATTATTGCTGATGCATTTGTTTGTGCTGGTGTTTGTACATTCTCTGGATCAACAACATTTGCTTCTATTACATTCGCTGAATCAGTCATTGGTGTTGGTACTGTTAGCAATAGACTTGTTGTTCAAAATGATGCAGAGTTCATTGGCCTCTCAACATTCAGTGGTAGAATTGTTGGTGCTGCGACCAGCAACGTAATTCCATTCCTATATGGTAGTACCAGTGAGCTTCCAGATCCTGGAACATATCATGGTGCATTTGCTCACGTTCATTCTGAAGGTAGAGGATACTTTGCACATGCTGGATACTGGTGGGAATTAGTTAACAAAGAACAAAATGGCGACTTAATAGTTGGTTCTGCCATTACGATGTATTCTAGTGCTGGTATTGTCAGTGCTACTGCATTCTATGGTGATGGTGCTAACCTACAAAATACTGGTGCAACTCTTTCTGGTTCTTCTGGAACTCAAAGACTAGTACTTACAAGTCTTACCAGTGGCACAATGGTTGATGCTGCCACTGATGCTCAGTTAACTTTCAATGCATCGAATAACACTTTAAGTGCTACTGCATTTGCTGGTAATGGTGCTCTGTTAACTAACATCCCTAACGGTGCTCTTGATACTCCAACAGATAGTAACACTGCAAATGCGATTGTTCTTCGTGATTCTTCTGGTAACTTCTCTGCTGGAACAATTACTGCGAACTTGACAGGTAATTCTACATCAGCTGATACTGTAGATACTACTGCTACTGCTTCTGATGCAACTTACTATGTTACATTTGTAGATAGTAATTTGTCCACTCAAGGTGAAACTCTCAGAATGTCGAGCACCTTGACATATAATCCATCAACACAATCCTTTACGAACTCCTCTGATGAAAGACTGAAGACTAACATTGTTGGTATTACTGGTGCGGTTGATAAAGTTCAACAACTCCGTGGTGTTGAATTTGACTGGATTGAAAGTGGACATCACTCTCTTGGTGTGATCGCACAAGATGTTGAGAAAGTTGCTCCAGAACTCGTTTCGGAACGTGATGATGGAATGAAGGGTGTTGATTATGGTAAGATGACTGCCTTGCTGATTGAAGCCATCAAGGAACAACAACTTCAAATTGAAGAGTTGAAAAACAAGGTTGACGAGTTATCTAAATAGAGTGAGACCGATTAATATCGGCCCATAGGTAGATACCACTCGTAGGCCATATGGCATCCAATATCCGTTTCAAGAGATCTTCTGTAGCCGGAAAACGCCCGACCTCAGTTCAACTGCCGACGGGTGAGATTGCGATGAATACCAATGATGGTATTCTATGGATGCAAGATGAAAATAGCAGAATCCTGAACGTCCGTGCGGGTGCTGCTCTTACATCAGGCAAATACATTTATGTATCTACCTTTGGTGATGACACAAATAATGACGGAACGACACCCGATCGTGCCTATAAAACAATTAAAGGTGCGTTAGGAATTGCAACTGATGGTGATACCATTGAGGTAGCACCAGGAACTTATGTAGAAAATAATCCTGTAGTGGTTCCTCCTCTTGTAGCAATACAAGGGGAGGATCTTCGTTCAACGGTAATTGTGCCTCAGAACGTAAATCAGGATTTATTTCATGTAAACAACGGTGTACATATTACGAATTTCAGTTTTACTGGTGCCGCAAGCACTGGTGCTGTTATTTCGTTTGACCCAAATAATGTTGGTGTTGTAACTCAATCACCTTACGTTCGTAACTGCACAAACTTCATTCCAAACAGTATTGGAATGAGGATTGATGGTAGTTTGAGAATGGGTAACAACGGTGTCAACGGCTCCATGGTTGTTGACTCTTACACTCAGTATAACTTGAATGGTATTGGTGTTTCTATCACCGATAAGGCCTATGCACAGTTGGTTTCTATCTTTACCATTAACTCTGGAACCAGTATTTTCTGTGGAACTGGAGGTCAATGTGATATTACAAACTCCAACTCATCTTTCGGTGAGTTTGGATTAGTTGCCGACAACATTAGCCCTGTTCAGTATACTGGAGTTACGACTACTGCTTCTGGTATTAGTAGTGATCGTATTCAAATTAAACTTGATAATGTAAAAGGTTTTGAAATTGTTGGGTTTGATTATGATCCTGTTACTGGATACTCTACTGTAACTACAAGTGAGGCTCACAATCTTGCCGTTGGTTATGGTGCAACTATTAGTGGTATTGGATTTACCTGTCCAGTAAGTTATGGTGCAACTCATTCTATTAGTGGATTTATTTACGATTCCACTAGTGGATTGGCCACTGTCACCACATCTACTGATCATGGATTGATTGCTGGAAACAACTTCAAGTTAGCTGGACTTGCTTTTACATGTCCAGGCGGAAGTGGTATTACAACCACAGTTTTCCCTGATGGAACTCAGGGATATATGTTCAAAGTGAGTACAAAAGTCAGTGATACTTCATTCACTGCTAATGTAGGTGCATCTGGAATCACTCACACATATACATCAGGAACTGGCATTGTCCGTACAGGTATCAATACTGATATTTTCCCTGATCCCAATATTCAACCTGGAAAATCTGGTTTTGTTTTTGATGTAAGAGCTGTTGGAACTACAACAACCTTCAATATTCACGCTGGTATCTCTTCCATTCCTCACACGTTTGTTCAAGCTGGTATCAGAACTGTTAATAACTTTGTGTATGATCACACAACTGGTCTTTCCACGGTTACTGTTACCAAACCACACTTCTTGAAAGTGGGTGATCATGTAAAACTTGACAGTGTTGGTTTTACTTGTTCTTCTCCCCACGCTGGAGTTACAACTACAATCTTCCCTGATGGTAGTTCTGCATATGGCACCGTATTTGAAGTAACTGGTATCACCAGTACAACTTATACGATTGATATTGGTATCTCTACCATCGCACACACTTATGATTCTGGTGGTACTTCAAGACGAGCTGCTGTTGTAAAACAGTATGCCAACCGACCTTATGATGGCCAAGTTGTTTATCTTGATCAACTTTATAATCAAGTTGATAAAATTGATGTCTTGAGTCCTGGGGATGGATTCACTGCTACTCCAACCGTTACAATTTCTGCTCCTGAGGGACCAAACGGAACTACTGCAACGGCTGAAGCAACGGTTGAAAATGGTCAGATCAAAGAGATTACCGTAACCAACAACGGATCTCAATATATCAATAACCCGACTGTTACTATCACTGGTGGTGGGGAAAGTGTAGGAGCATCTGTAACAACAGGTATGCGTCCACTGTACTATACGGTACAAGAAGCGACTCAACCCGATCCATACACTGGTATTTCTACAGTTGTATTTGATCAGGTTCTTAATAATGCAGTTGGAGTTGGAAGCACTGCTTACTTCTCGCAAGTAAGTTTGGTTCTTGCCTCTTCACACTCCTTTGAGTGGATTGGATCTGGTGGTGATGTTGCTGGATCTCGTCCTAGACTGGGTGGTGTTGGTATTCAGTCTGCTGAGACAGTTGCTAGAGATGGTGGAATTGTGGTTTACACATCTACCGATCAGTCTGGTAACTTCAGAATTGGTAATGATGTAAACATTAATCAGGTTACAGGCACTATTTCGGGTAGAGCCTTTAATCAAAGTCTGTTAAATACAGTAACACCTCTAATCATCGCACTGGAAGACTAAGAAATGGCGATTACTCCGTTAAATGTATTCCGTGCCATCAGGCACAATGTAACTACCGCAACAGTTGGTATTTACACTGCTCCAGCAAACGTGGCCTCCATTGTCTTGGGTGCATATGCTGCGAATGTTTCGACTGGTATCGCTACTGTCACTGCATCTCATTACAGAAGCACTGATGGTCTAAATGCGGTTTCTATCGCAAATGAAATCAAAATTCCAAAAAATGATACTCTTTCCATGCTTGATGGAAAGTTAATTCTTGAGACTGGTGACGAGTTTAGAATTAGTGCCGCAGAAAATAGCACCATAGAGTTTACACTGAACATCCTGGAAACCGCCAAACAGTAATAAAAAATGCCTAAGTTTATTTCTGGTCGCGTACCAACTAATAATCCTGGTGATAATTCTGAAGACAGATATGATTTTCTAGGATTAGAAGATGCAGAACCGAATCTAGGTTTGGCCTCTGCTGATAACTCCGTAGTGACTACGGGGACTGATGGAACTCGATCTATTACAGATACTCCTACAGTTGGGGGAGTAAATGCGACTGGAATTATAACTGCAACTACGGGTATTATTACTACGGTAAATGCCGAAACACTAGATGCAGGATCTAACCTTTATGCCGTTGCTGGTGTTGTTACTACCTTAACCACCACAGATCAGGTAGGAACAGCTGCTACAATTACAACAATTTCATCTACAGATTTAGATGTTACTAGACTTTCTCCAACAGATACAGTAGGTACTGCAGCTACATTTACAGATCTGAATGTTACCAGACTCACTCCAACAGATACGGTTGGTACTGGTGCTTCTTTTACTAGTTCTGTAATACAAAGAGCTACCTTAACTGATACTGTAGGAACGGCCGGAACATTTACCGATTTAGAGGTTACCAGACTCACTTCAACAGATACGGTAGGTACTGCAGCTACATTTACCGATTTAGATGTTACTAGACTTTCTCCAACAGATACAGTAGGTACTGCAGCTACATTTACAAATTTAACTTCTACAGATGCAACTGTAACCAGACTCTCTCCAACAGATACGGTTGGTACTGGTGCTACCTTTACTACTCTTGCCGTAACCACATTGACAGGTGGTGATGGTAATCTTGAACTTCGTGCCAATATAATTGATACTCAAGAACTCTACGCTGTAACTGGAGTTACTACAAACTTAACCACTGAAAGACTTATCGTCAGCGCTGGTGCTACTGTATCTGGTGCGGCCACGTTCACTGGTAACACTCAGTTTTATGCTGGCATCAGGGATGGAGATGGTGATCTAGGTGCTGCTGGTCAGGTACTTCAATCAACTGGATCTGGTGTAAACTGGGTAAACTCTCCCTCTGGTGGCATTACTATCCAAGATGAGGGAAGTGTAGTTGGCACTGGTGGTAGTGTTACCACAGTCAACTTTGAAGGTTTAGGTATTGTTGCAACCGCCAGTGGAATTGCTGCTACTGTCACTGTTGGTGCTCTTGATCTTGCAGCTGGTAATGATGGTGATATTCAGTACAACAATGGTGGTTCACTTGGTGGAGCAAGTAATTTATTCTATAATGATTCCAATAACAGACTTGGAATTGCAAGTACGTCTCCCAAGTTCCCACTTTCAGTTGGTAGCACTGCCGAAGTTCATTATGATCTCTTTGCGAAGAGATTCGTTGGTAGAAATGCTGCGCCAGTTGACGCACTTGAAATGGCTAACAAAGCCTATGTTGATGCAGTTCAGTCTGGAATTATTATCAAAGCTGCGGTATCGGCCGCATCCACAGTTGCACTAAGTAACGTAGCCTATGATAATGGTGTCTCGGGTGTAGGTGCAAAACTGTTCCAGACTTCAAACGGTAGTATTGATTCTGTATTTGACAGTGTAACTGGTCTTGTGGTTCAAGATCGTATCATGGTCAAAAACCAAGGTGAGGGTGGTGTAGGAAACACCGCACATAATGGTATCTACTCAATTACTAGAGTTGGATCTGGTGCAACATCTTGGGAAATTCAAAGGGTTGCTGATTATGATGAACCAGATGAAGTTGTTCCTGGTGCATTTGCCTTCGTATTGGAAGGCCCAGTTAATGAAGGTAATGGTTTCGTTCAATTAACAAAAGATCCAGTTGCGATTGGTACTTCTGCGATTGAATATACGCAGTTTACTGCACCTGGTCAGGTACAAGCTGGTGATGGTCTTACAAAGACTGGTAATCAAATTGATGTTGTATCGGGTGATCAAAATCGTATTGCTGTCACAGCAGATGCTATTGATCTTGCAACGACGAGTGCAAGTCTGAGTGCAGTATCTACAGGTACAACAACAGTTGTTCAAGGCATAACATTTGATAGTTATGGTCGAATTACGGGTGTTGTAACAGAAAATCAGATCACCAGGGCCACAACAACAACTCATGGTGTTGTAAGAATTGGCTCGGGTCTGGATGTATCTGGTGGTGATGTTACACTCACATCATTTCCAGACTTCACTAACCTCAATGTAACTGGAATCACATCATCATCTGTTGGTATTATTACCAGTGTTCAAACCGAATCTTTACAAGTCTCTGGAGTTTCTACATTCCAAAGTCATGTTAATCTTGGTGATAATGATGAACTGAGAATTGGTGATAGTGAAGACTTAAAAATTTATCATACTGGTTCTATAAGTTACATTTCGGAGCAAGGACCTGGAGCATTAAGAATTCTTAGTAATCTGGTTAGAATAAGAAATGGTAGCGATAATGAAGATATTGCTAAATTTAATGCTAATGGTTCAGTAGACCTTTATTATGATAACTCCAAGAAATTTGAAACCACTGCCTACGGTGTTGATGTAACTGGAACGGCCAATGTTGATAGTTTTATCAACTCTGGTGTTTCTACATTTAGTAACACTGGATTATTCCCATATGACAAAAAACTTAATTTTGGATCGATTGCGGGACAAGAAGGTCAACTTTTCGCAACGTCTGAATATTTTTATATTAACTCCAGTGCCACCACTGGCATGTTTATCCAAGGAAACGGATTCGTTAATATAAGAACTGATGGTGGTGAAGATATGTTCAAGGGCATCGAAAACGGTGCTGTAGAACTATATTATAATGATGTTAAAAAGTTTGAAACCACTGGTTATGGTGTAACGGTTGTTGGAACCACATTCTCTGATGCGCTTCAGGTTGGTGGTGCTACAACAGTTGGTGGAACATTAGAACTCGATTCATTCCTGAAAGACATTTATGGTAATGTTGGAGCGGCCACTTCTGTTCTGATCGGTGATGCAAGTGGTGTCAGATGGGACTCCATTGAGAATGCTTCCTTAGGAGGAACCAAAGGTCAAAAGGGTGATACTGGAGCCCAAGGTCCACAAGGCGCACAGGGTCCACAGGGTGCTCAGGGTACAAAAGGACAAAAAGGTGAAGCTGGTCCTACTGGTCCAACGGGTCCAACTGGCCCTCAAGGTCCACAAGGTTCTCAAGGCGCTGATGGTGCTCAAGGTTCTAAGGGTCAAAAGGGTGATACTGGAGCACAAGGTCCACAAGGCGCACAGGGTGCCACTGGTCCACAGGGTTCTACTGGTCCCACGGGCCCACAAGGTTCAAAAGGTCAAAAGGGCGAAACTGGCGCACAGGGTCCACAAGGCGCACAGGGTCCACAGGGTGCTCAGGGTCCACAGGGTTCTACTGGTCCTACTGGCCCCACGGGTCCAACAGGTCCAACCGGCCCTCAGGGTCCACAAGGTCAGAAAGGTCAGAAGGGTGCTACGGGTTCCACTGGTTCTGCTGGACCTACCGGCCCGACTGGTCCTACTGGTCCCACTGGCCCACCAGGACCCAACAATACATCATCAGTAACAATTACTGGTAGTGGTAGAGATGTTCTGAACTTCAGCGCCAACACCTCAACTGACGCCAGAGGTATGTCGTTCAACTCCAGAACGGCTGTTTCTGCTGACTATAATGATGGTTGGTTGAGACTTAACCAAGATGACGAATTTAGTAATGGTACTTACACACCAGAAAAAATTCGTGCTGATGCTGGACTGTATGTATCTGGCAACAGATACCTAGATGACAATAGTATGCAATATGGAACTGTCAATGCAAATGGCGGTGGTATCAATGGCTGGGAAGGATATTCTATCAGTGGTCGTGTAGTCTTCATGCACGATGGTAGTAATGCGTATGGCATTTATAATGATGTCAACAATGAGTGGATGATTTATGGTATATTGAATTCTTATGTTCAACTTCGCTTTAACAACTCTGCTAAGCTTGAAACATCAAATGCTGGTGTCACAGTAACTGGTACAGTCACTGCAAACTCCGACCGCAGACTGAAGAATAACATTCATAATCTTGATGGATCTCTTGATAAAGTTCTGAAGATGCGTGGTGTATCTTTTGAATGGAATGATCCTAAGATGGGTGAGGGTGAGAACATTGGTTTCATTGCACAAGAGATGCAAGAGGTTGAACCAAGATTGGTTATTGAAGGTAATGAAGATGAACATGGTGATAAGTATCTCACCGTTGCATATCCTTCACTGACCGCACACTTGGTTGAGGCCATAAAGGAACAAAACGTCATCATAAATAATCTGAGAGATAGACTCGACAGACTGGAGAATCAGCATGGCACTGAGTAAAGACTATGAGATTACGGGCACAGGTGTTACTGTGCCCAATGCCTATTTTGTCATTGATAATATCCATGTCGAAAAAAGACTAAATGACATCCCATATCCTGGGATGGAATTAACTGATGAAGAGAGAGTTGCGAGAGGCGAACCACTTGTAAACTTTAAAGCTGGTAGAGTTGCCTATATCACTCTTTCAGTGTATGCTTCTGCTGATGCCAGAACAAATGGTATGAAGTCTGTTGGATCTTTAGGTAAAGATAATTCCAAAGAGTATAGATGTTTCATCGAAGATGGTGACATCTCTCAACAAGTTTACACTTATCTCAAAACTACTGATTATTTTAGTGACGCTGTTGACGCATAATGCACTTTATTCGTGAATATTTCATCAAAGATCCCTCGATCTGCGACATTGTTTATGATGCAACTAAAAAGTTAAAAGAAAAAGGATACGGCCAACCTGGGAGTGCATACACACCAAATGCTCCCAAAGATTTTGATATATCTGAAGTCAAATCTAGTTGGGATATTATACCTCCAGATTTTGCTGAGATGTATCCAGAAGGACCATCATGTTTGGGTCTGGATAAACTTGCAAATGAATTAAATGATGAAATATTTCCACGATACTATCAAGATATTGATCTTCAATTTCGTGGTCAACTTTTTTGTCTGAAACCACCACAGTTTCAACTTTATGAACCTGGTGATGGTTATAAAATTTGGCATTCTGATGCGACTGGTAAACATATACATCGCATGTTTGTGTATATTTTATATTTGAATGATGTGCCTGATGGTGGTACAGAGTTCAAACATCAAAACTATACATGTAAAGCAGAAAAGGGAAAGGTTTTGATGTTCCCTGCAAATTTCTGTTATATTCACAGAAGTCAAGTATCATATACATCGAAAAAAGCCATCATGACTGGGTGGATTGACACTGATTTGATTGAAATGTTGAGAGATGAATTATGAAAGCAGAATGGGCAGTATGGAAAAAAGTATTTTCCCCAGATGAATGTAGAGACATCTTAGAGAGAAGTCGTGATTTGCCTGTGGAAGAGGCTAAATTGGGATTGAAAGGTGAAAGTTTTGAACTTGAGAAACGTAGAACCACATTGAAGTGGATGGATGAACATTTATATAAAGATGTTTTTGAGAGAATGTGGTTTTTGACTAATAAAGTCAATCGAGAATTTTTTCAATTTCATATTGATACACTTGAGTACATGCAACTTGGTGAGTATCACGAAAAAAACCGTGGAGAATATAAACGTCATCATGATGTCTTTTGGTTGAACGAGACAGATCGACATCGAAAGTTGTCTGTGGTGTTGCAACTCACAGATCCTAAAACTTATGAAGGTGGTGAACTTGTCCTTAATACTCAGGGTCAAGCTCCAACGACACACTTTGGTCAAGGTACTGTCATTTGGTTTCCATCATTCTTAGAACACTGGGTCACTCCAGTTACAAAAGGTGTTCGTCACAGTGTTGTTTGTTGGTTTGAAGGCCCAGACTGGAGATGAGACAAAATATAATTGTTGTAGATGATTTCTATAACAATCCAGATGAAGTACGAAAGTTTGCTCTGTCTCAACCCTTTGATGTATTTGGTAATTACCCAGGTACAAGAACTGCAAACTTTATCAATCAGAGTACAAAAGATACTATTCAATCATTGATACCTGAAAGAGTTGTCAACTGGTTAGATGGTCCAGAAGGATATACTGGTGCTTTTCAACTGACAACGGGATCTCACAGTAGTTGGATACATAATGACGCATACAATAATTGGGCTGGAGTTCTTTATCTGACACCTAATGCGCCTTTTTCTGGTGGTACTGGATTCTTTAGATCAAAAATTGATGGATCATTGACTGGAAAAGATCATAGTTTACCAGATGGTGTATGGACAGATATGGATAAGTGGGATAAAGTATCTGAAGTTGGTAACATCTATAATCGAATCGTTTTATTTCGTGCAGATCAGTGGCATACATCTTTAGACTATTTTGGTTCTGGGTCTGATGATGGTCGTCTAACGCAAGTATTTTTTATCAAAACTGAATCATGAAAACATTTGTAATTAGTTTGCAGAGACGGCCCGACAGAAGGGAATTGTTTAGTAAGACAAACAATCATTTGGAGTATGAATTGTTTGATGCTGTTGATGGATGGCAAATTAATCATCAGTGGTTGTTGAACAATGGATTTGATACTAATAAGAATTGGGTAGATCCTATTAACAAAACTCACATTACTCATGGTGAGGTTGCTTGTTATTTGTCTCATTATTATCTCTGGGCCAAATGCATCGCATCAAATGAACCAATTATTATTCTTGAAGATGATGCGATTGTATCGGAAAGATTTTCTGTTGATGAGATAAAGAAAAAGTTTGCGGAAGGATATAATTTCATGTATCTTGGTCATCGTGAGATGGATCAGTCAGAAAGAATTGATGATACATTTGTAAAACCCAAATATCCTTATTGGACAGTTGGATATGCACTGACTCCAAGAGCTGCACAAATTATTCTGAATGAAAGATCGAGAAAGAATATAATTCCCGTTGATGAATATCTCCCAACAATGATGAGGAGATTAAATCCGATTGGATATAAAGAAAATGTTATTGATCCGTGGGATAGATCTGTTGGTGGCACTGATGTAGATCCAATCAATAGATATTCTTACTTCCTTGATTTTAAGACTCACGCTATTACTGTAGGTAGTGATGATAGTAAATGTGAGAAGTTACACACTTCTTCCAGACAATATGGATTTGAATTTCTCAACATTGGAAAAAATGTAGAGTGGAGGGGTACTGACATGTCAGGCCCTGGTGGTGGTCAAAAGATCAATCTTCTAAAGAATTTTATCAAAGACATTCCAGATCATGATGTTATATTGTTTGCTGATGGATATGATACATTTACAAATGAACCTATTGAAGAGATTGAACGTAGGTTTTTAGAGTTCAAATGTGGAGTGTTATTTGCTGCGGAAGAATGGTGTTGGCCTGACGAAAGTCTTGCTGATAGTTTTCCAGAGACACATACTGCGTACAAATATCTGAATAGTGGACTATTCATTGGACGTGTCGGTGAAATCAAAAGAATACTTGCCGAAGAAATTGGGGACCATGAAGATGATCAGTTGTATTACCACAAGAGATTTTTAAGTGGTGAGTTTGATATTCAATTAGACAATGAGTGTTATGTTTTTCAGTGTTATGATCCTGTAGTTTGTAATAGTCAGTCTAATTCATTTGGATTTGGAGAGAGAAATCAAATCTATAATCCACGCACAGAATGTTTTAACTGCATGTATCATGGCAATGGTGGTGATGATGCAAAACAACATTTTGAGAAACTATATGCTTCGTTTTATGGCAGTCCTATTGTTTATATTCCAACTCAAAATTGTGAAATTATATCAAATGACATGTTGTTGATTGATTACATGACACCAACAATGTGTGATGATTTGATTGAAATTTCTGATAAACATGGTGGGTGGGGTAGTCTTTCCTATGATAAATTCCCTGCACAAGAAATCAGACTCAAAGAACTTAGTCCTGGGTTGTGGACGGAAATGGAAAATCATTGGAAGAAATATGTCTATCCAATCATTGAAGAGTATTGGAAACCCATGGAAATGTATGGGATGCGTGATGCTTTCGTGATGAGATATTCTCTTGATACTCAAAAAAGTTTAGCTCTTCACACTGACGCATCACTTGTGACAGGATCTGTCAAACTAAATGACAATTATGAAGGAGCAGATTTAGTATTTCCCAGACAAAACATTTCAAATAAAGATATTCCTGTCGGTAAATGTATTTTGTTCCCTGGTGCAGTCACTCATGGCCATACTTGCACAGAGTTGACAAGTGGTGTAAAATATAGTTTGACTATGTGGTCGTGCCGTTTTCCTGGTGACTCAATATGAATCAGATTGAAAGAATCAAAGAGTACCTGACAGATAAGTACAATGAGTTCAATGATGTTGATGATGTCAAATCAATGGAAATCATTGCAAATGTGTACTATTTTGTTGAGGAACTTGAGTCTGGAGATGATCTTAACAGTCAGATCCAAGATCAGTTCATGAACATAGTGACAGAACACATTGCAGAAAAGTCTCTCAGGGGGCTTGACAAGGACTCCTGACCTAGATATATTAAGACGGTGTTCATCTTCAGACCAATGACCCAACTTGCGATGCAGAAACGTCGTTATTGCGTTGTTTTAGAACTTGAGATCCTTGATGATAGTCATCCAGATGATTACAACTGGGAGTCAATGCTAGACATTGGCCCAGGGGAAAGTGTGCGGTTGGTAACTGTGTCTGAAGAAAACAACGATATTGACTGGTAATCCATGAATCTTTCCCTGCAAGAAATCGACGCACTAATCACATCTTTAGAGGTAATGTCTTCATGGCATGAACGAAATCAAGAAATGCACTCACCAGGTACAGATTATTCGGTGTTGTATCAAAAGCTTAAAGATTACCGAACTAAACTGACAGTTTGAGAACTGTCCACGGCCCTCGCCTTGAGGGTCGTTTTTTTGTATATTGGCCATGTTGACACGGAGATGACTT
>TARA_A100001201_G_scaffold24544_1_pt1 | contig 17798 bp, 17 predicted proteins | sample TARA_A100001201 | Tara Oceans TARA_A100001201 (sample SAMEA2619872) | marine metagenome | biome: marine biome (ENVO:00000447); feature: surface water layer (ENVO:00002042); material: "saline water (ENVO:00002010), including plankton (ENVO:xxxxxxxx)" | depth 5 m | reverse complement strand
CTTCTTGACGACGATGATGCCATGGAGGCAATCTGGAAGAAGGAGTACTCTTTGGAAGAGTTTGTTGCTCCAGATCAGTTCAAATCCTATGATGATCTGAAGAAGCGTCTGGATTATGTTCTTGGTATCAAAGGTACGACTAAGTTCCAGGACCAAGAAACCGTTGAGGAAGAGGAAGAGTTCCGTCGCCAGAATCGTGGTGAGAGCAATCCCATGCCCCAGTCCATGAAGGAAGAATTGAATTCTCTGTCTAGTGATAGTGGTGGATTCAACGATCCTGATATCACATCAGGTGGTTCTACCGATGACGATGATACTTTGTCCTACTTCGCACGACTTGCTGAAGAGTGAATATTTCTGGGGAGGGAAACCTCCCCTTTTTTAGTCTAGTTCTATAGTTCTTGTGTTAAATGTTCTAATTAATCTCTTATTGACGTATTCACTAGAGTTTGTATAGAGTAAAAGATCACGACTATCTTCAATAAATTTATTCAGGTATTCTCTTTTTAGAACATATATCTGCCTTTTGGCATCATTTTTTCTAGTTTCATATTCTAAATTTGTTATTGCAACAGTAGGATTAATTGTTAAATTAATATTAGATGGATCAGGTATTGTGAAATCCTCAGATACAGTCAATCCATCTTGCATAATGAGTCTATTATATTCATCAACAACAAATGTTGTTTCATGATGATGAGTTGCATTAATATTTCCAGCACCATATTTTTCCACTGTCAAATCGTAAAGATCATTATTTGATAGTGGCCACTGATCGTAAATATTGGTTATTCCTCCAACTATTAAAACCACCCAATCTAAACTTGGATCGTCAAACAATTCTTCTGCTACATTATCTGGTCTCGAATTATCGGATATAGTATACTTATCAAATAGTGTAAAAATATTTTGAAGATCATTTCGAAGACTAACTCTACGGAAGAAATTCTTGACTAAAAGATAATCCTCAGATGAATTTCTATTATCTAAAAATGATTGATACTCTAAATTTGGAAGTTCTCTGAAATAACCCATTTTAGAATCCTACTCCTTTATCTATAGAATTTTCAGGATCAGTAACAACACCATAATCCAAATCATAAATTGGTTCGAGTTCTTTAAATGTTAAATCCATCACCATAGAAACTGGTGTAGAGTCGTGATATGTAGCATAAACACCATCTCCTGTGTAGTTAACGTTCATATTTGTTAATGCACACTGTTTAAATTGATGTAGGAATGGATGTTCTTTAAGTCCTCTTCGATATGAAAGATCAAATACATTTGGCGTTCTTAAAAACTGATTGTTCCCTCTTGTAATTTTTGGTGCCATATTCAGTTTTAGTGTTCTTATTATTTTTTTTACTTCTATACTTTCCTGCCTATCTCTTGGTGTTAATTTAAATGAAAACTTAAATTGTCTTGTAGTGACACCATTAAACAATAATTCTTTATTTGGATTTAAAATTGCACCAGTAGATCTTGTAAGAAGAGATTCTGGACTTATATTGGAAGCACCAAAGGGAGATAAATTAGCAACTTGTGCTTGTATTTGTGCGTTTATTCCCGTGGCCAAAGCACCGGCATTTGTTTTATAGTACTGCTCGAATTGATTAGCAACATCTTGAGCACTCTGACCTATATTACCAAAATTTACCTTGTCCAGTATATCACCATATAAACCAACCAAACCAGCACTTAGAGAATCTAGTTCATTTTCTGTATAGGAAACATTATTTGAATCACCAATATTTGATGGAATTGGTAAAATTATTGTATTTTTTGTTTTTGCTGCTAATTCACGAGATTCGGGTGTTTTTGTATTTGCTGGGTCTATGGGATCGGGACCAGTAGACAATAATGGTGTTTGCCGCACTAGATCTGTAGAGAGAAAACCCTTTTGCCCCACTGAACCGGTTCCTATAGGTTTATATTCTATAGCTTGAATTCTCAAATAATCAATATCTTCTCCAATATGCTTTTGAATTGCTAAAGGATAGACTAAAGTAGCAAACTCTTTCACTTCCTTGTTGACAGCATCATCAACGGCCACATTGGGGAGCACGGCGTTGGATTGAGGTGCTTCAACAACAGTTGATAGTGGACCAGTTACAGTGTTCGTTGATGTTGAATTAGCATTACTTGGAGGGGAGGAATTCTTAAGTGGACCAGGATTTGCTGCCAATGGAACTATTATATTGTCGTTACCGAGATCGTGTGATTGTTTAGCTTTCTCATATCCTGCGATATTAAATTTGTTATCAGAATTAGCAATTTGTTGTTTAAGTGTTGCATCACCGTTTTGTGCTAGATCATAGAAATTTTCTACTTGTGGTGTTTTTATAAGATTATCATAATTATTCGTGCCACCAAGAAGACTTTGATCGGGGGGTTTAATGTCTCCATTTATTTCTATAGCGGATGCAATATACTTTTTGCCATCTTTTTCAAGGGCTAATGGAAGTTCTTTACCTGAAACTGCTACATTATTAGTTTTTGATATTGCATGAGGTCCTGTGTTTGGTATTACAGTTCCTGCAGCTTTAATGGAGTTATAAAGTGCATTATTTGCAGTGTCTATTTCCACATAATAAACTCTTGGATAAGATGCATCATTTAATTCTACTGAAGTAGGATCTACTATTTCTCTTATCGGTAATAAATTTTTTTGCCCGCTAGAATCTATATATTCAGATTTTGTTTGATGAGTATTAAATGTAGAATTTCCCGCAAAAACAGTAAAATAGTTAGTATTACCAATTTTAGTAGGACTAGTTTCGCCACTAAAACTTTCTGTTTTTGAAGTTGCACCTCCAATGTCTGTAGTAAGAGGAAAAGTTCCTCCTAAAGGCAGACTAATTTCATCTTTTATATATTTTTCTAAATGTGCGGTAGACATTTATTTCTTTTTAGTTATTTAGACTCCAAAACCACGAATTTTCTTATATGGTAGTGTTTCCAAATCTCTCAATTCCTCTTCATTCACAAAATATACTGGACCAACAACTTGATTTGTTGTATATTGCCTAATATCTCCCCAGTGTAGGTTGATTCCACGAAATCCCCAGGAAAAAATTTCGGTAACATAAACCAACGGATGCTCATCATAAACAATATTTGATGTTTTCGCATCATAAAGAAAGGTATAATAATTATCAACACTTGGAGATGTTGTTCCTGTTGTTTTTATTAGTTCAATAATTTTCCCAAATAACATATCAGGATCTTCTATACCAATCAATTCGTCCATAGCTTGGCGTAGACGATTATTTTTTGTATCGGAAGGATACTGCATTACTTAATACCGAGTTCGTTTTCTGTTAATACTTTAAATTCCCATCGTCTATCTCTACAAAACTCTTCTGCTGCTTTCCATTTTGCTTGATTTTTTGCATACTCATACACTTCATAAATGTATCCCTTTGTATTTCTTTTTGGTTTTGCGGGAGGAGTAGTTTGTTTTTGGGGTTTTATTTCAATCAACATTTTTTTTATTTGACCAGTCGATTCTTTCAACTTCACATAAAAATCAGGAAAGTATCGATGCACTTTATTATCAACCGGAGAACGATATGGCAAAGCAATCTCTTCGCTTCCCCATTCTAAGATATTTTCATTCTTATCACAATAAACCATAAACTTTCGTTCCCATAAAGAACGGTAAATTATGTTTGTTGGATTACCTTTATATTTTTTTGGATATGAAGGACTGTATTTTCCCTTATATGACATCTAAATATTTAACAATAAAATCATAAAAATATTTAGATGTCAATACCCAGTAGTAGTCCGGACTTGGGAATTTCTGCGTTTGCGAATGTTGGTATGAATAAGGTCAAAACCTTATTTGGCAATTTAGCAACCACTAATTATTATCAATTACAAATTTCAGAATTTCCAATTCCCCCGAACGTAGATAGGGATCGTACAATCCAAAAGTTTTTTTCTGATGCACAGGTAAATAAAGATTTTTATACGAGAGATTTGAATTTATTATGTTCTGATGCAGTTATTCCCGCATCTGCTTTTGCAACCTCTGAAGTAAAAGATAATTTCATGGGTTTGACTGAAGAATTTGCTCATAGCAGAATATATACTGATATTGAGATGACTTTTTATGCTGATAAAAATTACAAAGTCAATAGATTTTTTGAAGCATGGATGGACTATTCTTCTAATGGTAGTGGTATTAGCATGTCCAGTTTTGATCTTGGATATTACAGAAGAATGAATTATCCGGGTTCATATAAACATCAACAGGGAGTGACTATTGTAAAATTTGAAAAAGATGCTCATGCTCTGTTAAGATATAAATTGAGAAATGCTTTTGTAAAATCTATAACAAGCACTCCAGTTTCTTACGGACAGGGGGAGATAATGAAAGTATCAGTTACTTTTAATTATGATTATTATAGTGTATCTTATGAGGAATATGTTGCACCGAAATTTGATTTTGGTGGTGGACCACAAGAAGTTGAAGGAGTTGATGGTAAGGTTCGAAAACTAAAGGGTACAAATGATAAAACCTTCCAAACTACTATGTTATAATACCTAATAAATAATCACAACTGAACTTATAATGGGTTATTATGCCTTTACCAAAAATTAGTACTCCAACATATGAGTTGGAGATTCCATCGACTGGAAAAAAGATTAAATATAGACCATTTTTAGTTAGAGAAGAAAAAATTCTTCTTATGGCACTTGAATCTGAAGACATGAAACAGATTACTGATGCAGTTGTTAATATTTTAAATAGTTGTATTATTACACGCGGAATCAAGGTTGTTAATTTAGCGACTTTTGATATCGAATATATTTTCTTGAATATTAGATCCAAATCTGTTGGAGAAAAAATTGAAGTTAATGTAACTTGCCCTGATGATAATGAAACCAAAGTTACATTAGATATTGATATTGATGCGATTAAAGTTCAAAAGGATAAAAAACACACTGATACAGTTAAATTGGATGACAGTTTGTTTTTGAAATTGAAGTATCCTTCACTGGATCAATTTGTTCAGAGTAATTTTGAATATAATGAAAATGATGCTGATGTTGATCAATCTTTGGATATGATTGTATCTTGTATTGATATGATTTATAGTGAAGAAGAATCTTGGCCAGCATCTGACTCCACACAAAAAGAATTAAAAGAATTCATCGAACAAATGAATACCAAGCAGTTTAAAGAAATTGAAACTTTCTTTACAACGATGCCAAAACTTTCCCATTCAGTCAAGGTTAAGAATCCAAATACTGGCGTTACAAATAATATTATTCTGGAGGGTCTAGCAAGTTTTTTCAGTTGAGTATGGCTCATAACTCTTTAGAGTCATACTATGAGACGAACTTTGCCTTGATACAGTACCATAAATATTCATTAACTGAGATTGAAAATATGCTTCCATGGGAAAGAGAAGTATATGTTGCATTACTTCAAAATTACCTTGAAAAACAACGTTTAGAGCAGCAGCAATCTGGTGGAATTTAATCAACCCCTTCTTAGAGCACCATCTATACCAAAACTTAGTAAGAAGAATATTTCTTCTTCAGTTTTGCGTGGAACTTCTGCGGCATCCTCTCCCATTAGTGGATCTAAACAGGCAATAAAATTAAAATCATCTACTTTTAAGTTTAGATCTAGAAAAATAAAAGTAGAAGGTCTTCAACCAGTTCAGAATGACCAATCGGTTGTTAATGCATATGCTCCATCAATTGCAAGTTCGTTAAGACAAACTAACGAAATTTTAGTTGAAATTCAAAAACAACTTTCTTTGGATTTCAAAAACAGAATTGCACAAGAAAGTGAAATATTAAAATCCGCAAAAAAACAAAAAGAAGCATCTAGAAGAGGTAGAGAGGAAAAATCTTTAGAAACTGTTGGTAAGATTGGAAAAAATATTACCAGTGCATTCACTAAAGTTGCAAAACCAGTAAAAGGAATATTTTCTAAAATAGCAGAATTTTTTCAGTTAGTTCTGACTGGAATTGTAGTTAATGCAGCATTTGATTGGTTAAAAAATGAAGAAAATAGGAAAAAAATAGGAAGAATATTTACATTTCTTGCAGAGAATTGGAAAATATTTGGAGGTATACTTGTAGGTGGTCTTGCACTACGAGTTCTTTATAAGGTTGTTCGAGTTGTTCGTGGTATAGGAAGACTATTACAGTTTTTAAGAATTTTACCAAGAAATCGTATCGGAGGTACTAGTTCTGGCGCTCAATCAGGAGCACAAAGAAGACGTGGAGGATTATTCAGAAACGCCGCAGGGCAAAGAAGGGGTAATGTTGATATTACAAGAACTGTCGAAACTAGAACTTTATCGAGAAGAAATAGACTTGGAGGAACTATAAAATATGATAGACAATTTGATGTAATTAAAAGACAAAAAGGAATCATAAACAGAGCACTTCAAGGTGTTGAAGTTAATGCAAAAATAATGGGAAGAAAACTTCTGAGATCCATAGGTATGGGTTTTGGACAAAAAAGTATATTGAAATCCTTCTTAAAATTTGCTCGCCCAATTTTGAAGAGAATTCCAATTATTGGTGTATTAATGGATTTTGCACTGTCGGTCGCACTTGGAGAAGATCCAGGCAGAGCAGCATTTGGTGCAATTGGTGCTGGATTACTTGCAGCAATTGGAACATTTATTGGCGGACCAATTGGAACATTTATTGGTGGTATTGCTGGTGATTTTGCAGGAAGAAAACTTTACGATGTATTCTTTAGAGGGAAAAAGAAAGATCCTGCACTGGAGCAAATGTCCAAAGAAGGAGATCCAAAGAAATACAAAGATGGTGGAGTCATTCCGTTTATGAAAGGAGGAGATACTCCTGCAAGTTACTTAAGTGGAATGTTAAAAGGACCATCACATGCTCAAGGTGGTGTTCCTGTTATTGCTGAAGGTAATGAATATGTGGTCAATAAAATAGATTCTAGCAAATTCAGACCAGTTCTTGATAATATAAACTATGATGGTGGAAGATCTTGGTCTGATTTTAGTGATGGTGTTGGTATACAAGAAAAACTATTTAAGGAGCAATTTGCAGTAAATGATGAATTTGCAACAGCACTTCAAGATTTTAGAGATATGTTTGTTGAAAGCGCACAAAAACAAAAACGTTATTTGAGTGGAACTTCGGAATCTGATCAAAGAAAGCAACCTTTCCTTGGAAGTGTTATAAGTCTTTTTGGTGCGGGGTATTCTGATAGTGGTGGTAGCGGAATGGGTGGAATGAGACAGTCAATAACTCCAAAACCAGTATCAAGGAATATTGGAAAAAATGAAGGAAAGAAAGGATTAATTGAACTTCCACCAATTGTAATGAATTCTGGTCCGGATGATATTGAATTGCCAACATTCACTGACCGGAATGAAAAAATTCCTACAATATCTTCACACGATTCAAGTAACGAATACTTAAATGTGGCATTAAATTATTATCAAGTTCAAGGATTTAGATTTGGAGATTGATAAATGAAAATATTACAACAAGAATCAGAAAAACTAAAACTAAATGCAACTAATATTAAGAGTCAATTAATCGATTCGAATAAAAAACTTATACAATTAAAAAAATCCAAAAAAACTTTTATTAGAAAAGAGTCCGAAAGAAAGAATAGAATTGGTGAAGAAAGTAGAATAGAAGCACCTTTCAAATCTTTTGGAAGATCTGTAGGTAATGTGGCATCGAGAATTGCAAAAGCACCGATGAGTTTCTTTGATAAAATAAAAGAATTTTTTGGATTGGTTTTGGCAGGAATCATTCTCAAAAATCTACCATCAATCATAGAGTCAATTAAAACATTTTTTGACCGTAATCCATGGATTATTAGTGGAACAAAATTTATACTGGAAACAATAGGAAAAGGTATACTTGGAATTATAGATATAGTTAATTTTTTCACTGAAAGTAAGCAAAAAGATACTAAAAGAAACTTAAAGGAAATTAAAGATGAATTATCCACTTTAGATGGAGAACAAGATAAATTATTGAGTGATATTGATGCGGAAATAAGAAGAACAAATTTAGATTCACAAGAAGAGAGTTCTAATACAACTCCGATTGAACCATCAGAACCTCCAACTCAACCAGAGTTAACTCCCCCCAAATCTACACCTATATCTCCAGTTCAGCAAAATAGTGCTCAGACAGTGACTCCAATCCAAAAGATGCAAAAGGGGGGAACAGTTGGTAAACAACAAAGTTCTTCGAGATCTTCAACTTCTGCAAGTCTTGCTACGAAAGGTTCACAAAGAGATTCTAATAGTTTTGTTAAATTTGGAACTAATGTAAAACTTCAAAGAGCACTCTTAAGAAAAGATGGAATCAACAAAAGAAATTTTGCAGATGTTATTGATAAATTAAAAGAAGCACAAGGATTAGTGGTAGTTGGTTCAGGGTCTACTACCCCTAATACTCCTTCTACTCCCTCTACTACTCCTTCTACTACTGCCCCTACTACTTCTACTACTAGTCAAACAACAAAAGTTACTGGTGGAATATTACCATCAAAAACTACTATCACTAGTTATGCTGGACCGCGAAAACATCCCATCACTGGAAGAATAAAACATCATAATGGTGTTGATGTATCAGCAGGAGCAGGAACTCCAGTTTCTTCTGTCCAAAATGCAGAGGTGTTATGGGGTGGTTTTAAAGATGATGGATATGGATATTCTGTAGTTTTGAAGCATGATGATGGAGCAGAAACTAGATATGGTCACTTTCAATCAGTTAATGTTAAAAAAGGTGACAAAATTAAAGCTGGACAGTTATTGGGTCTAGAAGGTAGCACAGGAATGTCAACTGGACCTCATGTCCATTTTGAGCATTATCCGAATGGTGGAGCAATGACGTATAGTAAAGATTATGCAAATCCAAAACCAAGTGCAATAATGGACAATTATTTCAGATTTGGTGGTAATGTGACACCAATATCTAATGGTCAAGGTGGTTCAGAATTGACTCCAGTACGGTTAAATAGAAGTATAGGAGAAGATATGAGTGACGGTGAAAATTCAACTGTAGCACTACAGAGAATTTTTGTAATTAAAAAGCAAGTAGTTCCGATGCCAATTCCATTAGGTTAGTTAGATGTCGATAGCAAATTTACAAGCAGATAGAGTCATAACAATAGGTGGAATTCCTTTTGAGACAAAAGTTGCTACATTTAATTACTACGAGAGTGTATTGTCTCCCTTTGTTACTGCAAATTTAACTTATGCTGATACTGGAAATAGCGCAATAAATCCATTTGATATTCAGGAGAGGACAGGAACATTACGAGATTCTATTATACCTGGACCTAATAAATCAGTTCAATTTAAATTTGAAAACATTATGGGATCTATTGATTTTCAAAACCAAAAATTTTTAGAAATTGATGATTCTGTTATTTTGTCAAGTGATTCTACTACTGAATATGGAGCATTAAAATTAGTTTCTCGCACATATAAATTGAATAAGGAAAATCGTGTTCAAGAAAAATTTTATGGTCCAGTTAGCAATTCTGTTAAAAAGATTGCTACAGATAAACTTAAAATACCTGGAGAAGAACTTGATATTGAAAATTCGTCAAATCCAATAGATTTTCCTGGAGGATCTAGATTTCCATACGATGTTATTACACATTTAGCATCTCAATCAACACGAGTTGGAGGACTTCCTGGATTTTTTGCTTATGAGACTAAGAGTGGATTTCATTTTAGGTCTATTGATTCTTTAATGGATCAAACCCCAGTCAATCAAAACAATCCATACTTTCATACTGATGTTTTTGAATCCGATTTAAGTTCAAATAAAAATGCATACAAAATTATTGGGACTCCAACAAAAAAAGATCCTAGTGTATCTAAATTAATAGAATCTGGAGCATATTTTGCAGAATTCAGATTTATGTATGAAGACGAGCAAGTTGTTAGAACAAAACGTTATAGAATTGAAAATAATGGTAGATTCGAAGAAATTCAGAACCCAACAAACAATACAACTCGTTTATATACAATGTCTATTCCCAGAGGAATGAATGATCCAAAGGTTAGTAAGAAACTGAGTAGTGATCCATCGGACATTCTAGCAAAATCTGTCATGAGATATAATATTTTGATGTCTCAGGCAATAAATATTTTGATACCTTGCAATCCAAGTTTGGAGGCAGGAAATTTAATAAAATGTCAGTTTGAAAAAGTCACTTCAAGTTCGAAGGTTCCAGGACCTTCTAATATTGGAAATTATTTAATTTTAAATTTGTGCCATCAATTTAATGGAACTGATTCTTACACTTCTTTAACAATTGTCAGAGACACTTATGGTAACCAGAAAGGAGTAGGTTAGATATGATGCAAGAACCACAAGGATACTGGGAAGGTCAGGTAATTCCTAATGCGGAGGACAATGAAACAAGTACGGAAGGACATGGGTTTAGAGTAAAGGTGAGAATATTTTTCTCAACTTTACCGAATGGCAAAGGATGTGATTCTGTTGATGCCACTATAAAAAATGAAGATTTAAGAACTGCTACAATTGTAATGCCAACAACTCATGGCACTAAAAATCGTCTATCTCATGGTATTCGTGGTGGGGAAAATGTTTGTGGATATTTTATGGACCCCGAAGGTCAAATTCCAAGAATTACTGGAGTTCTTGCCAGAACAAATACTGGAACACTTCTTGCTTCAAATGCAAAAGATACAACAAACGGTCAAATAGTCGCTACTTATACTCAGGACCGTGCAAATTCTACTCCCACGGCAAGAATTGGAGGAGCTGCACCAAGTACAAAAGAAAGTGCTGCTGGTTCAGGAGTTCCTAGAAGTCTTCTTGAAGGTGCAATTGCAAATATGAAGAACTCAATAAAAATGTCCTGATAAATAAAAAAAATAGAAGTGTTTGATAAATGGCAGAAGAATTGTCTTTTGAAGATTTAAAAGCAAAACAACTAAGAGCATTAGGTGTAATTGACCAATTAAAGAAAGATAAATCTCTGGCAGATTTACAAAATGATGCTGAAAGAAGTAGTGAGATTGAGAATCTCATCATCGGTGCTGAAGCTTCACTAGAAGACATTTCGAATAAACTTCTTGCAAAGGGGTGCAACCAAAGGGACATGGATATGTCCTGGATGAAGGAAAACATCGAAGATTGTAAAACCTTCATAAACAGCGAATCATATGCATATTTTCAAAAAGCAATAGCAAATAAACACACAATAGATCCTTGTGGAAAGAATACTCTCGGAACAATTAATGTCGCATTACAAACAATATTTCAAGATTTAAAAGATATACAAAAATTTAATGATGAATTTATAAATCCAACATTAAATGCAGTATCCGGAATACAAGAATCATTATCAAATGGAACAGAATTAATTGCTGGCGTAGTAAAAATTCTCATTCAAAGAGCAAGAAATTTTATACTTCAAATTATAAAAGACAAGTTAGAGGCATTTTTTGAAGAAACACTGCCAGATATGGCTAAAAATATACAAGATATAGCAATTAAACAGATTATCGATACATTATTCTGTAAAATTGGTGATGTTATAAAAGGTCTTAACAAACTAATTGGAGAATTTTTATTTTCAGTGATAGGTAATTGGATTAATGTACAATATTGTGCTGCACAAGAATTTACAAATTCTTTGATCAATAATATTGCAAATAGAATTGATAAGGCACTTCAACCAATATTAGATGGTTTAGGAGATATTCTTGGAGAAGCTGGTAAATTTTCTGGAGAAGTATTTTATTATATTGATTTGGTTCTTGGATACGAAGCATTTTTATGTACATCTGGAGGAATTAAGTGTCCATCAGTCAAAACACGCGGAGCATTATGGTGGGGTGGAGAACAACAAGAAGCAGCAGATAGATATCAAAATTTCTTGAATGGTCTTAATCTTTCTGGAGGAGAAAGTGCTGATTTATTGAATCGATTTGATAGATGGCTTGGTGGTGATAATGGTTTAGGTAATATGGAACTTTTTGGAACAAAATTTGGAGATGTTGATCCTAGTATTGCCGATCAATTTACATGTTATGCAGGAGAACGAAATTGCGGACCACCAAAGATGCAAATATTCGGTGGAGGTGGTGCTGGTGCTGTCGGTAATGTTATTGTTAATGAAATTGGACAAATTATTGGTACTGACTTAATAAGTGCTGGAGATGGATATACTTCTCCACCATTTGTCGCATTTATAGATGATTGCCAGAGGGGCAAATTTGGCGCTGGATATGTTGAATTGGACGATGATCAGGATTCTATATTAATTATAGATCCAATAACTTTTGCTCCGATAGGAAATACTGGAGGAATAAACGGAAATCAACTTGGTAATGGTAATAATATCTTTGATCCAAATATTACTGATCCATTTATTGATGATGCTCTGGGTGGATCTGGTATAAGTGAAAATGGAAAATGCGTTTATGCAGGAGATGTTTATCATGTATTCGATAATGATACTGATACTGGAATAGCTTTAGAAGTTAGTGCTGGATTCGATGTTATAAATGGTGCTCCTAATGCTCCAGATCAACAAACAATACGCATCAATAGCACAGCCGATATGACTTCTGATAAAAAGCACTATCAGGTTAGATTTAATGTTCCATACGATAATGCTGATTATGATATTGAGGTTACAGAAGTAGTTCAACGAGCAGCACATGGTGGAACTGGAGGAGTCTTTCAACCATTTAGAGATGAAGAAGGAAAAGTTATTGTTAAGAATAAAACAGCAAAGGGTTTTGATATTTGGTTTGGTAGAAGTGCTGTAAAAGCAGTTCGTCCTTCTCAAGAAGCAGTTCCTATAATTGGAAGTCAACAACAAACTGGAGTCTCAGTCAATAGCACCGATAGAGGAACTTTATTCGTAAGAGAAGGTGGTGAATACTATCTTTTAACGGGAGGATTGGAAGGTGGAACACCATATGGAGTTAGATTCTTATTTGATTGGGATGACGATCAAGACCAAGCAGGACTTGCAGTTACTGGAATAAGAATTCCAGGGCTTCCTAATGGGGATTTAATTGCCACCAGAGAAATTGATACTTCTGCCCGTGCTCAGATTCGGGCATCTGGTTTTCCGGGGTCAGAACCAGTGATAAGATATACAGAAAAAGGATCACAGCAACTTGTTGCAATAGTCGAACCAAGACAAAAATATGGTCCTATTATTTTTGAAAATTTAGGTAGGGAACGCGATCCAAGGATTGTTAATGCTGGTCCAACAGAAGACCAAAGACAACAGAGAATAATATTTTATGATAATAGTGGTAGTGATACTAATGCAAGATTTACGGCAATCGATATAGTTGCATCAGATAGTGAAGTATCTACAACCGAATTCTTTACAGATGCGATTGTAGATACTGGACAACCAATTTTATATCAACCAGAGATTTATTTAAAGGAAGCACCTCCAGGAACACTTATTTCAACATACGTTAGAGGATTTACATTTAGAACTGCAGGAGATAGGTCAAACTGTCATCCAGGAAAACCAATTAAAAATATTGTTATAACTAATCCTGGTATAGGATATACATCAAGACCAGAAAATATACCGGAGGGTTCAGTTGAAAGATCATTTATCGGATGTTTTACTGAAATTGATATCTTAAATACCGGAGTTGGTTATTCGCCAGAAGATGAGATTACAATTGAACCAAACATAGAAAATTTAAGAGTGAGTGTTCAAATGAACGATCGTGGACAAATTATAGGAATGACAGTCTTAGACGAAGTTTGTGGATTAACATCTCTTCCAGTTATTGAAATAAATAGTTCCACTGGTGTTGGATTCAAGGCAAGAACTAGGTTATCATTTACTCCTATTGAAAAATATAAGCAGACTGCAGAAGAAAATAGGAAAACTATTGGTGATCTTGATCCAGCACAACTTATTCAAGTTATTGATTGCGTTCTATAATGGCAAAATCCACTCCGGTAAAAACAGCAGATAATGATTATGGAATCATGTTCTGGGGTCCAGGTGGACCTGTAGACAAGGATGATGGATCTGAATTGACTATTGCCACAGCATCCAATCATCAACTACATTTTTGTGAATCTGGCAATTCAATTAATGTAACACCAAAGTGTCAAACTGAGGTAGTTGGTGTAAGTTTACAACCAAAAACTAAGGATGGTGAAGAATCGCCAGCAAAACAAATTTTGGCACATAATGGCGATATTGTTATAAGTGCAAAAAATGGAAGTATTTACCTCAAAGGTAAAAACATTTATATGGTTGCTGAAGGAGATTCCGAAAATGGATCTATCGTTCTTAATGGAAACGGATCCGTGAATCTTACTGCTGGAGAGCAAGCAAGAGTTATTGGTTCAAAAACTTGTATCCGAGGTGAAATTGATCTTGATCTTTCTGGTGCAACAGTCACTATTGCTGGAGAGCAAAAAACCGCATCTTTTTCTGCCCTTAGTAATCTTAAGTCACTATTGAATGGAGATTTTGCAACTCTAATAGAAGGAATCGCAAAAGTATGTAAATGAGGTAAATCAAATGCAAGCAGATAAATTAAATACAAGTAGATTGTGTGTTCCTGGTCCATTAGGGGCACATCCATTATTAGTTCCAAACTTATTAATTACTCCAGGAACTTCAGATTTTTATCGTTCTTACATGGGAATGACATCAATAGCAGGACTGCAAACTGCATCAACTGTTATTGGAATGAATCCAGATAGTCCTTTTGGACTACACTGCGTTCCAGGAACTGTAAATTTGATGAATGCTAGTATTACGAAACATATTGGATTTTATTCAAGTAGTGGAGTAACAATGGCTTTAGGTGGTGCTTTTAAATCACTTGCCGCACTGAGTAATCTTACTGGATTTTTGCAAAAAATTGTTGGAAAATCTGTTATTTCTTCATCTGTAGCACCAGGATTAGATGCCAGAGCTGGAAATTTAACAGGAGTTTGGACAACACGAGGCGGATTAGTTGAAACTACATCCCACGGGCATTCTGATATTAGACTTAAAAGAACAATTATTCCAATAGAAGGTGCTTTAGACAAGGTAACACAACTAAATGGAATATCTTTTAGGTGGGACAAGGATTATATAAAAAAAACTGGTCGATATAAAGATATAAAAACAAAAACAGTTACTCGAAGTATTGGTTTTATTGCTCAAGAGGTTGAACAAATAGTTCCTGAAGTTGTTTCTACAGAGAAAATTGATGCTGTTGATTTTGATGTTAAAAGAGTAGATTATGAAAAAATGGTTGCCTTGTTAACTGAAGCAATCAAAGAGCAACAGACTCAAATCGAATCTCTAAAAGGTGAGGTTCAAGAACTTAAAAGTCAGTTAAATAACTAATATTAAAGAGTAATTGAAAAAATGTCTGATGCAGCAAATAGAGTTGTTCAAAGTTTGAACGAAGATATTAAAGATGAACAGGAGTTTGAGGATAATCAAACTCCAGGAACAGTTCCTGCAAAATTTTATGATCAGATTGTATATAATAAAGATGAAAAAACTGGCAGGTTTGCAAAATCGGTCGAAAGAAAAGAAACACAAGTAAAAGATAATGTTGTTCAGAAGAATGAATTGATTCAAATTGCACAAGAAGAAGTTATAGCATATACTGAATTGGCAAAAACTGTTGATTTACCGATTGCGATAAATTTATCTGCTATAAATCAGAAGAAGTTAGAGATAGCATCCATCATCTCTACTAACTGTGGCGTTTGTTCTTGTGTTGCAGGTGCTGCAAGTTCAAATGGAATAATTATTGGTGTAGGAACTCCTGGTGCAAGTTATATACTTCCAGATTATGTTGGCATTAGCATCTATAATAATTTAAATAACCCTGGTTCAGATACTCCTTTTTCGGATGATACAGAAGTACCATTAACAATCTCTAATGCTGGTTCTGGATACAGGACAGAATTACTTGAACAAAATTATATGACTGATGATGAAATAGAAGCATATGAAGATTATGGTATTGCGCCATATGGATATGGTCCTTTTAGAAGATTTACAGGACTTGACGGCAACGGTATTACTAATAATAATAACTGCTCACAATATAATGCCCAAATAGATGCTTTAATTGCAGGAATTGGTAGTCATAGAGAAGAGATTATTAACAGATCCAATTTAACTGATAAAGTAAATCAAATAAAAGATAAAAAAACTGAAAAAGAATTAATGCTTTGGTCTTTACAGCATGACCAGAATAAAATGAGTCGTCAAGCACAAGCTGATAGAGCATTAAGAGATCTTATTAAAGATGAACCATTATTTGGATATAAAGGTTCTACTGGAAGTCCAGCTAGTATAGAATTTACTGAGGGTTTAGCTTCAGGATCTTTTGTCATTGGTTCTTATGTTCCAAGTGAAGGTGGATATTATCTTGGAATATCTCAATATGCTTATAACCCGTGGGAACAAGGTGCTGGAACAAATCCACGATATTATATTTTCCTAGCACCAAAAGATTCTGGAGAAACAACTGGGCAATATAAAACGACTGCAGATTGTGATGGAGCAGAATCCACACAAACAAGTGCCCAGTCTACGTATGATGGTTATTGGAATACTTATCAATCTGTTATTGGATCAGATAGTTCTAATCATCCAATATTCCAATTTGCACAAAATGCCAATATAAACGGAAAAACCGATTGGTATATTCCAGCAAGAGTTGAAATAACCATCTTTGGAAATGTTGCCGGAAATCAAACTCTTGCTGATCATTCTGCCAACCCCTTCAATATAGGTGGACCTGAAGAAATTAGATTAATGAACTCAAATCCATCAAATCAGTATTGGACATCTACTGGAGACAGTTGTGAAAATACTGGATCCACAGGATCTGCATCGGTGGGGCAAAGAACTACTGAAACAGGTAATTTTTCAACTGCTGCTGGATACAACAAAACCGATACAAAATATGTTCGCCTGATTAGAAGAGTTGCTGTCAGTTCTTAAATTGGCACAGTTGACACCCCTGCCCATATGCTCTATAATATGTGGGTAATCAAGGGAACACCATGAACAACACCGCAGAATACGTTGAAGGTATTGTGATCGACATCTGCTCTCGATCATTTCTTCTTCTGAGTGATCAAGGCGATGAGCGTATGGTACAATGTGATAGTGTGGATGAGTTCATGAATGTTCTTGAGGTTGTTACTGATAACCTTAATGATGATCAAATCGAGTACGCAGAACTTGCAGTTTCATGACACAATAAATAAACCAACTATGGAAATTTTCACAGTGCAAGAATGGGAAAATCGATTCGATGAACTTTTTGAACGAGTTGAAAAGGGAGAGACAATAGGAGTGGTTAGAGAGGACGGAAAGGCAGCAGTATTCATGCCTGCTGATGAAGCAGAGTTTCTGCGAATACACACTGAGGATAATAACGAAGCTCAGTAGTGTTTTTTGGGAGTATAGCTTAATGGTTAGAGCGGGCTGCTTATAACGGGTTAGTCTGGGTTCAACTCCCAGTACTCCTATTGGTGTATTCACCAAATTCATATTATATTATTATGAAACGGACAGAACTAAATCTACCTAGTAATTATACTGGTGCATGTTTTGAAGTTTTTCCTACGACAGTCGGAAAATTCAAAGTAGATAGTTCTATCTATACACCTGTACATAATCAAGTACGTGATGCTATCTATTCTCACAGAGAAAAGATAAAAAGTACACTGAACTATACTGATGATTCGTATAAGTTCAATGCAAAAGAAAATGGTGATACGTCTTTTTATGGACCAAACCTAATCGATGTTCC
>TARA_A100001201_G_scaffold4020_2_pt1 | contig 17841 bp, 17 predicted proteins | sample TARA_A100001201 | Tara Oceans TARA_A100001201 (sample SAMEA2619872) | marine metagenome | biome: marine biome (ENVO:00000447); feature: surface water layer (ENVO:00002042); material: "saline water (ENVO:00002010), including plankton (ENVO:xxxxxxxx)" | depth 5 m | reverse complement strand
ATGTGCATATTACGATATTTTTTAGAATATCTTTCATGAAAACCACCCTCTTTTCTTAATTTTAAATTATAAATACCTGCTGGTATTCTTGTTTCTCCTTTGACTTTTAAAGCTCTACGTTCATCTTCTAATGTGTAACATAAGAATTGTAAGCCCATATCTGTTTCTTCAAAAAGCAAACCAGAAGTAGAGTCTGCCTCAGAACTAAATCTTAATACTTTTAATTTCATTTTATTTTATTTTCCTTGACCACGAGAAGGCTTCTTATAACCTTTCTGTCCTTTACTAGCGTTCTTTGAGTGAACTCCTTTTCTTTTAACACTTTTTGTAGGTCTAAAAATAAAACTAGCCTTTCTTGCAGCCATTAGTTTTTAATTATTTTAGTTAAAATTGACATATCTTTGTAGCTTATAGCTATCATATAAATGCCTTTTTTGTTTATGTTTATTGATGTAACATTTTCTTTATCTATAATAATAGAACCTATTGCATCATATACTTTAACATTAACTTTATCAGTAAAAAATACAGTTCCTTTTGTTGGGTTTGGATATACTTGAAACATTGATGTTCTTAAATTTTGTATATCAGTAGTTCCTGTCCATCCATCTACACAATATTGGTATAAATAATCACAAGTATTATCCCATTCTACATCACAACAAAAATTATCTACATCAATAACCCATTCAAAACATTCATTAGGTATGTAATAAATATCTCCTACTGAGCAACCAGCAGAGTAATAACAAGAGCTATCTGATACATTAGCTAATGAATTATAGTTTTCTGCATCTAAATCAGTACAACCATATATAGGATATATACAAGTGCCATTATCAGTGTTTGCTTGTGCATCATAATTAAGAGCAGTGCTATCAGTACAGCCATATACATAATCAATACAGCTAAAATCTTCAGTATTAGCTTGTGGATTATAATTTAAAGCTGAAGGATCAGTACAACCATATATAAATGCAATACATGAGTTGTTATCTACATTTGCTGTAGGATTATAATTAAACATAGTAGAATCCATACAACCATAAACAAATGGCTCACAGCTTCCATTATCAGTATTAGCTAAAGGATTGTAGTTAAACATTGTATTGTCAGTACAACCAAAAATTACAGGTACACAACTACCATCATCTGTGTTAGCTAATGGGTTATAGTTAAAGGCTGTACCATCAGTACAACCCCAGACTACTGGTGTGCACGAACCATCATCTGTATTCGCTAATGAATCATAATTAAATGCAGTAACATCAGTGCATCCATAAATAAATGGAATACAACTACCATCATCAACATTTGCATTTACATTATAATTAAACATTGTATTATCAGTACATCCTTCTACAACCTCAATACAAGAATTTGGTATTTCTACGTTTGCATTTGGATTATAGTTTAATGCTGTGCTATCCATACATCCTAGAACTATTAAAGTTTGACAGCTACCATCATCATAATCGTATATAGAGTCATACTCTAAATATAAAGGATTAGTACAGCCTGCATAGTAGTAACAACTACCATCATCTGTATTTACTGTATCTATGTAGTTTAAAGCAGTGCTATCAGTACAACCATAAGTTCTTTCTATACATTGATTGCCACAATAAGGATTACCTATTATTGGAAAAAATGGTGGTATAGGATTTACAAATCCACCTTCAATATCTATAGCAACATAATCACCAGAATATAATTTATAACCACATTGTACTGCTGTAAAATCAGATTGTTGTGTTATTTCAAATACTGCTTTTACTTTATATCCTGCTTGTAAATTAAAGAAAAATGTAGTGTCAAAACCATCTAGCAAAGTAAATGTTCCTATATCTACATAATTAAAAGGAGGTATCAAACTTGTAGCTTGTTGTACTTTAAGTGAAGAACCAGCCCAACCATTACCAGCTAAGTCAGTTAATTCTAACTCATGTAAACAACTATCAATATTTATATCAGTGTTAGCACCCACAACATAGTTGTAAGCAGTTGAGTCTGTGCATCCATAAATTTTAGGTGTAAAACACATACCTGTATCTAATGTAGCTGTTAGGTCAAACTCTACATAACTGCTATCCATACACCCAAAAATAGGTGGTGGTGGAGGACATCCTGAAGTGTATATTGTATCATATAAAAAGTTACCAAAATCTGCTACTGGTAAAGTCCATATAGTATCACCACATTGTTCTATATAAACAGAACCATCATTACCACCCCATAGACTACCTGCAATACCATCACCATAAGTATCACTAATAACAAAATAAAAACTATCTATCGGTGCACAAGCTGAAGCATATTGTGGTTCATAATCTACTATATTATCATAAGTACCTCCTTGCATTAGTGTATCACCCCAAAAGTTCATAATATACCAAGATGTTTCTTCAGGATATTGATCTGGATTTATTGTTACATTAAGACTCCATGTATTAGGAGGACATTGACCAAATGTTGTAGCTACTGTAAAAACAATAACTATTATAAAAGCATATATAAATTTTGTATAATTGTTCATTAGAATTTACTCATTATTAATTCATCAATATAATCTTGTACTTCTTGTCTAGTTGCTGACATCTTGAAGCTAATATCTGCTTGAAACCTTTTTACTTCTTCACCATCATCAAAAATTACAATAGTAGGTACAATAGCTATTTGGTATTTTTTTTGCAAATCATTACCATCTATCATAAAAGATTGCTTTTCACAATCACCTAATTTGTCAAACCACTCTGCTGTGTTTTGTTTATTCCAATCTGCATTAAAGTGTATCGCTTTGACCTGTGATAAGGTGTCCTGCGATACAAGCAAGAATAAAGAAACCAACAACCATGTCAACATTAATTTCCATCTTGTTATATACATTATCTTAAAGCATCTATTTTATCTTCCATTCTAATCATTCTCTCCTCTAATTTTTTAACGTCATCTCTAGTTTCCATAATAGTATTTCTTATGTTAACATCTTTCATGTCAAACTCCATTTTAGAAACTTCTGGTGCTGGTAACTCTCTAGCTTCTGCTATATCTGCTTGAAGTGTAAACCACATACCAACTAAAGTAAAGATAAGAGCAGCAATACCAGCTAAAGTTTTTATGCTAATTTTAAAACTTGTATCTTCATTTAATTCTTTCATTTTATTTACAACATTTTTTAGAACAATAATTTAAACATACCATTCCAAAAGTTAAAAACATTATTAATTTACAAATTATTTTTTTCATATCTAAAATATTATATAGTTAATTCCTACTTTAAAGTCATACCAAGTTCTATTCCAGTATTTAGAATATTTGTTTTCTACAAATAAACCTAAAGATTTATTGACCTTCCAGCCAAAAATCATACCCCCAGAATAATCATACCATTGTTTATTGTTGTTAAAATTATGATAAGAGTACCTACCTCCATCATTATAGTGGTATGGTATTAGGTTTCCCCAACTATGTAACCACCAGTTTTTTTTGTAATGATAAAAGTCAAACCCTAACACTAAAGAATGTACCCATTGATTTGGCAATTCATTTCTTTTTTTCTCTACATAATCAGATAATACATCAGGTATTACAACCTGCTCCCATACATCTGTACTTGTAGCAACTACATTACCTTGTGGGTCTTTATATTCAGAAGCAAATACATCTACAGAATAACCTTCTTGTATTGCTAAATAAGTGTAATGTATGTTGTTATTTGACAGCAACCACTCGTCTAAAGGGTTATATCCATAAGGCTCAGATATACGCTGTAAAGCTCCTATATTAAACGACAGCTTCTTGTTGCCTCTTAATCTTAGTCTTTGTGTAGTTTCATAATATTCTATATCTGCAAAACCATCTTTTACATATTCTAATTTGACTAACCATTTAGGTTTTACATATCTTATAAAATGATTTTGATCTATATACTTTACACCTTCTTGTCTTGTATAGTTTATTTCAAATAAATATTCAAAAGGATTTCTACCTACTGTTGCTGCATCACCATAAGAAGATTCTGTACCATCCTTAAAAGGTGTGCTACCTTCGTACTGAAAGCGTTGTATCTTTCTTACACCAGCTATAACAGAGTAATCGTAAGGTGTTTCAACTACTTCTTTAGTCAACTGACTAGATACTGAAAACACATCCCTATCTGATATAGATGTGCCTCCATTTGCTGCCACATAAAATGTAGAAAATTTAAATATTTTTTTTATTTGTGCCTCAGATGATATGCAAATAACAGAAAGTAATGTTAGAAGCAGCCATCTCATTATGAATCCCAAACAATAGTTAGAGTTGAGTTCCAATATATGTTTTTAGTACCAGCAGTTTGCTTTCTAAGTAAACATATAATTATATCATTTGCTTCTACTGTTAAAGTTCCACTTACACTCATATCTACAATCTCTACATATTTACTACCAGAAGCATTATTAGTACAATCACAGGTTTGACCTAATTGAGTTAAGTCTGCATTTGTACCAACCCCATCAGTTATAGATAGTTTGTATAATTCTAAATCCCAATCTGCACTAGCAGTTCCAGAGTGCATAATTTTCCAGTTGGTAATGCTACCCCCAACAGGACATACTAACTCAGAATACATAGAAGCCCATTTTCTACCTGAATTTACAGAAGCATTAGTTGCATCTTGTGGATCAACAGTTTGATTCCAGTTGTGATAATCAGCAGAAAACTGCTTTGCATAATAAGTCCCTACAGAACCACTTGAACTGTGATAACCACCTATAGATAAATAGGTGTAAGTTCTATTATCAGCCCATGATAAAGATCCTGCTGAATTTTTAGTTAAATAACTATTATTACTAGCTGTACTAAATCCTTTAGGATTATGTAATTGTGATTCAGCTAGTGTGCTATGTTCATTACTTGCCATATTATATACCTGCTACAAAGATTTCTACATCTACATCATTACCTGCTGGATTTACTTGTATGCTTGCTATATCTGCCATAGTTCCAAAACTAGGAGATGTATCTGCTTCAGCTAACATTAAATCATCTGGAGCTCCAAGTATATGAGATTGACCAGCATCCAATCTTACTTGATAAAGAGTTGCTGCACCTACCACTGCAAGTTCTACAGGGTTAGTATCATCTAAATTAGTAACTCTTATGTATTTTGCATCTTCTAAATCAATAGCGTTTGCAGAGGCAAAAGCATTACCACTAAATGTTGCTATTGTAGTTGTTTGACTATTCATACATCTAACTATTCTTTTAAATGCTTCTGTAATATTACTAATAGTCAATTCTTTTGTACCACCAAAATTTTGACCACCAAGTGTCAAAGTTTCAGAAAGATTTACAGTTAGTGTTGCTGCTGTTATTGTCGTTGCCATTATTTATTCTTTTTTATTAGTTTTATTTCTGTGATTAAATCTTCTTTTAATATATTTAAGAACCTTAAAAGTTCCTTTTCATCTACCTTACTCTTGTAACCACCACCACCATGTCTTTTACCACACATCCAAGAGCCATCAGGCATTTGATGCTCATATCCATCTGGACATTTAGGGTTTCTTCTTGCATTATCTGTTTCTTTCATAGCCTTTTTCATTGGATGCTTTTCAGGAAGTAAATCAGTGTCATGAGTACCACCTTGAAATCTACCTTTACGCATTACAAAAAGATACGAATTTACCCGAGCATACGCCCACTGCTCCTCTGATTTTACATTTGGTCTTACTGATTCTCTGTTAGTTCTATAAGCACCTACTCCCCTGTCAAAAACCTTTTCTAATTTACCATAAGTAACCTTTGGATTCCAGTCAACTTTTAAATCTTTTACATCTTCATTATGCTTTTCTACTTTAGCTTGTAGTCCTTTTTTTACAGTTGGGCTTACATTTTTCATATTATCTTTTCTACCTTCTAATTTTTTTGTTAGTTCTAAAATTACATCCTTCATACCTTGCTGACCAAGATTACCTATAACACCCCATTTTATTTGTGCTACTACACCTGCTACATTTGATAGATTAGGTTGTGCATCTCCTTTAAATTTTTGACCATCTCTAAAATGTCTTTTAGCCCATGATTCTCTTTCTTTAATCCATGCTCTAATTGCTGGTGTATCTTCTCCTTTTCTTGCTCTACCCCATAAAGTAAAAGCTTCGTTACCTCTTATATTACCTCCTGCCTTCCAAATCTTTGGCTGCTGTTCTTTTAGGTTTTTAGCAAACGTATAGCTAAACTGCTTTTCTTTACTATTTCGTAAAGTAATCTTTTTATCTTCGCCTTTTGTTGGAAAATTTGTAGCCATTAGTAAAATATTATTCCGTTAAGTTTAGTTGCTTCGTCAACATCTGGCATAGATGAATCACCATCATGACCAAACAAAGTGTATTTTCCTGACTGATCTTCATGTTGTATAAATGCTATCATATCATCAAGAAATACTTTTGCTTTTCTATATGTGTCTTGTTTCATTTGGTTGAATTGCTCTACATTAGCAGGTGTGCTAAAATCAGAAACATTTACTACAACGCCAGCAGAAGTTGTATTATATTGTATTTCGTTCATAACTTCAAAACGTACAAACCAACAAAGTGCAGGTTTTAAAAAGTCATTCATTAAAACTGTGTTGTCAGATGTTAAAGTTGAGTTATGATTTTGTGTTTTTATTTCTTCATAAAAATCCAGTCCTAATTCTGGTTTTATGTGTGCTAATTCTGCAATATCAATAATACTATTAGTTATCAAAGCTGTATCTGTTGCTTGATTTGTAAAAGCATTAGATATTACTTCAGAAGCAGTTACTAAATTATTGTATTGTCTTACGTTTGCCATATTAATTTCTTGTTATAGTTTCTTGTTTTTCTACTCTAATTAGCTGTCTATCAGCTAGTAACATATCACCATCTTCTAACTTACCTAAATCTTTGTGTAACATAGCTCTCTGTTCATTTATCGTAAGAACTTGTTTTGGGTCTATGTCTGATAAGAATGATATTGGTGGTTCATAAATCACAGTTAAATCTTCTGTATCTATTCCTAGCTCTGTAGTTATAACCTTTTTTATTGGGTCTAATAATATATTAGTTGTATCTTTTATAACTGTTGACATAGCTAGTTCATAAGCTATTCTAATCTCACTACCAGTGTTATTCATCTTACCTGAAGATACTATACCACTAAGTGCTGGTTGCCATCTGTGAGCAGTTATTATATTTTGGTCTGTTAATTTTTGTAAATCTAAAAAGTCACCATCTTCTTTGTTGTTTAGAATCTGAACATCTGTACCTCTACTTTCATCTGCGTTTTTTACAAGGAATAATATCTTTGAATTGTTACCACTACCTGTTAAAGTGTCTTTAGCAGTTTCTACAAACTTTTCTGCTTCTGCTTCACCAAAATCACCATTTACTGTTACTATTGCAGAAGGACTAAATCCATTCTTAAAATTTGTATGGTTAAATTTACCTATTTCATAATCTATCGCTATGTGCTCTAGTGCAGCAACATAATCTGGTAAACCATAAAAGCTAAATGTGCTTTCATAATCTTTATAGTGAATTACAAATCGGTCACTTTTTATTTCAGGATAAATAGGAATAACCTGCTTTTTCTCAGGTGTTCTTTTGTAATTATCCCAATCAGGATGAAAACAAATACTCTTTTTATTTTTACTTACTCTAGCTGTTGCAGCATCTTTATGATAAAAATTAACACCACCTTCATACACAACACCCTCTAGGTATGCGTTTCCATAAGTGTAATAATCATCAGCTAATTTTTTAAAACAATCTTTTAGTGTTTCTCCATCAGCATTTACGTCTGATATAAACTCTTTTAATTTATTGTTTTCTGTTTTAAAACCACTACCAGTAGTAAATGTAGTTTTTTGTGCTAGAACAGATCTATGTGTTGATGAGTGTCTTTTTAAATCAGCAAGATATTGTGGAAAAAGATTATCCTTACCAAATGGTATATAATCTTCTCTTACTCTATCTATTTGCTTTACCTCTCTATCTACGTTAGGTGTGCTTATATTTACAAAAGCATACTTAGTGTTAAAACTACTCTTTGTCTGAGCTGTCTTTACTTGACTTTGCTTTTGATTTCTTTTTGGTTTTTTTAGGTGCTGCATCTTCTAATTTTATTACTAAGTCATTATCACCTCTTTCATAAACCTCTTTTAGTTGTTCTTGTGTTGCGTTAGACCAATCTACTCTAAGTCTAGTATCACGAAACTTGATAACTCCTTTTTTTAATCTTGATTTATACATAATGCTAATATATTAAAAAAAATACATAGCTAGGGGAAAGACCCCTAACTATTGTATATTTATTATTGTTACGATATAGCGACTGTACCTGCTGATGAATCAGGTGTGAATGTACCAGTAAATGCTCTTGGTAATTCTCCTGATTGACAAGTAATACTTACTGTAACACCATTTTCATCACCTAAAGCTGCACCTGTACCACCTTCTATTGAAGAAACAGTAGCAAACATCTGCTGGTTTGCAAAATCATCTTCTAGTGCATATTCTTTAGAACAACCTACAACATAAGCAGCTCCATTAAAATCTTGAACGAATACCATTAATTTTTGATTTCTAGTTGATTCTAATGCTCTAAGGTGAGCAGAAGAAATGTTAGGAACAAAAAATGAAATAGTGTGCTCAAACATAATAGTACCACCTTCTTTTGTACCAGTAGTAGTTAATGAACCTGTGCCTTGCTTTAAATCAAAAAGCACTGCATCACCTACACCTGTAACAGCAGAAACAGCATGGTCACCAGCATCATCAAAAGTTACGCCAGTTGCATCTGTAAAGTCAGTTATTGCTATATATCGTAAACCACCTCTTAATTCTAAATCGCTGTGATTTACTCCTAATGCTTCTATTGCCATTTTATTATTATTATTTAAAGTTAAAAATTATTAGGGGGCATATTTCATCCCCCTAAATTTATTTACGACATATTATCTGGTGTGTAGTAAGTTGCTAATTTAGCATCTTTTAATGCACATCCTATAGAGTAAGATACTCTAAAACGATATTCTTTATTGTCGTTTGAATACCACTGCTCAACAGAGTTTTCATTGAAGTCAGTTGCTACAACGAAAGCATCTTTAGTAGTTAACATTGCTCTGTGAGTTTCTACAGCAGTAGAAGCACCATTGATGTTAGCAACATTAGCAGCAATAGCAACATCCCAATCTCTACGTACAATGATAGGAATACCTCTGTAAGTAAGGTTTGGAACACCATTTACCATAGCTCCATAACCAGCAGCAGCAAAACTAGAAGATTCTAAATTTGTAGCCATGTAGTCATCAGCAATATCACCTGAAACAAAGTAAACATGATTTCCAGCTTCTAATAATTCAGGAGAAGCAATTTCATAAAGACCTTTTAAGATGTCTAAACCACGACCTGCAACTAAAGCTGCATCAGTAGTTTGTTCAGTAGCTAAAGTTCCTCTATTGTGTCTGTTTGCACTTAAAGCAAAAGCAGAATCAAATAAACCATCAAAATCACCAAAAGCACCTGAAGCAGAAGCATCAGATAACCAAAGGTGCTTGTTAAAGTCAGCTTTTACACCTTGTCCAATAAGGTCTAATAAAATGTTTTTAACGATAGTTCCATCAACATTATCAAATTCGTGTCCACCTCTCATTAGTTGACCTTTGATTTTGTTGTATAATGAATTACCTGCAAATGCAATTTCTGCTTCTCTACGAACAGGAGTAATAGTAACAGTATCACCTATCTCACCTGTTTCAGCAGTAAAAGCTGAAGAAGAAAAAGCGTTAGTAATTCCACCTAATTGCTTGAACTTATCTATAACAATAGTTCCAGACACATTAGGCATAATGTCCATATAAGACATATAATCTTGCCCCATAAATAGAGGCTCTAAAATAAATTTACTTACATCATATTTATTTACTGTAGGTAAACTTGCGACAGTATTAGCCATAATTTTTTATTTTTATTTTAATAATGATTTAGCGAAAACTTCCCACTCATTAACAGCTTTTACATCAGCTTTGTTAATTGCAGGGTCATTTTCTGCCTCTAGTTTTGTTTCTGTAGCGTTTAATTTCGCTAACTCTGCTTCCAATTCAGACATCTTGTTTTCTAATTCAGAAATTTTACTTTCTTTTTCAGAAACGATATTTGAAAGTTCTTCTTTCTCATTTGATAAGTCTGTAAGTTTATTAACTACTTCGTCATTGTCAGAAAGAACAACAGAAACTTCATTAACTGGGCTTTCATCTACGTCTTTACCCTTAACAGCGTTGATTATTTCTTCTTTTACGCCATTAAACCAATTTTTCAATTCGTCAGTCATTTTCGTTTTTTTAATATTACTAATTAACTCTAGTTTGTTTCTAACTTCTGACTCATTTACATTAGTAAACTTAGAGAAGTTAAAACTTGCAGCTACTTTAATAGGATCTGTAATAACATCTATAAAACCCATTTCTTTAGCCTCTTGGCTTGTTAGCCAAGTTTCTTCATCCATCATATTTGAGATTTCTTCGTTTGTTAACTCAGTTTTACTCGCATAGATAGATACAAGCTCTTGTTTAATCTTATCTAGTAAATCTGCTGTTTTACGCATATCTTCTGCATCACCTGCTGATTTACCGAAAGGATTATGTATCATAAAGAATCCATTTTCAGCCATTTCTATCTTATCTCCTGCTAAAGCTATAATACTAGCAATAGATGCAGATAAACCTTCAATCTTTACATTGACATGACCTTTATGTGCTCTTAATACATTATATATAGCAAGACCATCAAAAACACTACCACCTACAGAGTTCATTCTAAGGTTAATGTTTTTATCTCCTGCTGATTTTAAATCTTGTATAAAGTTTTTTGCTGAAGTTCCATAATCTCCTATTTCATCATAAATAGAAATTTCCACAAAACTTGCATTGTTTTCAAAAGTGTACCAGTTATTCATTTTGCAAAAATACGATATACCTTTATTTTTGATAGGAAAAAGTTGGAATTTTTTATCTAATGTTGTATTCTTTTTTAAAACTCTTACTTCTTTTATATACAATATTAGCTGCTGTTCTTTCTGTTATATCGTACTTAACAGATAAATCCATAAAAGCATAAACAACCTTGCCTTTGTTTTTTTTCAACATTCCAGAAAAATCTGACATTACCATATAATCTCTTAGTTTTTTAGGATCAACCAAGCCTTTTTCTATAAGAAAATGTAAAACATTTTTAATACCAGCTTCTTCAGAGTATTTAGCTTTTATTTCATCATAAGTTTTTTCTACAAACTGATTAACTATTTCAAGCTTATTTTGACGTATTGCCATAATCTAATTTATATATTTACGTAAAACTTTGCAAAAAGTTATTAATATTTTATTAACATTTAATTGTTAGAAAGATGCTTGACTCTCTAATGCAGATACTCTATTTTGTGTTGTTGTAACTTCACTTTCTACAACTATAACTTGTGAAGTACCTGAATTATTACTTACAATATTTTGTATGCTTCTTAGCTCACCACCTAAAGCAAATCTTTCTCCAGAACTAATTAATCCTCCATCAGCAAACTTAACACCATTACCATTGAAAGAATTTATAGCAGATAATATAGGTCTAAAAGCTGATGTAGATTTTTTATTAATAATTGCTTCACCACCTTCTGCTTCCATAACTCTACCACCTACTGCAAACTTAACACCACCATTAGCATGAGAAGCACCTTGAAATACACCACCTCTGGTCAAACCTCCTCTAGCAAATGTAGCTGTGCCTTCTGCGTTTGTACTTGCTCTTTCTACATCACCTGCTCCTCCTCCAGAACCACCTGCTCCTCCTAATAATTGTTTTATTGCAACCACAATAGAAGCAACCTGTGCTGCTGTGGATGCCATAGCTAAAATATTAGATGGGAAAGGCAACTTTGCTTGTGCAGCTATACCTACTTTAGCATTTATTAACCCATGAACACCATCAGCTATAGCAGCAGCTTGACTTATTTTAATACCTGCTTTTGCAGCCAATGAGTTTTTACCAGTAATTTGACCTATATTCATTAATACATTACCAGTTTCTTTCATGGTGTTTATATTTTCTAGTAAAGCATCTTTTTTATCTTTTTCAGATTTAATTTGTTGATTTGTTATTGTCATTTCTGCTTTAGCAACTCTTTCTTTTATAGCAATTCTTTGGTCAGCAGTTAAATTTTCATTTTCTAACAATATGTTTAAATGTGATATTGTCATTTCTGCCATAACTCTGTTAAGTTCTTCTTTAGTTTTTATTTCTCTAGCATTAAAGCCATCTTGTGCACTAAGTAATGATTCTCTTAAATCAAATTCTGCCTGTAAAATATCTTTTTCTATCTGTGTTGGTTCTTTCTTTTGTTTTTCTACACCAAGCTCTTGTAAAGCTTTTATTTCGTCTTGTGTAGCTTTTATTTTTTGATTTGTTAATGTTAGTTCTTCACGACCTTTTTGTGTTAAATTACTTCCAATGTCCACTAACTCTTTTTGTCTTTGTTTTAATTTTTCTAATTGGGCTGTTAATGTGTTAGAAGCTTTTTCTGTTTTCTTATCATTATCTACTTTTTGGTTTGCAGCTTCTGTTTCTTTTTGTATTTGGTCATCTATAATTTTTTCAATTTCTTTAAGAGCATTTCTACCAGCATCTATATCTTTTTGCAATCTTTCTTTATTTTTTTTATGTCCTGTTAAAAACCCTTTAAAAATTCTATTATCCATTTCTTTTAGGGTTTTTTCAAAAATCATAATTTCCCCCTCAAGTATTTGACTCTCCATTTTTAAAGCATCAGATAGCTTTAATTCAGGTCTATCTTGTATTATTTTTTGAGCATCTGCTTGTAATTTAATAACTCTTGTAGTTGTTTTATCACCAACAGATAACAAGTTATCAGCAAATGCGTTTAACCTATCTGATATTGCACTTACCTGTTTTTGTATGAACTGTGAAAATTCACCTGTACCAGTAGTAACAGCAAGAACAAAACCTTCGTATGCTGATTTAAGTTTTAAAAGTGAACCACCAACAGTTTTCTCCATTATACCAGCCATTCTTTCTCCAGAACCAGATGCAGCATCCATTAGATTATTAAAATCAGTTAGACTATCTGCTGATGCTATAAATGAGTTCATAGCTTGTACTTGCCTTCTATCTACTATTTCCATTACACCTGCTACGTCAATACCTGAAGCTTTTAGTTCTTTAAGTGCAACTATAAAATCTTCTCCTGAATGAACTGTTCTACCTAACTTTTGTGACAAATCAGATGAACCATCTTGTAAATGTAAAAGAATATTTCTTAAAGATGTACCAGCAATAGATGCTTCAATACCTCTATCTGTCAGCAGTGCTAGTAAACCTGTTGTTTCTTCAAAAGAAAAACCTGCCATAGAAGCAATAGCAGATACTTTAGACATTGATGTTTGAAACTTCTCTATATCAAGTGCTGAGTTTGCAAAAGCTGATGCCATGACATCTGCAAATCTAGCAGTTTGGTCTGTATCTTCACCAAAACCACGAATAGTAGCAGCCACTACTGTAGCAGTTCTACCTAAATCTTCACCCATAGCAGTAGATAGCTTTAATATTGCTTCTTGTGCATTTAAAATCTCTTGTGGATTGAAACCTAGTTTTGATAAGTTAAGCTGAAGTTCTCCTACTTGTGAAGCTGTAAAGAAGGTTGTTCTACCTAATTGTTTTGCAGAAGCGATTAATCTTTTAAATTCTTTTTCACTAGCACCACTAATAGCTTTTACTTTAGCCATTTGAAATTCAAAATCTTTAAATGTAACTACAGCTTGTTTTACAGCCTGCCCTATAGCACGCATAGCTTTTGTAAATAAATCAGTAGCTATTTGTGCAACACTAAATGCTTTTGCCATTTTCATGGTAAAGCTTGTACCTCTTTTTTGTGTTTGATTTAAGCCTTGTAAAGCTTTTTGAGCACCTCTATATTGTTGTCTTTGTGATTTTAACTTTCTTTCTAAATGATCTAATCCTTGAACTTGTCTATCAGTTGTTTCTTTGTTTTTTTTTGATTGACTTTTAAGAGCTTTTAAAGACCTTTCAGTTTTATCTATTTCACCTCTAAGTTTTACAAGTTCTGTAGTACCTTTAATACTTAAATCTAATAATATTTCTTCTCTAGTTTTTGCCATCTGAATGTTTTTTTATTTTTTTTATATCAAACATAATACCCTGAGATATTGTTCTATTTACAATTTGTGCTATTTTCTTTTTTCTTTTGTTAACAACATTTCCAATAAAGTTAAGCTTTGGAGATTTTCTTTTTTTGTTGGGTAAACCATCTTTCATTATTCTTCTACCAACTGCATACGCTATTTGTTTTACTTCAGTTTCATTTTTAGCTAAACCTTTTTTTCTTACCCATTCTCTTAAATCTTCTATATTAGGCATACTTGACCAAGCAGAACCATCTAATCCTTGATTTATAATTAGACCATAACCATTACCAACTATTTGTAAACCATCTTTTTTTACTTTAGTTTTTAAAGAATTGTCTAAAGAACCACTAGCAAAATATTCTTGATTTTTAAGCTCTCTCCTTAAATCTTTTATAAGAATATCTCCAATATCATCTAAAATTTGTTTCAAAGCTAAACCCATTATAATCTTGCTTTTTGCGAATGATTAATTATTGCTCTTTCTATACTTACTAACTTAGTGCTTATACATCCATCATATCCTGCTAAGTAACTTATATTACCTCCGAAAGTTAAATTGCTAGTACCCCATCTAGCAACTTGATCTATAACTAAATCATCAGTAGCTACAGTTGTACTTCCTATTTGTTTTCTGTTTTTTCTAACAGTTAGAGTTGTTCCTTTTCTTTGTACTGTTATTAATGTTGGGTCTGCTGTCAAAGCATCATCACCCATTGATATTGTATATGTTTTACCAGATCCTAAACCAAAATGAAAATTACGATTAGCATCTTCATTAAAACCTACATAAACATTAGCATCAGAAGAATTACCTAATAACCTTATATATTTCTCTTGCTCATAAACAAAATGTAAGAATAAAGTAAAATCACCTGACATTGTTATATTAGCACTAGATGATACAAAATCTCCTTCTGAATGATTACCATCAAAATATATTGAAGATTCTTCATTTACACCTCCTGCTTGTCTTCCAAGTTTAGGTGCAAGGTTTGATGTACCATTAGATAAAATAAAACCACCATAACAAGAAGCCCAAGTAGCTAATCTACTAGCTGATTGTATTACTTGCTTTTTGTAATCAAAAAGAAATACAGGTTGTATAGTAACATCTGCAAAAGTAGTTACTGTGCCTTTTTGTGCTGTAGTAGTAGTTGTTGCTACATTAAATTCTTTTAAGAAAGGAAAAGAATGTCTTGGTGCACTTGATGATATTTGTATTATTCTTTTAGGACTAGAAATCATCAGCTCATTGTAATACTCATTACCATCTTCTCCTTTTTCTGTATATACCATAGGAGTCAATACACCATCAACTAAACAGTATAATTTGTTTACTACTATATTTTTTTTCTGTGCAGAAAGTTTGCCTGATTTTATTGACATATCTATATATTTAAACCTTCAGTTAAATCCATTATATCTCCTATTACAGAAGCTTTACCTAAATCATAATGCTCTACTAACTCTACCCTTGTTGATTCATTAGTGTGAGGCTTGTAATCTACTATTTTGTTTACTCTATAATAAACACCTTCTATGTAAATAATCTTTCTAAAATCAAAATTTAATATATCATTATGTTTTAATTTTAAGAATATAGTTTTTACTCTTGGATTATTTTTAAGTTGAGCAAACATTTTAGCATAAAAATTATGGTACAAACCTCTTAAAGTTTTGTTTCCTGTATGAGTACCTACATCTTCATGTAAATACTTGACATCATTAAAAGATAGGTTAGGGTCTATCTTATGTTCAACTCCATCATAAGTTCCTATACTAAACTGCACAAAGCCAACATCTTCTGTAGCTGTAGCAGGAGAAGTATAATTAGTAATTATAAGTTGTTGTTGAAAGCTATCCAAACAAATAAAATTAGCTTTTGTACCCCCTTTTTCAGAGTTGCCATTAGTTGGAAATTCATCATTAGCTGCTCTTGAATAGTTTATACTACCATCTTGATGAAAACTATGATAAAAAGTAGGCACTGGCAAACCATCAAGTGTTACTTCATCAGAAACTACAGGTAAAGTTAAAAATATTCTAGCACCAATACTAAACTCTTTTTCTGGTCTTTGTACTTCTTTATCTGTTAGTAAATTTGTGTATTCAGTATGTATTATAGGTATAGTGGGCTCTGCTCTTTTATTTGGATTACTATTTTCAGGATTTAGATATTGTGGCTCAGGAAAACTAAAAGTTGGAGAAAAATATTTATTTTCTATAACATATTCTCCATCTTGAAAAACCCCATTTGTATTTATTTCTTTATAAGCACCATAATCGGTATAATTCTTTTTGTTATATTTTTCTAAAAAAGCGTCATTGGAAGCATCTTTGTATTTAAATATAATTGTAGATTTTAAATCATCTATAAAATCTTCTGTTATATCTTTTGAATAATCTACCTTATCAGACCAATTAAGTGCATCCTCTCTTTTACCATAAAAGAAATCAAAAGGCTCTACATAAACTTTCTTTTGTATAGGGTCTGTAAAGTATTGTAAATTAAACATTTGTGTCAAGCCTGATACAAAATCTGATTGTTTACCTTTTGGTATTAAAAAGTTTATATCTTCTATGGGGTCACCTGCTGAATATGTTGGTGAACCTTCTATTTTTAAAAAGCCACCACTTATTCCAAAAGTAACACTACCACCATTTCCTTGTGGATAATCTATACTATGTACGTTTATACAAGCTATAAATGTTTCTTCACCTGATTTTACTGTTGTATGTGAGAGTTGAAAGTTAGATGTTGTGTCATGGTTACCTACTTGTGAAAAAGATTGTTGAACAGCATCTACTCTTTGCCAGCCATTGTAATTCGCGTCATTATCTATGGCATCATATATTTCATCTGAATTTGCGTCAAGATAGTTTGGTATTCTCCAAAGTTCTGCTCTTATGACATATTCAAATGTACCTCCATGTGTTCCTTCTGTTCTAAAATGTCTAACATCAATACTTGCTGTTACTTCATGAGTACCAGAGTTTGCTTGTTTTACTACTGAGTTTTGTGCTCCACCAGCAAAATCGCCTCTTACATTTCCATCAGTGCTATCAGTGTGATCAGGAGAATTATCTTCTACTTCACCACCAAAAAATACAAATCTTGCTGTAATATTATTGTGTGCAGCAATCTTACCATTTCTTCCATTAACATTTTCATCACCCATAGACCTTAAAAGTTGAGATGTACCAGCACCATAATAATAATTACCAAATTCTCCATAACCATCTGTTTTTTTAATCTCTCCAAACTTATCATCCAACATTTCTCCTGTACGTTCAAAGTTCATAGGCATAATCAAAGACTTAAAAAACTGACTATCACAAAACTCACTTACTACTTCATATCCTTGTGATTGAAATATTTTATCCCATATATTTTTTATAAATAGGTTTGGTATAAAGTCTAAGGTAGATACAACTCTATTTGGTGCAATAGTATCACCAACACTCATTAAAGGATATAAAACCTTATCATGATTTTTTTTATAACTATTAAAATCGCCTGCTGTATTATTAGTAGGAAATTCATCATCACCTCCTGTTATTGTACTTATTCTTGTAAAAGTTATCAAGAAATTTTCTAAAAAACCATAACCTTCAATGCCTGAAAG
>TARA_A100001201_G_scaffold32305_3_pt1 | contig 17975 bp, 33 predicted proteins | sample TARA_A100001201 | Tara Oceans TARA_A100001201 (sample SAMEA2619872) | marine metagenome | biome: marine biome (ENVO:00000447); feature: surface water layer (ENVO:00002042); material: "saline water (ENVO:00002010), including plankton (ENVO:xxxxxxxx)" | depth 5 m | reverse complement strand
CGTAATTTTATTCAGAGACATCAGAAACGTAGGAAGAAATAATATTACTCACCTCTAAAGTGCTTTATATGTGTAAATCACTGGTTCTTTATGACCCGTCCTGAAACTCTCCTGACTTTCTCTGACTATATGGAAGATATGAAATCTCGGGTTGAGATTCACAACTACGAAGTCAAGAAACTCCGTGAGGATATCAAATTCCTGTTTGATTACCTGATGGACAATGTTTACTTCAAAGTCGTGAACAAATAATATATTAGAGAGGGAAACCTCTCTTTTTTATTGACAATGTGTTATAATAAATGTTACTCACCCCCAAACTGCTCCGCTATTGTAATTACCTATCAAACATGAACAAAGAGTACAACGAATTCCGTGTTGAAACCCTTCGTGAACTTCAGTCACTTCAGAAACAGTGGCGGAAACAGGATTTCAAATACACCCCCGAACAACAGTCACGTTATGATGATCTTCTGGCATTCCGTCGTTCATTTGTGACTAAATTCTATGAAGATGATCTGGCATGGGTCGGACCTTCTAAATCTGGTCAACCTCTTGACGAATCAGAATGAATAACGATACTTTAAAACGGGTCTGTTCATTGGAAACCAAACGTGAAGTTTGGACCTACGATGGACAGATTCTTCTTACTAACTGGCAGGTTGCATACCTTGGCCGGGAGAACAAACTACCCACACTTCCAAGGGAATAAAGTTACTCACCTCTAAACTGCTTCACTAGTGTAACCACTTCGAGTCTTATGACTGACATCACTCTCACCCGTTCAGAAGTTGAAACTCTTCTCGATGGGTTGTTGGACACTCAGGGTGTTCTTGATCGTGTTGATTACTATTGTGACAACATGGATCCCAAGAATGTTGAGAAGACTGCACCTTACGCAGTTGGATACAGTAAGTCCACAGTTAACTCTGTGATAGAGTACCTTCAGAACAAATTGGAGAGATAAAAGTTACTCACCCCTAAACTGCTCCATTGATGTAACCACTGACTTATGCCAAACACACATCTCCAACACCCAGAAGATACTATCCTCACCGGAGACCTTCGGGCTCTGAAGGATTTGTATGGTAAGGGTCATGTTTCCATCAAGATTGATGGAGCTCCAGCTGTTGTCTGGGGTAAACATCCTGAGAACGGTAAGTTCTTTGTTTGTACTAAAGCTGCTTTCAACAAAAAGAAAGTTCGTCTCTGTTACAACACTGAGGATGTTCACACCCACTTCGGTCATCAACCCGATGTGGCTGACATGTTGTTCCTCATGTTGAAGTACATCCCCCGTGAACATTTCACTGGTGTGTATCAAGGTGACTTCATGGGTTTCGGTCGTCAACAGGTGTTCAAAACCAACACCCTGACGTACATCTTCCCTGAGGTTGTCACTCAGAAACTTGTCATTGCTCCTCACACTGTCTATGACGTAGTTGAAAAACTGTCTGATGCAGTTGCTGAACCTCTCCGTGAGATCTTCACTGATACTCCACACATCAAGTGGGTCCAACCCTCTGTGGATTATGTCCATCTAGATCTCAAACCTCCTAAGATCAAGATGAACAAAGTTCAGTTCATGACTGACAAGGAGTCATTTGTGGCTCAACAACAGATCAACGCACTGATCAAGTCTGGTCAGACTCCTGAGGATCGTGATCTTCACTGGATTCTTGGTGATGTTTATCTGTCCAATCTGTATCAGTTGGTCACTGAGATCAAGGAAGATCTCATGGAATGTATGATCGTCCATGACTCTCCTCGTTGTTTCCTTCCTGATGGAACTGAGGTTGTTGGTGAAGGTTTCGTCTTCTATTCTGACAGTGGTCGTTCCTACAAACTTGTTGATCGTCCAGTCTTCGCCTACAATAATTTTACTCAAGGTAAGTTCCAGTAATTGTTACTCACCTCTAAACTGCCCCATTACTGTAAGATACAAACACATGGACAACACCCCCACAGCACCTGAAGCCTACCAAGAATCCATCGACACGATGGGTAATCACATCCATGAACGTTTCATGGAGTTCATCAAAGATGAAGATCTCGAAACCAGTAAATCCCTCATGGATGAGTGGATCGTTGATGGTGTCGATCCCTTTGATGGTGAGGTTGAATTCATCTGGGTTGATCAAATTGATCTAGATTAAAGTTACTCACCTCCAAACTGCTCCACTAGTGTAAGACACCTTTCAAACCAAAACATTATGGCAACTCGTAGCAGAATCGGAATTGAACTCTCTGATGGTTCTATTCTCTCAGCTTATCATCACTATGATGGTTATCCTCAGTGGCTCGGTCGTCATCTGGTTGAACACTTCAACTCCTACGATAAGGCATCTGAACTCATCGATGGTGGTGACATGAGTGTATGTTACTCCCGAGAAGTCTGGGGTTCTAAAACACTCTATCAACACTTTGTTCAACCTGATGGGACTACTCGTTCTGAACTGTTGAAGAACGACAAAGGTGAAATCATGTATGACAAAGTGAAGGAAACTCCCTCTCCTCTGTATTACTCTGAACGGGGTGAAGATTGTCCTCCTCGTCTTGACGAGGACATGGATGAGTTCTTCTCTGATGGTGAAGAATACTCTTACATCTTCCGTAATGGTAACTGGTTCGCCTATGACATGCACCAGTTTGAAGATATGGTGGCACCTGAACCTGTGGAGATTCCTAACTGACAAAAGAGGGGTTGAACCCCTCTTTTTTATGCACTATAATATAAACATCTCTTCCCTCCTTCATGAAGACTCTCAACTCTCTCTTTAAGGAAACGAATAAATCAGTCTACTTTTTGTTGTGTGAGTATTACGACAACGGATATGTGGACTGGGAACCATATAAGACCCGAGAGGATGCCATGCATGAGGGACAATATGGTGTGGACTGGTGTGTGGTGAGATATAACTGGAAGTCACAGAAGTATAGTGTGGTTCATGCTGAGGGACGAACTTTTCCTGTGAATATTCTTTGTCCTCCTTATTCTTGTGGTGGAATGAAACCTGCGATCACCTCAGTTCGTGAGGATAAGTTACCACGATCAGAGAGTCACTACGATGATGTGACTAAACCCATCTCACATCCACCGGATTAAAGTTACTCACCTTCAAAGTGCTCCACTAGTGTAACCACTGATTTCTTATGACACTCACTCAAACCAAAGTTGAATTTCTGACTGAAGCTCTCCTTGAGGTTCTCAACAACCGTGAGAAAGTAAACGCTCTTGAGTCTTCTCGTTCCACTTACACCAACTTTGAATATGAGGTTGGTCGTAAGTACATCAAAGTCTGGTCTTATCTGGTCTCTGATGGTGAACGTCTTCGTGGTCGTTCTTGTTTCATGTTTGTAGACAAAGAGACTGGTGCGGTATACAAACCAGCCTCCTACAAGGCACCAGCTAAAGGTATTCGGTTCTACATCGATTTCCTGGTCGATCACCCTGAGTCTATCGATTCTTATGGTTCTTTCCTCTACCTTCGTTGATATGGATGTCACTTCCCTCTCACTTCTGTTCACTGGCCTCCTCACAGTTGGAGGCCTCGTTCTTTTCTTCAAGGCAATCTACAGATGAAAAAGTTTTTACTGTTAGCATTCCTAACAATGGTGCCAGTGGCATCACTGGCTCGACCTAATACTTCTTACTATCGTTTATCTGCATCACAACAAGCATCAATCGATAAGATGTGTTCCTATCAGGTTGGTGTTGAGTATGGAACTGACAACATGACTGATGAACAATACTGGGAATTTGATCGTTGTCGTAATACCTTCGCAGACTTCATGGTTGTTAATCGACCCATAATGAATCCCCCTTTTCACTTCCCTTCCCCTCAAATCCTTCAACAATAAAGTTACTCACCTCTAAACTGCTCCACTAGTGTAACCACTTCAAACCTATGATTGACTATCTCGTTAAATGTCCCTCTGATCCTTATGAGAACACCAACTGTTTTGGTGATCTCGATAGAGCATGGGATCTCTGTCTGTCACTCGCTGAAGAGTACGGATACGCAGAAGTTGGTTATTACAATGTCAAGGGACATTACCAACTGGTCGGTGACTACTGTTTCAACTGATTATGATGAAAAGAATGAACCCTCGTCTTGTCTTTGGTGATGATGAATTCACCTTCTTCCGTACTAAACTTCTCACTGAAGGTAACAAGACTAATGATGTCAAGAAGGCAGACGATTGTCTTCGTTATCTGATGAACCATCAACCACATCAACAGGAATTTTGATTATGGCATTTCTCGACTGGGTTCAAGAAGCTATCGGTTGTAAAGTTGAGGATGAATATGGTATGGTTCATGTCATCACAGGTGGCAAACTAGTAGCCAACTCTCCCATGTGGCCGATGGTTCAACTCACTGATGACAGTGGGGTTCTGAGATACGTTACCCTGGATCGGTTCTCTGAACTGGTGTCGGTTGGGTAGTACAACTGAACTACCCACCCTCTAGTGGTGGACAGGGATCTGGGGATATCATTATCCCCTTTTTTCATATTCTGGTCCGTCATGACCTAATACCCTCTCACCCAGGTCAGACTATGGAAAAAGAAGTTTATGATACTCAGGGACGATCCTAGATGTGTCTCAGAGGGTGTTGACAATAATGTTACTCACCTCGAAACTGCTCCATTGATGTAACCACACACTTCAAACCAAATGACTGACACTACCTACAACGGCTGGACCAACTACCAAACCTGGAATGTAGCTCTGTGGATTGGTAATGATGAGTTCCTCTACAATGAGGCTCGTAATTGGGCACAACACGGATACAAGTCATTTTCACATCAACTCGTCGAGATGATGGGTCAAACAACTCCTGATGGTGTAGATTGGCAGGATAATGATTTGGATGTTGATGAACTCAACGAAATGATGAGTGAATTCTGAGTGATTATGTTTTTCGCACAAACACCAGTTGCTCACTATCTTCACACTACATTTCATCTCGGTGGTGTGTTTTGGTTCTTCGTTATCAGTTTCATTTGTTCTTGTCTCACTGATGATACAGAAAGAAGAGGGTATTGACACCCTCTTTTTTATAAAATAGTATCATTGGAAAACTCTCATGAAATTCCTCACATCCTTTCTTCTTGGTAGTTCTCTTTTTTTGACAAGTGCACCAAAAATTGTTGATGATCATGCAAAACTGTGGGATTCACTTGAACGAGCAGGTGTCAACATTGTTCTCAATGATGTAGATTTCTGTGGTGATGACCTAGCCGATGGTGCTTATATTCCTGTTATAAAGGCACTAGTTGTATGTCAGGATAACGCCAGTCCACTCTCATCACGTCAAGTTGATTGGACATCGAATGATCTGGATACACTACGACATGAATCACATCATGTTGTTCAAGATTGTCTTTTAGGTGAATTGGGTGATGGTGAATCAGAACCACTATTTAACACAAGAGAATCACTCAAGTCGTTTGTTGACAATATTCTATCTGAAGAACAAATCGATCGGATTGTCACAAACTATCGTGAACTAGGTTTTGATCGAGAAGTAATTATCATGGAGATTGAGGCATTTGCAGTAGCATCAGGAGTATCACCAGATAAAATCGCAGATGCTATCAATAAGTTCTGTAATTAATCTCCTCTTGAAACCTCTTTATCATCATGAATCATCACATTCGGTATCTCAATGGGGTTGAACTTCCGGCCCCTTTGTGTTATCAACTTCGTCCTCTTATTTCAGCATATCGTCGACATGATCAGCCTCCCACTCAGAAAGATCTCGACTCCATTGACTATCTCCCTTGTGAATCCCACTGTTCAATGGAAAACATTAAGGATACAGTCAAAGGTATACAAGGTCAGAATCTAGCCTGGTTAGAAGCAAGAAGGAAATATAATTCCAAGTTGAAAGGATATCGTAGTTATTACAACCTTGTTTTATAATGTTACTCATTTCCTCCCCATTAGGAGGATTTTTATTTGCCCTTTTTTATGATATAATAATGATACTAACTCACACGTCCGTCTAACGACGTCCTCAATTATGGAAACGATTGTATTACTTACTTTCAATATTGTCGAAGGGTTTGTTATAATCTTTATGATGGGAGTTATCTACAATATGTTAAAGGATTTCGTGAATGAAGAAGACGAATAGTAGTGCACTAGTAAGGTACACATAGTAGACACATATAGGAACGAGTAAGTAACACTGAAGTAGAGAGACTTACACTCCCATTTGTGAGTCTTTCTCAGGGGTATTATAGACCCTTTTATGATACTCGGTAACCACAGATATACCACAGAGTAACTACACAGTAACTCTACAGTTACTCACACTAATATGGTATAATTTGATACCGAATAATGTAATAAATCATTTATAAATGTTTAATTAAATGTATTAGAGTGTTTGTACTAGTTCAAATAAGGTGTTTAGAAAGTGTCATAAATACCCTCCAAAAACCTCACAGTTGTTGTGATCTAAGCCCGTATTCTATCAGACTCCGGAGGATTTGTCAAGCCCCCAATCCACCCAATTTTTCCACACATAAGGAATACAAATATCACGAAGTTTTATACATCAGACCCTTGACACTTTCCCTCTGATGAATTACACTATACTTGTAAACAAAAGGCACCATGATTATCACTGAGACTACAGAGGCTGATTGGTATGATTTCTGGCACAATGAGGATAAGGATGACACTGAGGAACAGCGAGGTTAACTAATGGAATTCGACGCACTTGTTCAACACATCGTCACCACCATAAGGGAAGACGAAAATGATCCCGCCGAAGTATTTCACATGTTCCCTAACAACATAGAGGAATTGGCTGGCGATTCTTATAGACAACAAGTCAAAGAATTGTCTGAGGATGATTGGCTAAATGTTGTTAGGGCATGCAAGCAACTCTGGCATGAGTTGGAGTATCCAAATTCACAGTGACAATGAATACGGCAGAGACATTCCTGGATCAATGTTTGATGTCATTTCTTTCTAATTATTGTTACTCACCTTGAAAGTGCTCCATAGATGTAAGAAGGACTTCTCCACTAGGTTGTCTCTCTGTTCTACAGACTCCTCCTCTAGTGTTGTTTCTCCTTCATGAGTTCTTATCACAAACCACCATGGCTTTCGCAATCTACGTCACTGAACAGATCACCAACTCCTATGAATTTGACTCCAGAGAGGAAGCAGAACAGGCCCTTGAATCTGGAGACTTTTGGCATATGGATCACGTCTCGATTGATGGTGAAGTTCTTGACACTGAGATCGTAGAACTTCCTGGTCACTAGTATTACTCACACCACACACAGTTATGAACACTGACTTCACAATCTCTCAAATCAACAGTACAATAACAGAGTACAGATTAAGGAGAGAAAAGGTACAACAAGAACTGGACAACATCGATCATATGATGAAGTATTGGGTGGCACAGAGAGAGACACTCAGAGCACAGATTGAAGGCACTGATACTCCACTGTTCGATGAGATGTTCGGGGGATAATATACACGACCACGGGTGAGGTCGTTAAACTCAGACCTGGCTAATGTATTGGTGGTTCTTTACATTATGTCTGTTCATGGTGGTTAACACAAACACTGGAGATGTGGGGAGTGGTGTCCTCACTATCACTCCAGTGTTTTTTCTTGCAAAGTAATACTGGGGTCACAGACAGAGTGTTAACGAGGACAGAACAGTAAGTGACACACAGTGGATTGACAGATTGACAGTTATAGGGTATAATATAATATGATTGTTATGATGTGATGGGTATAATGATCGTAAGGTTATAAGGGTTAAGGCGGCCGCGTTATATTATTCTCGCTTCTCTAACCTACAACGACACAAAATCGCGATCGATTTCGTTTTCATATAAAAATTTTCTGTGGCAATTTTCCTCAATCTATGTCCGACGCATGAGAGGTCCTTGACGAAGTCAAGCTACTATGGTACTATGGTAACAGTGAAGACCCCCCTCACCATGATCTACAACTTTGACGGTAACCTCACAAGACTGATTGAGGTACTTGTAACTGACCCACACTCCTCTGGATTCACAGAGACAGAGGTATTGAATAAACTACATGACTCTGCAGAGGAGTGTTATAACTCTTATGTTTCTGCATTTGGTAAGTCAGAGGGAAGACAGAATAGATCTACAAGAACATTTTACATACATGCCTTTGATTGTTCTCTCAATCTTGGTTTAATGTCAGAGGGTGCCTTTGAAAGAAAACTTCAAGGACAATCTATTTGTGAGGATCACTTTAATCAACCTCAGTTATATGGTAAGAAACTATTCAATAGAGATACCCCTCTGACATGGGATGAATTTCTGAGAGTCTTTATCTTATGTTGTTTCACTGTCTCTGTAACATCAGAGGAAAACAACAGTATCATCAGTCGGGATGGGGAAGTCTCTCATCCTTACATTAACTATCAGAATCTACCTCTCTGTCGTAATTGGAATGGGACTAAAGACCGTCGAAGGAAACAGTATTATCTCTCAGGTAACAAACCTACCTTTGAGAGTTTTGAGAGTCTAGTACAGTTTCCGACATATCATCAGGAGTATGTTTCATGAATAATTGGGAAACATCACCGAAGAAAGAGTTTAACCGTAGGAGACTTGAGAGGTGTTATAAGTTAGACTATAAGGATATACAATACAAAGAAGAGTGTTTGGAGAAGGTTAAGTCTTATGCAAAAACAAAGCCGGAAAAGAAAATGAAAAAAAGATCCCCTTATTGGAACTTTTGGAAGGTAGTGTTTGCCGGATGGTTAATACGATACCCTATACAAATACTAAGGGGTATTGGGACTGTAGTGATTGGTTTGTTTCTATTTGGAGTTCTTGTGACTTCTCCTGATGTAGAGTATAATAACGATAATGCACGTGAGGTGATCAGTGAGTAATATTCTTTCAATTGATGATGCTCGTTATGTTGCAAAGTGTTTTAAGGACTATTACTTACGGTTTGAAAGTATTCAAGATTATCAGTATGAGTGTTTGAAGTATCGGGACTTTGTACCTTCATTGTTTGGTGATGATGAATTGATCTTTAATGACTTTGATATGAGTCCTGAAGATATGAACTTTAAGATTCATAGTGTTGATACAATGACTCAAGGTAAGGACAAGTATCATCAATTGTTTAGTAACCTACTGGAGTTAACTGGTAGTAATCAAATTGAACGGAGTATTCCAGGTCGTAAGTTACGTTGGTTGATTGAAGAAACTAATAGTGGTAAGTATGTCGGTATGATTCGTATGGGTTCTCCTACGACGTATAGTAAACCACGTAATGATCTGTTGGGTGAAGTTGCTGAGTTGAAACATCTCAATCAACGTATGGTGATGGGTTTTAATATTGTTCCCACTCAACCCTTTGGTTACAACTACCTCGGTGGTAAGTTGTTATCACTGTTGTGTTGTAGTCATGAGATGAAACGACAGTTTGATGAGAAGTACGGAACTGATCTTGCATTCTTTGAAACGACGAGTCTTTATGGTAGTAGTAAGGCCTCATCTCAGTATGATGGTCTGAAACCTTATATCAAATACATTGGTCTGAGTATCAGTGACTTGGTACCATTGATTCAAGGTGAGTTGTATGAACACCTCTGTGATTACTTCAAAGCTCGTAACAATAATGAACACTTAGTTCCTTTGACTGCATCATCACGGAAACGTAAGATGCAAACTAAATGGGTTGCAGAAGTGAAGAAAGCCATGAAGGACTTTCCTGATGAGAAGAAAGACTTTATGGATACAATCACTTATGCAAAGAATCTCACAGAACGTAAACGTACATTCTCTTGTAACTATGGTTATAAGAATAGTCGTGAGGTGATACTCGGTCAGGAGGATACATTGATTCCTGATCCTGTCAACTTCCATAAGTATGAACTCAATACATTGATTGAATACTGGAGAAAGAAGGCCACAAAACGTTATAATAAACTGAAAGAAGAAGGGAGGTTGAGAACTCAGGTTGAAACCTGGGATGGTCAAACTGAGATTGATATGATCAGATAGATAGTCTGTAACCTTAGGAGGTTTCTATGTTGAACAAAGTCTTTCATATTTACTGTGGTGAGAAATGTATCCATCACAATCTAAATGAAGATTCATTCAATGGTCTATGGGAGTATTACCATTCAGAAGGTGTCAAGGTTGATTATGAAGTGTGTGATCATCATAGAGATATAATGGTGGAGGCAAGTTATTAATGGGGATGAGTACACAAAACATGGGAGGTGGTGGTAGAGGTCTCTCATTTACAAAGAAACGGTCTACAGAGGATCCTGGACCCCTTCCAAAGAGTCCGAATAGGGTATTCACTGAAAAGGAACGAGAGGAATTAAAAGAGATCTTTCATGAAGTTCTACTTGAATATGGTCTTGTCAAGATCAAAGAGGGGTAATACCCTCTTTTTTTATTAAATATTAAAAAGATAACTGTTTATGGTAAAACTATTTCTTTGTTTTCTACCAATTCTCATCATCTTTATTGTGTTGAAATTGGTATTACTCTTGGAAGAGAGTGGACGAGAAGTCAATTATGTAAAAGAAGAATCAAAGAAACCTCATGGACCCTATGTCGATGCATATCCTGAAGAGGAGGATCCTTGGAATGAAAACTGATGAAATCATAAGAAAGGCTATTCGTGAATATTATGAAGAGATAGGTGAACCAGAACCAAATTGGAACCCTGAACGTAACGATCAATGGTTCAAAGATTACTGTAAGGAGTTAAATGACAGAGGACGATGATCTCAGAGAGTTCTATAAAGGACTCAGAGAACGTATCAAACAACTTCGTATGGAATGGTTGTTTGAAGAACCCTCAACCTATGAGGATGAGGATGAGGATGTTGACTGACAACTAAATATCCCGTATAATGATGAATGAAATGGAGTGACTTTCTAACTCATGGCCAAAGGATTTACAGTAAAAGCATCTAAACCCAAAACAACAGCCCCAACACCATCAACAGCTGAATGGGATTATGCTGATATTAAACAAAGAATGAAAGGTAAGACAATTGTATTCTGTCTTCCTGGGCGAGGTGTATCATATACGTTCCTGAAGAACTTTGTACAACTTTGTTTTGATATGGTTCAGAATGGTATGGCCATTCAGATCAGTCAAGACTACAGTTCTATGGTGAACTTTGCACGTTGTAAGTGTTTGGGTGCAAACGTTCTTCGTGGTCCTGATCAGGTACCTTGGGATGGTAAACTTCAATATGATTATCAACTGTGGATTGATAGTGATATTGTCTTTGATGCCAATAAGTTCTGGCAACTCTGTGATTTGGCTCTGAACAAAGAAGGTGAAGAGAAGAAGATCGTTGCTGGTTGGTATTCCACTGAAGATGGTCGTACTACCTCAGTTGCACACTGGTTGGATGAAGATGACTTCCGTAATAACGGTGGTGTTATGAATCATGAGATGGTGGATGGTATTCAGAAACGTAAGAAACCTTTCACTGTTGACTACACCGGTTTCGGTTGGGTGATGATTCAGAAGGGTGTGTTTGAACATTCTGAGATGAAGTATCCCTGGTTCGCTCCGAAGATGCAAGTCTTCGAATCTGGAGCCGTTCAAGATATGTGTGGGGAAGATGTTTCGTTCTGTCTCGATGCTATCGAGGCTGGTTTCGAGATCTGGTGTGATCCCCGCATTCGTGTTGGTCATGAGAAAACTCGTATTATCTAAAAAACAATGTCTATCAATCCCTCTTACGAAATTAGAATCCGTACACTCGACAGAACAACATCCAATGGGTATGTCAATACCATCCATTGGGACATGGTTGGTGTTCATACTGTAGGTGTTGGTACAGAAGCTGTGACCTACTCAGCTCTTCGATATGGATCTTATGGTCTTCCATCTGGTGATGAATCACAATCTGGTTTTGTTCCATATTCAGATCTCACGATTAGTGTAGTTGAGGGTTGGTGGACAACTGGTATTGGTTCCACAGCTGTAGATAACATTAAGGTTGGAATCCGAACTGACATTCTGAATCAAATGTCTCCTCCTGTATCGACAGGAGTTCCCTGGTAATTTACAATGGTACTTTAAAATGGCAAAGTTTAAGCGTTCACTCATGGGTGGCACCTTTATTGAGACGAAGCCCAAGAAGACTCGTCAAGGTTCAGGTCAACACACCAAGTACGCAGCATCATCAAGAAACTCCAAACCCAAACGTTATAGAGGTCAAGGACGTTGATCTTAAAGGTTCTACATAATGTAGGACCTTTTTTATTGCGTATGGCTTCTTTGATTTGTAATCTTCCGAGTGAGGAAGTATGGGTAAGGAAAGAATACCTCACTGACCATAAGTTTGGTCATGGAGAGTTCGTCAAGGGTGTCTGGATCTCTTGTAAGTCCATCCCAGGACGTGCATTCTACTTCGAGACATATCTCCCAGAGTATGCAGCAATGTATGATAAACTTCCTCTCAGTGCGTTTGTGTCTCGTCCAGAGACCCCAACACCTGATATGAACTTACCTAACCTACAGTTCTGGAATTGTATGGATTATGGTGTTGTCAGTATTGCAAAACAGTTCATTGGGTCCATGGATTTTGAACTATATACAAGAGACCATGGTATTATGAAAGGTACATACATTTGTACTATTGATAACTATCATGCAGATCCGGATGTGATTGATTATGCAACAAGTGAAAACCCTGCAGAACACAAGTCACACAATCTCATTGAGTTGGAGAATGGACAGTTTGCTCTGTATCCAAACAATAGGATGAGAATTTATGATAATAGTTTAACACCGGAAGAACCTCTCCAACCAGATTTCAAAGTGTCCACCATAGAGTATTCTGTGGAGAATGGATTCGATAGGCTTGGTATGGGACGAGAAGAAGAATACTTCTGGAAAACGTCCAAAGAACGAAAGGAGGAACCCAATGGCGAATCAGTTTCAGGTGGACAAGAGCTCGGACTTCGCTTCAAGAATGACACTGATCAATGAAGTATCAAGTGACAAATATCTAGAACAACATAGGAGAAACATGGAAGAACAAAACCTTCTGAGAGAGATCGCTAACGATGTCCAAACTCCAAAGAATAAGAGACAACAAAATACTGATGGATTGTTTGAAACAACTGATTGTTCTCATCCCGATCATCAGTGCACTTGTGGTGATGAACAGATAACACTTACTGAAGATTAGTGTTCTAAATACTTGAGAATTGTTGTAACTCAAATAAGTGCCAGTCGAAAGAACGAGTAAAGGTTTCAAAGATATTAGTGCTACTTTTCAGATTAATCCGGTAAACGATGATCTGATTGCACTGAAGAATGAGAACGCCATTGCTCGTTCTGTTCGTAACTTAATTTTGACTGTTCCTGGTGAGAAACCCTTTGAACCTGATATTGGTTCTAGGGTTACTGATATGTTGTTTGAGAATATGGATCAGATTACTGCGAATGCAATTCGTAGTGAAATCAAAAATACTCTCGTCAACAACGAACCAAGAATTTCATTGAAAGAAGTTCTGGTTGAACCTAACTTCGATGATAATGAATACAATGTAACCATCAATTATATTATTGTTGGTATTGACGCAGATATACAACAACTCTCGTTCGCACTAGTCTCCACTAGGTAAATGCCTTTAGTTAATTTCTCTAACCTTGATTTTGATGAGATCAAGGAGTCTATCAAAGATTATCTCCGTGCTAATTCAAACTTCACGGATTATGACTTTGAAGGTTCTAACCTATCGACAATCATTGATACGTTAGCATATAACACCTATATCACTTCATACAACACCAATATGGTGACGAATGAGGTGTTCATTGATAGTGCAACACTGAGAGAGAATGTTGTCTCTCTGGCAAGAAATATTGGATATGTTCCAAAGTCTAGAAGAGCAGCATCCGCAACTATCTCTTTTGTAGTTGATGCAACAGGATTGAAAGCCTCATCACTTACATTGAGAGCAGGATTGACTGTAGTATCAAGTAGTACAAAAACAAAAAGATATACATTCTGTATTCCTGAAGATATCACCGTACCAATCAGACCTTCAGGTGTAGCACACTTTGAAAACATCAAGGTTTATCAGGGAACATTCATTCAACAGAACTTCTCAGTATCATCTAGAGATCCATATCAAAAGTTTATTCTCCCAAACCCAGGGATTGATACAAATCTTTTGAATGTTACTGTATTTGAATCTGAGTCTTCATCAGTATCAAGAAAGTACAAGCAATACAATAGTCTCTTTGATATCAACGAAAGATCTGCTATCTACTTCCTTCAAGAAACAGAAGGTGAGAGATATGAACTTCTGTTTGGTGATGGTGTATTTGGAGTTAAACTAGAAGAACCAAATTACATTCAAGCAAATTATATTATCAGTGATGGTGAAGGTGGCAATGGTGTCTCGAACTTTAGGTTTGCTGGTAGGTTGGTAGATAATAATGGTGCAGTAGTTACGACTGGTGTATCATTGATTACAACAAACTCTTCCGCTGGTGGTGGAGCTGATATCGAGAGTGTCGAGTCAATCAAGAAATATGCACCTGTAATTTATTCTTCACAGAATAGAGCAGTAACTGCTGCTGACTATGAGGCTTTGGTTCCTCAAATTTACTCTGAATCTCAATCAGTTTCTGCATATGGTGGAGAGGAACTGACTCCTCCTTCTTTCGGTAAGGTATTCATCAGTATCAAACCAGAGAATGGTGAGTTTCTTTCTACAACTCTCAAGGAGAATCTAAAACTCGAATTGAGAAAGTATAGTGTTGCTGGCATTCTTCCAGAGATTGTTGATCTTAAGTATCTCTATGTGGAAGCAGATTCGAGTGTTTATTACAACACTAACCTCACCTCTGGTCCAGACGCTGTAAGAAGTCTTGTTTCACAGAATGTATCTGTGTATGCAAACTCTACTGAACTGAATAAGTTTGGAGCAAGGTTTAAGTATAGTAAGTATTTGAAGACTATTGATGATAGTGATGTAGCGATCACATCAAACATTACAAATATTAATGTTAGAAGGGACATGGTTCCTGTTCTGAACTCTTTTGCTGAGTATGAGATTTGTTTTGGTAACAGATTCTATCTGAAGAACCATGGTCATGGTGCTGTTATGGATGGTACTCTGATTGGATATAACATTCGTTCATCAGGTTTTAAAGTATCTGGTATCAGTGACACTGTTTATCTTGGAGATACACCAACCGGAGACCTCACCAAAGGTGCAGTATTCCTGTTCAAACTGAAGTCACCAACAGAACCTGTCATTCTCAAGAAGAATATTGGAATGATTGACTATATGAAGGGTGAGATTAGATTGAATCCTATCAACATTCTTTCTACAGAAATTCAGAGTGGATCTGTTCCAGTTATTGAGATCTCGGCTTGTCCTTATTCCAATGATGTTATTGGTCTTCAGGATCTCTATCTTCAGTTGGATATGAAGAACACTACTTTCAATATGGTGAATGATCGTATCTCTTCTGGTAATGATGTTTCTGGTACAAACTATGTTGTATCTTCGAGTTATGGTTACAGATCACTTATCAGAGGTGTACCATCTTTTTCCACTAATGAGAACGAAGTTCAACAGTTCTCTATCTCAAATAGAGGTGTAAGAACTGTGGTAAATACTACTAGTAGTTCCTCTGGTACTGTATCACCTGATGTCACTCCAACATCAACTCAGACTACAACTACCACCGGCACATCATATTCCTACTAATAAGAAATGTCAGTAGATAGAGTAAAGTTTCAGGATATTCTAGAAAGTCAACTCCCACGTTATGTGAGGGAAGAGTTTCCTCTGCTACCAGAGTTTTTAAAACAATATTACCTCTCACAAGAAGTTGAAGGTGGAACGTTTGATATCGTTCAGAATATTGATCAGTATGTAAAACTAGATCAGATCTTCAATCTGTCTAATGAAACTGAACTTTTTGCAGATGTAAATTATACTGATACAACCATCAACACTTCTGTTGGGGGTAACTTTACTGTAGGTTTTCCTGACACCAATGGTCTCATTCAGATTGATGATGAGATCATCTTTTATGAGACAAGAACAGATAAAACATTTGAGGGTTGTGTAAGAGGATTCAGTGGAATTACCTCTTATATTTCTCCAACTAACCCAGAAGAACTTGTATTTGAATCTAGTACTACAAATACACACAAGAAGGGTGCCAAGATTAAGAACCTGAATGTTCTTTTTCTTCAGGAGTTCTTCAAGAAAATCAAGAAACAGGTTGCTCCTGGTTTCTCTGGTAGATCTTTTGATAATGATGTTAATCAAAGAAACTTCATTATCAATGCAGATTCCTTTTATCAAACCAAGGGAACTAAAGAATCATTCAAGATTCTCTTTAAGGCTCTTTATGGTGAGAATGTTGACGTCATCAACCCACAGAGATTTCTATTCAAACCATCTGATGCAGATTACCGTCTAACAAAAGATCTCATTGTTGAGACAATTGAGGGTAATCCTCTCGATCTATTGAATCAGACTTTGATTCAGAATTCTTCTGGTGCCAATGGAACAGTAACTAAAGTTGAGAAGATTGTATCTCAAGAAGGAAACTTCTATCAACTCGGTATTGATATTGGATATGACAGAGATATCAACGTTCGTGGAACAATTTATGGTGAGTTTAAAGTTGTTCCAAAGACAAAGATTCTAAACAGTGTTGCTGTTGGGCAAACAGTTATTGATGTAGATTCAACTCTTGGGTTTGGACATACTGGATATTTGATGTCCACCAATAGTGATGGTGACCCAATCAAACTGAACTATGTTGGTAAGTCTATCAACCAGTTCTTTAATGTCGAAGGTACAACATATACTATCAATGAATCTGAGAGTATCAGATCTGATGACTATGCATATTCTTATGTTGGTCTAGATTCTTCCAACTTGGTGAAAGTCACTATCAATAGTGCACTGGAAGAGTTTATTCAAGAAGATCAAAGTTATCTTTGTGAAGAGAACGATCTGATCAGAGTTAAGTCTTTTGGTAATGAACCAACAGACGAGAGATCTCAACAGTGGTTCACCAACCTGAAGACCACTATGGATGTCTCTGTGATTGGTGAGATTGACGTCTCTGAAAGAATCTACGAGATCAGTACGTTTGATAAACATTTCTTATATCCTGGATACAGAGTTGTTCTGTATAACAATGCTGGCACCACTGTAAATGGCACACTAACTCGTATTACATCAGAGTCTGGTTTCATTCTCAAACTAGAATCTGAGATTGTAACAACTGGTGTTGGTGTTGAGTGGAAAGTTGTCAATCAAATTCTCAAGACAGAGACTCAGAGATATCCAAAACTCTCTGAGATCAATACCAATATTCTGAATACCTATTCGAAGTTCAATGGCGATACCCTTGTAGTTTCTAACTCACTTCCCTCTTATCAGGATGAGTCTATTGATCCTTACAACAAAACCGTTGTATTCAGTGGTTCTGCCACTAATACGTTTGATCTGAAGTTGACTACCAATACAGATCACGGATTTAAAACTGGTGATGCTGTTTATTACAACAGAGGTGTTGTTGATGTAACTACAACCACTCCTGATGGTGTTACTCTGGTCACACAGGAGTACAGTGGTTTCGATGGTTTGGGTGAACTAATTTACTATGTCAAGAGAGTCAATCAACAAACGATTAAACTCTCTAGATCTAGATCAGATATCTTTGCAGAAAAATATGTTTCTCTTCTTGGTAATGTAGAGAATGTTAAGTTTACATACTATCCAAATTACGACAAGAAACTCTTACCTCAACCAATTGTTAGGGAGATTCTTGATCCAGATCTGGAGTCCGGTGATTACAAGACAGAAGCTGGATTCTATAATGGTATCTTCCTGAATGGTGTAGAACTTGTTAACTACAAGTCAACAGATAAACTCTTCTATGGTCAGGTTGAATCAATCAACATT
>TARA_A100001201_G_scaffold2475_2_pt1 | contig 18102 bp, 36 predicted proteins | sample TARA_A100001201 | Tara Oceans TARA_A100001201 (sample SAMEA2619872) | marine metagenome | biome: marine biome (ENVO:00000447); feature: surface water layer (ENVO:00002042); material: "saline water (ENVO:00002010), including plankton (ENVO:xxxxxxxx)" | depth 5 m | reverse complement strand
TCAGAAAATAAGTTAAAAGATAGTACAGCATTAGGGGGTAATGTAGATAATGAATTTATATTACCATACCTAAGAGTTGCACAAAAGAAATATATAGAAACAAAATTAGGTACTGATTTGTTTGTTAAGCTACAGAATGATATAAGTGGAAGTAGTTTAACTGGTGCTTATCAAACACTTGTAGATGATTACATACAAGACGCATTAGTACACTGGGCTTTTTATGAGTGTTTACCCTTTCTCAGAGTTAGAGTATCTAATAACGGAATAGGTGTTAAAACTAGTGAGAACATAGAAAGTATGAGTCAAGAAGACATGAGTAGTCTTAGAGAAGAGATTAGAAATACAGCTGAGTTTTATACAGAAAGACTTGTAGACTATATAAGACATAATACATCTACCTATCCGGAGTATAACACAAATACAGGGCCGGATGTAAGTCCTACAAAAAATGTATTTTATTCCGGTATGAATATAGAAAGAGAAACAAGAAAAGATAGAGGAGGTATGATTACACTAGATGATTTTTTAACACCTGATCTTAATCCTTAATGAGAAATAATTACAAACCTAAAGTCAAGAACGAAACGGCTTTAAAAAAATACATAAAAAGTGCCAATAAGAACAGCAACAAAGGACACGGCAGAGACAATAATAGTAAATAGTTCTGTAATAGGATTTACTACATTTGCTGAGGTAGAGATGATATTGAAAATATTGTTATTAGTATTAACAATAGGATACACTGTAAATAGATGGTATACACACTATAAAAAAAATAAATAATGAAACTAATTTGTAAATTTTTATATTACATATCTAATGGTAAGATATGTTTTGGAGCATGTAAAACGAATTGTAAAAAAAAATAATGACGCTTAAATATTTTAAATATTCTGAGTTTGATTGCCCTACATTAGAAGGAAGCGGAAAAATGATGAATTATGCATTTTTAGAGAAGTTAGATGACGCGAGAGGATTAGCAGAAATACCTTTTGTTATAACAAGTGGGTACAGAACGAAAGAATATAACGAAGATCTAATCCGTAGAAACTATAAGGCAAGTAGATCAAGCAGTCATTTAAAAGGTCTTGCGGCTGATATAAAATGCAATACTAGTAGAAATCGTTGGATTATTATTAACAGTTTAGTGTTAGCAGGTTTTTCTAGAATTGGTGTTGCAGACACTTTTATTCATGTAGATTTAGACACCGATAAAGCACAAAATGTTATTTGGACATATTAACTAAATTTTTATATATTATGGAATTATCACAAATTGATTGGACTACACTAATTTGGAGTTTAATTGCAATCTTAGAAGTAGTTGTTAGATTAACACCTTCTGAGAAAGACAACTCAATACTTAACAAGGTTATTTGGTTTATAGATAAAGTAATACCTAATAGAATTAAGTAATGAGAAATAACCGATACCGGTTAAAACCTCACGAGATAGATAGATTAATTAAAATGCGTAAACAGGAGAGCTCAAATGTCCTAGTCATAGGGGACTTACACGAGCCCTTCTGTTTAGACGCGTATTTAGACTTCTGTAAAGAACAATATTACAAGTTTAACTGTAATGAGGTTGTATTTATAGGAGATATCATAGACAATCATTACTCTAGTTATCATGAAACCGATCCTGATGGATTAAGTGGAGGAGTAGAATTAGATCTAGCTATACAAAGAATTGCTAGATGGTATAAAGTATTCCCTAAAGCAACTGTAATCATTGGTAATCATGATCGCATGATTATGCGTAAGGCTCAAACCTCTGACATTCCTAAGAAATGGATTAAATCATACAAAGAAGTATTAGAAGTACCTAGATGGAAGTTTACAGAAAGATATGTAAAAGACAATGTACAGTATATACATGGAGAAGGAGGTACTGCCCGTACAAAATGTAGGGCTGATATGATGAATACAGTACAAGGACACTTACATACTCAATGTTATACCGAGCATTATGTAGGTAAGAAGTTTAGAGTATTTGGCACACAGACAGGTTGTGGTATAGATCATGATAGTTATGCTATGGCTTACGCTAAATACGGGAAGAAACCCGCTGTAGGTTGTGCTGTTGTACTTAATAATGGAACACTACCTGTAAACCTATTAATGTCTTTATAGTTATATTTATTAACAATACATAGCTGATAACATTTTTTGTTAATAATTGTTGATATATCAATAATTGTTGTATGTTTGTATCAAAATTAAACGATATGAATATATTTTATTTAGACAAAGATCCACACGAAGCTCCAAGATACTTATATAACAAACATGTAGTAAAAATGATACTAGAAACTGCACAGATGTTATGTACGGCACATCACCATTACGAACAAGGAGATAATGTTCCTTACAAAAAAGCTTACTACAATCACCCAAGTACAAAATGGGCTAGAGAAAGTTTACAAAATTATAACTGGCTTTTTAAATACTTTACTAGTATAAATTTAGAATACTTTACAAGATACAAAAAGATACATAAAAGTTTTATTAAGTGTAATAATTCTCTAGTCAATCCTCCAATAGGTATACCAAATACAGGATTTACACAACCACCTCAATGTATGCCTGACCAATATAAGGATAAATGTAGTATAATCGCATATTGGAATTACTATATAAACGATAAGAAACATATAGCAAGAAAGAACGAGAGACTATGGATAAAACCACCAATAGTATAAAAAAAATGTTAAAAACTTTGGCTTATATATATAATTTTTTATATATTTGTCAAATAAAAATAAAAACAATGTATAAAATAACAAACAAAAAAACCGGATTTACACAATACAGAAACGCTAAGGATACAGCTAATTTTGTATTTAAAAACAAACACACTAATTATACAATTAGAGAAATTAACGAATTTGATATTACAAAGTATGAAGACTTAATTTATGGAGTTTTAGTAATAGTAACATTTGTATTATCATTTTTTATTTTACAATTTTAAAATTAAATAACTATGACAAAAACTATGATAGAAGAGCTTTATCAGCATATTACTGATAGACTTACAGAAATGAAAGATTCAGAACAAGAAATCTACGCTTGTGATTTACATCATTATATTTTTAATGAGGAGATGTATATTATAGGACACTACAACGCTAGAAAATGGATTAAGAAACATGACTTAGATGTATTTGATTTAATTCATGATGTACAGGAATATGAAAAAGAACATTTTGGTGAATTAACTACAGACATATCAAGTCCGGAAAAGCTTGTAAATATGTATGTATATATAGAAGGAGAAGAAATACTAAACGAATCAGATTACTATTCAGATATTTGGGATAAAGAATGTACTAAAGAAGATTACGAACAAATTATAAAAGACTTATCATGAAAATAAAAGATCTAAACAAACCTACAAAGTGTAGTTTTACAGGAAAATACTTAGATAATACAAAGGTAATTGCAAGAGAATGGATACTAAAACCTACATTACAAAAAGCAAGTATTACAAGGAACGATGGATATGGTGGTACTGAAAGTTGTGTTGATTACAAAAGAGTAGGTTCTGAGGTTATTGCAGTAGGTACACAATTACAATTATATAGACTATTTTGTCACATGTTAGAAAATTATGCTTGGCAATTAAGAGATAGTTTTAATATAGAAATAAAAGATTACATGATACAACAATATAATAATAATAATAAAATACCAATAATACTATGACAGAAGAAAGATACTTAGCAATACACGACATTAATACATTTCAGTCACATGAGAATGAAGTATACCTTAGCGGTAAAGATCATCATGGAGAGGATATAACACTTGTTTTTAACGCATTTGAATTATTAGAATGGTTACATATAGATGAGATTAGAGCAAGTGTATTAAAATATGTAAAAGAGATTAATGTAGAACATCCGGATGATAAAGCATTAAAAGATGTAGATAAAGTTATAGAAAAGACATGGGCAGAGGGTGGAGTAGACAGAGAGTGGGAAAAGGGTGTTATAGCAAAACTTCCACATGAAATAGATAAGAAAGAAATAGAACACTCATGTTGTGGAGATGAAATAACAGGTATATATGAAGACATACAAATATGTCCTACATGCAAAGAACATTTATAGAGGAAGCCGAAAATCTAAAAGAGTAGGTAAAATAAATAAATATATAAAAATGGAAGTAAAAACATCAACAGTAAAACAAGTACAATCAAACGGAACATGGGAAAGTAAATACGGACTTATGTATAAGTTTGAGGTACAAATGACAAACGGAGACTCAGGACAATATATGTCTAAGTTTGAAAATCAAGACAAGTTTAAACAGGGAATGGTTGTAAGTTATGAATATCATGCAGGCGATTTTCCTAAAATTAAACCGCATTTTCAAAGATCATACGAACAAAAGTTTGGAGATGGCGGAACAAGTTATGATAGAGAAACAGGACAAACTTACAAATCAGCAACAGGACAAGTAATTGATACAGATAAAGAGGACAGAATAATGAGGCAAAGTTCTGTTAGATCAGCTGTAGAGTTTTGTAAAGGGGATTGTACAGTAGAACAAATGTTAAGAGATGCTGATATAATATATGAATATGCAAAGTATGGAACAATACCTAATATTGAATTATGAAATATACAAGAATAACAGATAAAGACACACTATCTACATTATTAGCTATAGTAAAGAATAATTACGGATTTGATGTTTCAGAAGTTTCAAGTAGTAGTAGAAAACAAATCCATGTAATGTGTAGACAAGCTATGAGTAATATTGCTAGAATAGAACAAAACATACATCCGGAAATAATAGGAGCCCGTTTTAACAAAGATCGTACTAGTATACTAAGTTATTTTAATAAACATCAAACTTATTACGATAATTGGAAAGGTTACAAACAAACATTTGATACAATATATAATGACTATTGTAAACTAAAAAACAAGCGTAGAGTATTTGAAACGGAACAAGAATTAAGATCATATCTATTCAATGTAGGAGTTAAGTATTCAGATAATCCTAGTATATTTATAAAGGTACAAATGAAAGATTTTACAGTTATAATAAATACAGATTATAGGAATGTTAGTTTTAATTCAGAACTTGTAAGAGTTGCATTAATTGATTATGATTGCATAATAGAAATAGATTTTGAAAATGAAAAAGATACTAAGTAGTACAGCATATTTAGTAGTTAATAAGGAGGTGGCAAAGCGAGTAGGATTAAAAGAGGCAGTCCTGCTCGCAGACCTTATTAGTAAAGAAATCTATTTTACTGATAACAATCTTTTAATACAAGGTTATTTTTACAACACTGAGGACAATATTAAGAATGACACGACCTTAACCCCTTATCAACAACGAAAGTGTCTTAAATCGTTAGTATCTAAAGGACTAATAGAAGTTAAGAGAATGGGAGTACCAGCTAAACTGCATTATAAAGTAAGTGAAGAACAAGTTGTTAAGTTACTAAACAACAAGACCTCTAAAAAGCAAAGAACTATTAATAAGAATAAAGAAAAAACTACTATAAATAAAAGTATATCTATTAGAGCTCAAGAATTTACGGAACAAGTTTTTTTCTCTAATTATCCAACAGAAGTATGTCAAGAGTTTTGCGAGTATTGGACTGAAACAAATCCAAAAGGAACTAAGATGAAGTTTGAGATGCAGAAAACATTTGATATAAAAAGAAGATTAGCGCGTTGGTCTAAGAATAATCAAAAATGGAATAAAACAAAAACAAGTAAAATAGACGCACAATTAAATAATTATAAACAAGCAAAGAAAACACTAGGACTATGAAAGTAAACAGATTTAAAAAAGCACCATATACAACAATAGACAAAAGTAAATTACATCAATTTTTAAAAGAAGAGGGATTTATAAGAGCAGGTCTTGCATTAGATCTTGAGGTTACTGTATGTACTATTGATAGATACATGGATAATCCTCATAAAATAAAAGTAGAACACATAAAAAGAATAATGCAAGAAACAGGAGTTGACGCTAACTTTATATTTGATTTAATATATGAAAATTAAAGAACATACAGAAAAGGATTTAAAGTTAAAATGTTTAGATCTAATTACAAAGACATTTGTAGAATTAGGACAAAGTAAAGATGATAAAACACTTGTAATACTTGCACAGAGTTTATATTATGACATCTTACAGGACTTTGCAAATTTAACCTTTGAGGACATAGAACAAGCATTTAGAAACGGCGTACGACACACAGATAAGTTTGTTCTAAATGTACAGACATATTATCTATGGATTAAAGCACACAGACAATTAATTTGGAATAACACAGATAAAGAACCGGAAAGACAAGATAAACGATTAAAGTACAGAAGTAGATCCGGAACAGGAATAAAAAACATATCTAATGAAATCAGAAGAATTAAATCCGATAAGTAAAACTAGAATTATTGTAGACGCTATGACTAAAGACAGGTATATTGCTTGTAAATTAATGTATGGTATATCACATAATTTAACAGGAGAACAAGTACATAAATTATATGATGAATTAAAAAATAGATATAAGCAATTAAAATTAGATTTATGAATGTATATCAATATATACTTATTATTATAATTATTCCGTTTGCATTAGTATGTATAATACTATTAGGAATAACTTTTTTATTAATTTATTTACTATTAACTATATTAAAATTATTACACTATGAAAACAAAACACTATCACAACACAAACAATTTAACGATTGAAGAATTTTTAAAAGCACAAAAAGCAAATATGAAACAAGAAGAAATAGTCCGTTTTATATTTGATAATACAATGTTTAGAAAATTAACAGCTTCTGAGGTATGGGAACATTTTAAAGTATATAAAAATGTACCATTAACAAGCGTAAGAAGAGCAATGAGTAATTTACAAAGAGAAGGATACCTTTACAAATTATCTAAAACTAAAACAGGAATATACGGAAAACCGGAACACTTTTACACTACAATAAAAGCTAGAAAGTGAAAAAAAAATCTATTCCTAAACTAAAAAAAGAATTAGATAAATGGTTTAGTTTGTATATAAGATTAAGATATGCAGACAAAAACGGAATTACAGAGTGTTTTACCTGTGGTAAAAAAGATCATTACAAAAAACTACAAGCAGGACACTTTCAAAGTAGAAGACATTTACCAACAAGATGGGATGAAACTAATGTACAAGTACAATGTGTAAAATGTAATATGTTTAATCAAGGAGAACAATACACTTTTGGAAAACTATTAGATTTGAGAATAGAAGAAGGTATATCTGATGAGTTGGTATTAATGAGTAAGTCTACAGTTAAGTATATGAGACATGAATATATAGAAATGATTGATCATTATAAGGAGAAAGTAAAGATATTAATAAAAAATTGTGAATAACTTTTTACAAAATTACATTTAAATAGACAAATGTATATGTAAAATTGTTTCTCATGAAACCCATCTATTCTTGTATAGAACATGAGGTACTGATTGAAGACTACATGAAGTCAGTATTAGATGGTATTATACCTCTAGTAAATAATCAAGATAAAGAGATTGAGTATATAGAAATCTTAAATGCAATAATTGATTATCACAATGAGTACGGAGAGCAGTATAATTCCGGAAACTATTACGATTTTCTAACTATTATACCACTACAATTGTCAATAATGAGTAGTGGTTTTTTATGCGGTATATCTAACAAAGATAATACTCTACAAATACAAATACAAAAACAATTACTATACAATAGAACTGTTAAAGTAGTAGAAAATCTACATAAAATAAAACTTAAACATGAGTAAAATAGCTGATGTATTAATAGAGTTAGAAATTGTTTTTAAAGGTATAGCAGGGCAATATACACACTGTCAAGATAGAATTAACGATTCTGTTCAAATGTTATATGAGTACTTTTTAAATATGAATCAAGACACCTTAAAGAGTATTTATGAGAAAGATGGTAAGGAAGGAATAATAAAGTATTCAGCATTAACACTTAGGAGATACTTTACCTCTAAAAAAAACAGGTTTTACTCTACATATACAAAGTATTACGACAATCTAACAAGTTTAGATAATGTAGATTATATTGTTTACAATTATACGGATACAGATGATGAGGTTAAGACCTGGCAGTATTACGAACAAATAGATCAAGAGTTAGATAAAATGTATTGGTATAATAAGGAAATATACAAACTATATTATAGTGTAGAAAATAAAGAAACATTAGATACACTAGCAAAGAAGACAGGAATAAGTAGAAATAGTTTATTTAATACAATAGATAATGTAAGAAAAATATTAAAAGAAGTATTAGGTGAGTAATTTTTTTATAGATAAAAAACTATACAATAAAAGATTAGATGTATGCAGATCATGTGAATATCTTTTTAAACCTACAATGACTTGTAAAAAGTGCGGATGTTTTATGAGGATAAAAGCAAGTATAGCTATAATGAGTTGTCCTGAGAACAAATGGCAGTCTACAGAACACTTAAAAACAAAAGAGATACCTGAACACCTAAAACAAGAAATCTTTGAAATATGGGAAGATATTAAGACAGGAGAAGCAAAAACAAAAGAAGCGAAACAGAAAATGGTAGAATTACATAACACAATATATAACACAGGTTTTAGAATTAACACAAATTGTAATAGTTGTCTTATGCAGTGTTATAGAGGTATAAAACAAATAATAGAAAACTATGAAGAATAATAATAACAGAGTAGGTAGGAAAACTAAAAAGTATTACTACAAACCCACTATTATAAAAAATGGTAAAGTTGTTTTACCTGAAATCATTACAGAAGATTATGGATTTGAAATGCAGTTTGGATTTGAAGAAAAACATATAACAAAAGAAGAAGTATTTTTAAAATATAAAAAATGATGTATATAATAATATTTGGAGTAGGTTTTGTTTTAGGTATGTATGTATTGACACAAATAGAAAATAAATTATGAAGTTTATTTGTCATATATGCGGCAATAAAAAAAATATATACAAAGTAAAATTTAAGTATATAGATACAAAAGGATTAGTTTGTGAGGAAGCTAGATGTTGTAATACATACATGGAACAGATAAAAACAGAAGAGTATAAAGGATTCCCAGACATAAAAAGGAATGAGGAACACATGAGTGGAGATCGGTTATGGAATGACTTTAAACATAATAATACAGAAAAATAATTAACAATAAAACCCTTTATATATGGATAAGAAAATGAAAATCAACAAATTAAAAACTAACGAAGATAATCCAAGAATTATAAAGAACACAAAATTTGATAAGTTAGTTAATAGTATTAGAGAATTTCCTGAGATGTTAGAATTGCGTCCTATTGTAGTAGATGAAGATATGACTATACTAGGTGGAAACATGCGACATAAAGCAGCTATAGAGGCAGGATTAAAAGAAGTACCAATTAAGATAGCTACAGGATTAACAGACAAACAAAAAAGAGAATTTATAGTAAAAGATAATGTAAACTTTGGAGATTGGAACTGGGATCTTTTAGGTAATACTTGGAATACAATAGAGTTAAAAGATTGGGGACTTGATGTTTGGCAAAATGACGATGATTATTTTAAACTAGATGACGATCTACAATTTGAAGATGTAAAACCTAGTGTAAAAGATGAGGATTACGGAAAGTTTGAGTGTATTATGTTGTATGAAAACAAAAAGAAACTTGTAGAAACACTAAATATAATAAGAGAAAAAGAAGATATAAAATTAGAAGAGGCTTTAATGGTCTTAGTAAATAACTATAAATAAAAAAATATGATACCAGAAAACATAAAGTATGAGGAAAACCTAGCATTTATTAGTTTCTCAAATGAAAAGGCAGGACTATTATTTGATGACAGTAAACATGAAAAGTATCCGATTAGATATTACAATGTTATAAATAATGAAGGATTACCTGAGTTAAGCAATGACTGTAGTTATTACGGATATGTGTACGAAGGTAACGCTACTATAATAACAAACTTATATAATAATATGTTCATAACTGCTGGTAGTTATTTTAGTGTAGATGGAATTTTTATAAGTCAGAAAGTATATGGATCTAAGTTTATATTAATAGAAGTACTACATACAAAAGGTATATATCCTCAAACACAATACAGAGCAATGAATACATTTGGAGGTAATATAGAAAAAACCGGTAGACTTAAATATATAGATGGTTGTACAGATAGTTTATTAATACCTCCGGTAAAGTTAGGTGATCCTTGTCTTAATCATTTACACTTTCCAAAAAATATAACACAAACAGCGCATACGCATCCTAGTCATAGAATAGGTATTGTTGCCGATGGATACGGAGAATGTGTTACACCTTTTGGTACTCTACCTTTATTTAAAGGAATGATATTTGTAATAAAAGAGTGGCAAGAAGGTATGGAAAATTCAGAAGGAGTTGGATTAGATGGTAAGATACATTTAGCGGGAACACACAAATTTGATACAACGGATAGTCATATGGATGTCATAGCTTTCCATCCGGATAGTGATTTTGGAGCTACAGACATAGTACACCCTATGATTAATAGAACAATAGTACAAAATGATAAAGGAGATTTTGTTAGTGCTGGATCAATAGAAACTATAAGAACACAATAAGATGAGACTAAAAAGTTTTCAAGCAGACAATGTTTACGAAGCAAGTAAAAAGCGTATAGAATATTGTTTTAAAAATTATGATAAAGTTTGTGTAAGTTTTAGCGGAGGAAAAGATAGTACAGTAGTATTAAATATTGCTCTAGAAGTTGCGGAAGAATTAAACAAACTACCTTTAGATGTTATGTTTGTAGATGAAGAAGTTATACACCCTACAACAGCGGAATATGTAGAAAGAGTCAGTAAAAGAGAAGGTGTAAATCTAATTAGGTTATGTATGGAGTGGAAACACAGGAACGCATGTAGTAATGAGGATCCGTATTGGTATTGCTGGGATAAGAACAAAAAAGATTTATGGGTAAGAGAACTACCGAAAGACGCTATAACAAATCATAAAAGATGGAAAAAAGGTTTAAGTTTTCAAGAGTTTACACCTTACTATTATGATAAAGAGGTAGGTTCTGTAGTATATCTAACAGGAGTAAGAACGGAAGAAAGTATGAGGAGAATGAATATAATAATATCTAAAAAGAATGATAGTTATATACAGAGTAGTGCTACCTGGAACGCTGTTATGGCACACCCAATATATGATTTTACTAGTAAAGATGTATGGCTAGCAGTACATAACTTAGGCTGGGATTATAATAAAACTTATGACATATTTAATAAAACTAAATACTATAATAAATTTTTACAACAAAGAGTATCTCCACCATTTGGAGAAGAACCATTAAGACAATTATGGTTATATGCTGAGTGTTTTCCTGAGATGTGGAGTAAAATGTTAAATAGAGTACCTGGAGTTGCTACAGCATGGAGATATTCAAATACTGAATTATATTCTAACGCTTCAGAAAAACCTGATCATTTAACATATAAACAATATGTAAATGTTTTATTAGATTCTTATGATAAAGAATATAAAAACAAAGTAAAATCTACATTGAATAAATATATAAAATCACACTACAAAAAAACAAGAGATGAAATAGATGAAACTAAAGCACATCCGATTACAGGATTAAGTTGGCAATTCTTGTGTAAATGTGTTATTAGAGGTGATTTTAAAGGTAGACAAGCTAACGCATTATTAAATGCAGCAGTAAGTAGAAGAGATAAAATGGGAATAACAATGGAAGAAGCTATACATAGATATGGAAAGTAATGAGTTTATAATGTTTTGCTTATTTTGGTTAATAATATTAATAATGATTATATATGAAAAAATACGATAAACAACCTCTAAATAACATTGTTTGGAGAAAAAGAGAAGAGTTAAAACCTAATAACTATAATCCTAATAGAGTTGCTAGTAATGAAATGGAGTTACTAAAAATATCTATACAGGAAGATGGTTGGACACAACCTATTGTAATAAATCCTGACATGACAATAGTAGATGGATTTCATAGGTGGACAGTATCAGAAGATCTAAAAGATTTAACAGATGGTTATGTACCTACAGTTATGATTACACCTAAAGATATATCTCAACAGCAAATGGCTACTATAAGACATAACAGGGCAAGAGGAACACATAGAGTTTTACAAATGAGTAATATACTACAAGATATGGTAGAACAAGGACTAGATGGAAAAGAAATAATGAAAAGGTTGCAAATGGAGAAAGAAGAAGTAGTTAGATTATTATTTAGAGCGGGAATACCGAAATCAGATGTATTTAAAGACTTAGAGTTTAGTAAATCATGGAAACCTAAAGATAAAGAAGATGAGCAATAGTGGGCACATAAAAAAGGATCTATTTCTAAAAGCGTTGGAACAATCATTAGGAGTAGTAACAACAGCTTGTAGAACAGCTGATATACCAAGATCTACATACTACAAATGGTTAAAAGAGGATCAAGAGTTTGCAGACAAAGTAAGAGATATTGAGGAAATAGCATTAGATTTTGCAGAAAGTCAATTACATACACAAATGAAAGATGGTTCTACAAGTGCTACAATATTCTATTTAAAAACAAAAGGAAAGAAAAGAGGATACATTGAGAAGTCGGAGCTTGATATTACAACAGGGAACGAACCTATTACCATAGAGTTAAATCTTAATGAGGATTATACCGGATCTAAGTAAGAAACAAAGAGAATGTTTTAATTACCTATTTGATAACGAAACAACAGAAATATTGTTTGGTGGTGCAGCTGGGGGAGGCAAGTCATGGACTGGTTGTGCTTGGGTTATAATTAATTGTTTACAATATAGAGGTATTAGATGTCTTATAGGTAGATCCAAATTATCTAATTTAAAGGCTACAACACTAAATACTTTTTTTGAGGTATGCGGACAATTTAATCTAAAGTTTGGAGAACACTATGTATATAACGGAAATAGTAACACTATAAAGTTTTATAATGGTAGTGAGGTATTTCTTAAAGATTTATTTCATTATCCTGCAGATCCGAATTATGATAGTTTAGGATCATTAGAAATTACACTAGCATTTGTAGATGAGTGTAATCAGATAAGAGAAAAAGCAAAATCAGTATTATCTTCAAGACTAAGGTATAAATTAGATAAGTATAATTTAATACCGAAACTATTACTTACTTGTAATCCTGCTAAAAACTGGGTATATACAGATTTTTACAGACCTCATGAAAATAACGAGTTACCTAAATATAGAAAGTTTATACAATCATTAGTTACTGATAATCCTCATATATCAAAACACTATGAGGAACAATTAAAGAAGTTAGACAATATAAGTAAACAAAGACTACTATACGGAAATTGGGAGTATGATGACGCAGATGATAGGTTAATAGAGTGGGATAGGTTACAGACCTCTTTTGAAAATAAGTCTGTTACAGGCGATAATTATTACATTAGTGCGGATATAGCAAGGTTTGGAAACGATAGGACTGTAATAATTGTATGGAAAGGTCTAAAAGTAATTAAGTATGTACAAATGGATGTAAGTAGTATTACTGATTGCGCTAATAAGATTAAAGAATTACAAAATAAATATGTAGTAAATACATATAACATAATTGTAGATGAAGATGGTGTCGGTGGAGGTGTAAAAGACATACTACGCTGTAAAGGTTTTGTTAATGGATCTAAAGCGTTAAAAGGAGAAAACTACAGAAACCTCAAAACACAATGTTATTACAAATTAGCTGAGTTAATAAATAAAGATGAGGTATGTTTATATACAGATAATACAGAATTAAAAACTATTATTATCTCTGAGTTAGAACAAGTTAGAAGGACAAACATAGATAAAGATACAAAATTAGCTATTATAGGTAAAGATACAATAAAAGAATTATTAGGAAGATCACCGGATTATGCGGACGCTATAATGATGAGAATGTATTATGAGATAGATGCTAATATTGGTAGATATTATGTACAGTAAACGATTATTAACAAATCCCCTTTATATATTATGAAAGTTAAATTAACGCGAGGTAAGAAAACATTTAGATTTAACATTCCGGAACACTGGAATGAATTAACACTTGGTAGGTATCAGAGAGTAAACAAAGTACTTAAAGATGAAAAAAAGATACATCATATAGAAAAAGTATTGCGTATTATATCTGCTATAAGTGACATACCTAAAAGTGATTTATATCTATTAGATTTACCAAGTATAGGAAGATTAGGACAACATTTAACAAAGTTTTTAGAAACAGAACCGGAAGATGAATTACAACATATTGTAGATATAGAAAATGTTAAATACGGATTTAATCCTAAACTAACAGATATGACTTTAGGAGAGTTTATAGATTTAGAAACTTATATGAAAGACATAGACGAAAATTTACATTTAATATTGTCTGTATTGTATAGACCTATAATAGCACAAGATGGGGATAAGTACAGGATAGAAGAATATAAACCTGATAGAGATAGAGCGAATCTATTTAAGAAAAAATTAACAGTCAAAGAAGTACATGCTGCAAGCGTTTTTTTTTACGATTTAGAGAGAGAACTGCTGATTCATTCTCAGAAATCTTTACAGGAGGTAATGATGGAGAACAAGAAAGATTTGGAGAAACAATAGAAAGTAAGTGGGGTTGGTATAATACATTATATATGTTAGCAAATGAAAATATATTAAATATAGACAAGATAACAAAAATACCTGTATATGAGGCATTAACCTTTATAACTTATAAACAAGACTTAAATAAAAAAATAGAAGATGAGCGTAGATTCAATAAGATATAAAACATATAATAATGTTGTAGATACCTTAGTATGTCTAGGGCAACAACACTTACAAATAAATACTACAACAACAGGAGATTTGTGGGATATTGATCTTGACAAAAATACTTTATTTCCTTTATTACATATAAACCCTGTATCTGTAGAAATAACACAGGGACAAAGACAATTTAACTATCAATTATTTGTAATGGACTTAGTTAATGAAGATAATAGTAATGAACAGGAAGTATTATCGGATATGTTAGAGATACAAAACGATATTATAGCTTTGTTAAAGAACGGAGAGATATTATATCATTTTAATACACAGGCTGGAGAAGAGGCGAGATACTTTATAAATAACGATTTTACATGCGAACCTTTTACAGAAAGATTTGACAATGCGGTTGCGGGCTGGGTTATGAGTATAGGAGTAATAGTAGAAAATGAGTTAAACACTTGTAACATACCAATAGACAATACTACGATATGTGTAAAATAATAATAGGAAAATTAACAATACAATTAATACCTTTAAAAATAACTTATGGATTATAACGAATTACTAGAAAAACTAGACAAAATTAGTATAGACTTAGAAAGCTATAACGATTATCCGAAGGCAGCTACTAACAACGCTAAACGAGCAATAAAATGGAAAGAAGAAAACGGCAGTTCTTGTGGAACCCGTGTGGGGTGGACAAGAGCAGGCCAGTTAGCAAGACGCGAAAACATCTCAAGAGACACGATCGCTCGCATGGCTTCATTTAAAAGACACCAACAAAACAAAGATGTTCCATACTCAGAAGGATGCGGGGGTTTAATGTGGGATGCTTGGGGAGGTAGTAGTGGTATTAACTGGGCAATAAGTAAATTAAAACAAATAGATAAAAAATAATGGCAGATTTAACAACAACAATTACAGAAAGTGTAGTTATTAATGGATCAGACAGAGGTTCTACAAATACACTTACTACAACGGGTATAAATAATACTTTAGAAAGAACACTTACAGCAGCACATTCTAATATAACTACAATAGCAGAGTTTGCAACATCTAATCATGGTAGTGAGAGTGCAATAGACTTAGATGATGTAAGATATATTAGAGTTACTAACTTAGATGATACAACAGAATTAATTGTAGGTATTATAACTACAGGTTCTACAAACTATCAAGTAAGACTTACTCCTGGAGCGAGTCATATATTATTTCATGGTGCAGATATAGCGGTTGCTGAGGCAGACGGGGATCCTGCTATGGCTAGTATGACAAATGATATGTCAGCTATAGAAGTACAACCGGTTAGTTCCTCTAATGTACAAGTAGAGTTATTTATAGCTAGCGTATAATGGCTTTATTCGGATTAGATTTTACGAGCTTAGAGAAGTATTTAAACAGTTACGGGGGTTATATAGTCCGACAAGCTAAAAGTATCTTAAAACGAAGGAATAATACCGGAAAATTAATAAATTCATTAGATTATAATGTAAAAAACACAATAGATGGTATTAGATTAGAATTTGAGTCCGCAGAACATGGTAAATATATAGCACAGGGTGTTTCTGGTACAAGAACCCGTAGAAGTTATATAGACGCGCAAGGAAACAGAAAATCTAGTCCGTTTAAGTATAGATCTACAAGTAATCTTAGAGCATTAGAAAATGCTACAGGTACATTTAGAAAATACGCAAAGAGGAAAGGATTAAAAGGTAGAGGTAAAGATGGTAGATTTGTTACAGATAAACAATTTGGGTTTATGATTGCAGAAAGTGTAAAGAAAAAAGGAATAAGAGCAGCAAGTTATTACACAAAACCTCTATCTATGAGTTTTAAAAAGTTCCAAAAAGAGTTAGAAAAGAATTTTGGAAAAGACATTAGTAAAAATATACAAAAAATATTATGAGTTTAGTTATACAACAAAAACCTAAATATAGATTAATACCAGCAAATAGCGATATAATATATACAATGTATGACGCTACTACAATTAATCCTAGTACGGGTAAATTTAAAATAAAATATACAGCAGAAGTATTTGTAAGTACAAAAACAGCTACTATTGGAAACGCAGAAAATAGAGTTGCCGTTTTAAAAGTATCTCCTAATGGAGAAGGATACGGAATGTTTGATTTAAGTCCTTTACTACAAAACTATGTTAGTGCGGATTACTTAGGAGGTGTTGTACATAATACAAATAACATAAATCAATCTAAATATAACGGAGTACAATTTTCAGAAATAAAACCTCATAACATACATCAAATAGACAGGTTTAGTACAAATAGAAATAGTGTTAGATTTTTTAGAGTAAAATTTAATATAGAAGCGTCAGATAGTGCTACGGGTAGTGTTTCTAAACAATACAATTCAGATACTTTAGCAGATATAAAAATATTATATAATGGTGTACTACATGATACAGATATAATAAACTTAGATGGAACATCAGGTAATTTCGGTTATAATATAGGACAAGCAGGTTTTATTATGAATAGTAATACAGACAAGTTTGCTACCAATGCTCCAGTAAAACAGTATTTGAGAGATAATGACTATTTAACGATGCCATATTTTAGTCAATACAATTATGATTTTAGAGTAGGTACAGCAAGTTCTACACACCCTAGTGTAAAACAATTAGCGATACAATTTTATTATAATGGATCTCCTACAGGTTCTATAATTACAAATACTATACAAGCCGCAAATGGAGGACATGCGGGTTATATGAATGATAGTAATACTAAATTTCAATTTGCCGGTGTAGGTATAGGTAATATGCGAGGTGCGGGTATAACAATACCAACTAATTGGGACTACTATACAGTACAAGCTTTTGATGATACAGGAACAGCAATAAGTCAAGTATACGAATTTTATAATCAAACAGAAGATTGTAAAAATTACGAAACTATACGATTAACTTGGTTAAATAAATTCGGAGGTTGGGATTATTATAACTTTACTAAAAAATCTGTAAAGACCTTTAATACAAAGAGAAAATCATTTACACAAATATCAGGTTCGTGGAACGGGAGTAGGTTTAGACCGGATGGTCACTTAGGCGGTAAGAAATACTTTACTAATAATACAACAGAAAGTATAGTGTTAAATACAGATTATATAACAGAAGAGGACGCGATTTGGTTAGAAGATCTATTTAATAGTAATGATGTATATATTTTAGAACAAAGAAGTACAGACAACGCAAACGAAGGTTATCTTAGAAAGTATATAAGACCAGCTACAATAACAGATAGTAGTCATACAC
>TARA_A100001201_G_scaffold13784_1_pt1 | contig 18175 bp, 22 predicted proteins | sample TARA_A100001201 | Tara Oceans TARA_A100001201 (sample SAMEA2619872) | marine metagenome | biome: marine biome (ENVO:00000447); feature: surface water layer (ENVO:00002042); material: "saline water (ENVO:00002010), including plankton (ENVO:xxxxxxxx)" | depth 5 m | reverse complement strand
CTGGTGGGAGCTATCCCAGCAGTCAAGACTATCGTAAGACTCGCACAGGATGCGAAGTCTGACTACGTGAAGTTAGAAGCATCGAAGGACATACTAGATAGGAGTGGGTTCAAAGCTCCTGATAAGGTACAGCACAGCGTAGGAGGAAACCTCTCTATCAAGATAGACCTAGATTAGATGAGGGGGGTTAGAAAACAGGAGCGACAGCACAGAGAAAGGTCCTCTACTCACATTATTAGCGAAAAAGGTCCGTGTTACAATCAGTTACAAATACTAAACTGGACACATAAAGAACACATTAAGTATTGTCGTTGTTGTGAGTGTGGAGAGTTTGCTCCGTTCCATATCAAGAACGAGATAGGTAGCTATTACTTCCTATGCTATGAACACTACAAACAGCGTTGAAAATATATTTTTTTTGGGTAAAGTACGCCTATGGTTAGAACAAAACAATCAATGTTGCCTGGTGCAAAAAACACATCACAAAAAATAAAACTAAAAAGATTAACAAAGTTAATGGAAGAAAATGATGTTTTTAATAAGTATTGGTCTGGTTTATCTGATAAACAAGTTAATACATTTAAAGAGATAGGTTATAATAAATCTACATTAAAAAACTCATATCTTAAAGATAGTGGTGCTTTAGGTTTCAAAGCTATGATGATGAATGAGGATAACTTTAATACTATTGGTGTAAAGAAGATTCATAATAGTATTAAGAAGTTTGCTAATAATTTATTATCTAAAATGAAATGAGCCAAAGCCTACTTAAACGTATAGGTGTATCTGGATATAACAAACCTAAACGTACCCCTGGACATCCTAAAAAATCTCATGTCGTAGTCGCCAAAGAAGGAAATAAAATAAAAACTATTAGATATGGCGAACAGGGAGCTAGTACAGCTGGTAAACCAAAAGCAGGAGAGTCTAAGAGAATGAAGATGAAAAGAAAATCATTTAAGGCAAGACACGCAAAGAATATAGCTAAAGGTAAGATGTCAGCTGCGTTCTGGGCTAATAAATCAAAATGGTAAAGAGTAGAGTTAATGAGGCTGGTAATTATACCAAGCCTGGAATGAGAAAAAGTTTATTTCAAAGAATTAAAGCTGGAGGTAAAGGAGGAAAGCCTGGACAGTGGTCTGCTAGAAAGGCTCAGATGTTAGCTAAACAATACAAAGCTAAAGGTGGTGGCTATCGATGAAGAAGCCACAACGAAGTTTGAAAGCATGGACTAGCCAGAAATGGAGAACCAAATCTGGAAAGCCATCTGCCAAAACTGGTGAACGCTACTTACCAGAAGCTGCAATCAAAGCATTGACTCCTGCAGAGTATGCAGCTACAACTAGAGCTAAGAGAAAAGGCAGTAAGAAAGGGAAACAGTTTGTCAGACAACCCAAATCTATATCTGCCAAAACAAAACCGTTTAGGAGGGTATCATAATGTATGGAATGAAAAAACCAGCTGCTGGATCTAAAAAGCTAAAAGGAAAACAGAACAAACTGCCACCTGCTTTGAAGAAAAAGATTATGGCTAGTAAAAAGAAAAAATAATGGGCAAAGGCGTAAAACATTATTTTAAAAATGGTACTGAACACAAAGGTGCATATCATAAAATGCCTAATGGTAAATTACATTCAGGCAAGACTCATACTGCATCTAGTAAACCTTTAGTACATTTCAAAGATCTATCAGCGACAGCTAAAAAGAAAGCGAGGGCATAATGGATTGGGCAAAAACACAATGGAACAAGTTAAACAAAAACGCAAAAATATTTGTTTGTGCTGTTCCTGTTATCATAATCTTAGGATTAATATTTAATTAAACATGAGGTACGCAGAGGAGCTATCTTACGAGGATCGTCAAAGACTTCGTAAGATAGTGAAGAAAGAACATTTCAAACATTACCCTGATGACTTACGCTTCTCTGATAAAGAAGCTGATAAGTTTATCGAATCTTTACTACCAGAAACTATCTACAAATTAATTAAAAGATCTGTAGATAATGGTATTGCTTGACAGAATTAAATTATAAAGCACCTGGAGAGGTTATTAAATCCTTTATGAAGGATGAATCTTTCTTTAGAGGTGTACGTGGTCCAGTAGGATCTGGTAAATCTGTATCCTGCTGTATTGAATTATTTAGACGTGCATTAAAACAAACACCTAGTCCAGATGGTAAACGTAAATCTAGATGGGCAGTCATAAGAAATACTAACCCACAGTTAAAGACTACAACAATCAAAACATGGTTAGATTGGTTTCCAGAAAACTCATTTGGAAACTTTACATATTCAGTTCCGTATACACATAACATTTATGTAGGTGATGTAGAACTAGAAGTTATTTTTTTAGCACTAGATAGACCTGAAGATGTGAAGAAACTCTTGTCTTTAGAATTAACTGGTGTATGGATAAACGAAGCAAGAGAGATTCCTAAATCTATTGTAGATGCGTGTACAATGCGTGTAGGTAGATATCCTTCTATGAAAGATGGTGGACCATCATGGTATGGCGTAATAGCAGATACCAACGCACCTGATGAAGATCATTGGTGGTCTATTATGTCTGGAGAAGTTCCTGTTCCAGATCATATGAGCCAAGAAGAATCTGTAATGTTAGTTAAACCAGATAACTGGAAGTTTTTTGTACAGCCTCCAGGAATGGTTGAAAAAAAAGAAGATGATAAAATTAAAGGTTATGTACTTAACGATACAGCAGAAAATATCAGAAATGTTACCCCAGATTACTATCCAAATATTATCAGAGGAAAATCTAAAAGTTGGATTGATGTTTACGTTTTAAATAAATTAGGAACTATAGAAGATGGTAAACTTGTATATGGATCATTTAGAGAAGATGTCCATATAGCAGAGGAAGAAATACCTTTTGCACCTACTACAGTATATATTGGATTAGACTTTGGTTTAACACCTTCTGCAGTATTTGGTCAAAAGCTACCAGATGGTAGATGGTTGATACTTCACGAATTAGTTTGTTTTGATATAGGTACAGTTAAGTTTAGTGAATTACTAAAACATGAAATTATTAAACATTGTTCAGATAAAGATTTAAAAATATTTGGTGATCCAGCTGGAGATTTTAGGGCACAAACAGATGAAACTACTCCTTTTCAGATACTTAGACAGCAAGGTATCCAAGCCTTTCCAGCTCCATCAAATGATGTATCTCTACGAATAGAATCAGTAGAAGCTGCATTAAATAGGATGGTTGATGGTAAGTCTGGTTTCTTACTATCGCCATCCTGTAAACAACTTAGAAAAGGTTTTCTTGGTGGATACCACTATAGAAGAATACAAACATCAGGAGAAAGATATGAAGATAAACCTAATAAAAATAAATTTTCACACGTACATGATGCACTACAATATTTAATGTTAGGTGCAGGAGAAGGTAGATCATTAACTGTAGGTCCAGCAAAACCACAAGTATCTAATGCTTATAAGAACTGGAATATATTTGATCGTAGTTCTATGAACAGGAGGAAGAAGTGGGATATTTTCCGAAGGAATGGCTAGTATTTTTTTATGATCCACCAAACCATGAGTGGTATCATAGATTTAGAAAAAATGGGATGGCACATTGTGGTGCTTTTGCATACTTTCCAAAAAAAGATAAATGGATGGTAGTAGAACACATACACAGAAGATTAGATTTAAATATTATAGATGGTACAGAAGTAGACCAAATGATGGTCTATATAAAACAACATGGTGGTATTATTTTAAAATGCAAGACATTTCGCCATAAGTGGAGATTATTTCAAGCTGCATGGTTGAGAGAACATTCTTGTGTAACTGTCATTATGAGAGTCCTAGGAATAAATAGATTGATTATTACCCCTTTTCAGTTATATAAATACTTAAAGAAACATGGTTGTGAACAATGGGATTTTTAAGAACACCAAAATATAAGCCTGATCCAGAGCTAGAAAGACAGTTAAAAGAAAAGCGTATGGAGGAAGAACGTATAAAAAAAGAACAAGAAGAAGCTATGGCTAAAAGAAAAAAAAGATTTATCGAAGGTAAGCTCGGTAATAGATCATTGTTTACAAGAGCTGGTGGAGCTGGATTTTTTACAGAAGGACAAGAAACATAATGGGATCAAGTAAACCAACATCTGGAGGTGGAGGAGGAAATAATAGAAATCAAAATAAACCTAAAAAAGTATATGGAATGGGTCCAGGTCAATCTTTGGCTATGTCTGGAACTACTGGACTAGCTACTGCTACAACACAACAAGCAGAAACAATTAAAAGAACTACAGGAAAATCTTTCAACGCTATTAGTAAAAATATCGGTGAAGTAGGTTCTAAATATCGTAGACCAGCTAATGTAGAAAAATATGCAAAAGATTTACGTACTCAAGAAGTAGGAGAAATGTTAGGTGGTAAGAAATTTACTGGTCCTGATGGAGTAGAAAGAATGAGTTTTGTTGGAACAGGATTAAAAAACGAAAAAGGTGAAACTATACTTTCAAAACAAACTCCACAACTAACTGCAAATGCTCCTACGCTAAAACAATTAGGTGGTGATATTTCTAGAGCTGTAACTGGATATAATACTTTAGAATATATAGATGGATCTAATACACCAACCATGGTTAGAAAAGCAGGGTTAATAGAATCATCACCTGCTGGTGCTATTTTTAATGCGATAAGAGGAACTAGTTTTTTTAAAAATGATAGTAGTAATAATACAAATACAGCTAAAGCACCAATAGAACAAAGCGAAAGCAATATAAGACAAAATGAAAGAAAACAAAAACTAGAAAAAGTTTTGGCTGGATACGGTATTGGAAACATATCTAGTAATGAAAGACCATTTCTTACAGTTAAGGGTAGAGGATTTGGTGGAACATTTAAGTAATGTACAGCTTTAATTATAGATCTGCTCCAAATACTGGAGTAATGAATCCTAAATCTTTTTTGAAAAAGTTTGCACAATCAGAACAATTAAAATCTCATTGGATTCCAAAGTTTGAAGAAGCATATGAATATACTATGCCAGGTAGAGAAGCATTTTATGAAGAAGCTCCTGGAGAAAAAAGAACAGATAGAATCTTTGATGAAACAGCTGTTGTAGGTATTCAAGAGTTTGCTTCAAGACTACAAGCAGGTATCACTCCTACATTTGGAAGATGGATAAATTTAAAAGCAGGTATAGAGATACCTCCACAAATAGCACCACAGATAGATGCACAGTTAGATGAAATAACTAATTATATATTTGAGATATTACATTCATCTAACTTTAATCAAGAAGTGCATGAATCATTTATGGATTTAGCTATTGGTACAGGTGTAATGTTAGTGAATGAAGGTACATCAACTAATCCAGTAGTATTTAATTCTATACCATTACCTCATGTATATTTAAATGCAGGTCCAGATAATAGAGTAGATTGTATTTATAGAAAAAGAAATATCAGATTAGGTGATTTAAAAGTTTTATATCCAGATGCAAACTTTGAAGATATAGAAGATAAAATTTTAAATGATCCAGATGTCAAGTGTACTGTAATCGAAGGTACAATGAGAAACTATAAAGATCCAAATAAAGAAGTTTATGATTATGTAGTATGTGTAAAAGATTTTGAAACGATTATTCTTGAAGATACTTTTGAAGGACAAGGTTCTAATCCATTTATTACATTTAGATGGAATAAGGCTAGTGGTGAAGTATATGGTCGTGGTCCAGTATTTAATGCTATGTCTGCTATCAAGACTACAAACTTAACTATTGAATTAATTTTAGAAAATGCACAGATGAATATATCTGGTATTTATCAACTAGAAGATGATGGAGTTATTAATCCAGATAATATTCAATTAGTTCCTGGCACAATTATACCAGTAGCTCCAGGATCTAGAGGACTACAACCTATTAATGGAGCAGGTAGATTTGATGTAGCTCAATTAGTATTAGATGATATGAGGCAAAATATTCGTAAAGCATTATACATGGAAACATTAGGTCCAACCAAAGGTACACCAATGTCAGCTACTGAAGTAGCAGAAAGAATGGCAGATTTATCTAGACAGATTGGATCTTCATTTGGAAGATTACAATCAGAATTTATTATGCCATTAATTAGACGTGTTATTTATATTTTAAAGAAACAAGGCAGAATAGAATTACCTTCTTTGAATAACAAAGAAATAAAAATTGTTCCAGAATCACCATTGTCTAGAGCACAAAACGAGCAAGATATTGCAGATGTAAACAGATTCAACGCAACGCTAGGTCAAACATTTGGACCACAAGTACTTAATCTTATTGTAAAACAAGAAGAAGTAGCTAGGTACTTGGCAGAGAAAATGAACCTTCCTGAAAAACTAATTAGAGATGCAGCTGAACAACAACAAGTAGTACAGCAAATGCAACAAGTAATGCAACAACAAGGAGGAACAAATGAGTTGGGAGCAGCTCCAGAACAAGCCTAAAGGAAGCCATCTATCTATTGATGGATTTTATCGAACAGAAGAAAAAGAAAGAGAACTAAATTCAGAGATGAATGCAGTTTTTAGCACCGTTGTTGGTGAAAAGATTTTGGATTATTTAAGATCCATAACAGTAGATGCAGTTGCAGGTAAAGATGTTAGCAACGAACATTTACGACATCTTGAAGGGATGAGATATTTATATTTTATCATCAAGAAAAGAATTGAATCTGATAAGGAGGCATAATGTCAGAAGAACAAGTACAAGAAACAACACAAGAGGTATCTCAAGAAAACACTACTGAAGTTCAAATACCTGAGTATATTCCAGAGAAGTTTTGGGATACAGATAGAAATGAAATTAAAGTTGAAGAACTGGGTGCATCATACAAAGCATTGGAGCAAAAACTTGGGATGCGAACTGAAGATCTTACGAAACAATTACGTGAAGATCTGGAAGCAGAAAGAAAGTCTAGCGTTCCTGAATCATATGAAATAAAGCTACCAGAGATACCAGAAGATGTTGAAATATCCGTTGATCCAGAACAAGCACTTGTTAAGTCTTGGGAACAAATTTGTAGAGATAATGGGTTATCACAGGATGTATTCAACCAGGGAGTGGAGGCTTTTGTTAATAATGAAATTGCTGGTTTGCCGAATCTACAAGAAGAAATGGGCAAACTGGGAGATAATGCCAAAGAGCGTATCGAAGCTGCTGATCTTTGGAGCAAAAAGTATTTATCTACTGATGCCTATAATGCTATTGCCAATATGGCTAGTACTGCTGAAGGGGTTAAAGCTTTAGAAGAAATAATGGCTTTGTCTAAAAACAAAGCATTACCTAATACCAATACTGTAGTAGATGTAGAACTAGATGAAAGAGATTTACAATCTATGATGCAAGATCCAAGGTACTGGAAAGAAGGTACAAAAGATCCTGCATATATTAGAAAAGTAACTGATCTATATCAGAAAAAGTATGGCTAAGAAGTTTCCATATAAGAAATACGTACTTATATGGGAAGATCCTACTGGAGATAGTGCATGGATGTCTGATAAAGATATGGAACATCTATCTCCAGCTATTATTACTACAGAAGCATACATTTATTCAAAGAATAAGAAGTATATCAAGACATTTGCAAGTTATATCAAGGAAAGCGATGGATCATACACATACGCTGATGTCAATGTTTTTCCTGCATCTTGTCTTGTAAAGATGACGAAAATATAATATATCTCAACTAACAAGCCGATTTAAACTGGACTTTGCCCAGTAATGGATAACTTAGAAATGTTTATGACGACAACTTGGATATAACAATGAAAGGTAAAACACAATGACAGCAACAATAGATCAAGCATTTGTGAAACAGTTTGAAGCTGAAGTTCACATGGCTTATCAACGTATGGGCTCAAAATTGAAGTCCATGGTACGTAATGTCAATGGTGTAAAGGGAAATACTGTTCAGTTCCAAAAAGTAGCGAAAGGTTCTGCTTCAACTAAAGCAAGACACGCTGAGGTTGTCGCTATGAACTCAGTTCACTCAAATGTAACTGCAACACTATCAGACTTTTATGCTGCTGATTACGTAGACAAACTAGACGAATTGAAAGTAAATATTGATGAGAGAAACATTGTAGCACAAAACGCTGCATATGCTCTAGGTCGTAAGACTGATGAAATCATCACAGATACTTACAATTCAGGTGCAACTGCACTAGCAAATAACTCTGCTGGTTCAACTACTGGTATGAACTTAGACAAAGCTCAGAATGTTTTTGAAATCTTTGGTAACAATGATGTGCCAGATGATGGACAAAGATACTGGGTAGTCGGTCCAAAACAGTGGTCTGACCTATTAGATATAGATCAGTTCTCAAGAGCTGAATATATCGGTGAAGCAGATCTACCTTACAAAGGTGGAATGACAGCTAAAAGATGGTTGTCTTTCATGTGGATGGGTTTTAGTGGTCTACCAACATCTGGTTCAACAGATAGACATACTATTGCTTTCCATAAATCATCTCTAGGTATGGGCGTAGGTTCAGACGTAAGAACTGAAGTAAACTATATCCCTGAGAAAGTAGCACACCTTACAACTTCATATATGTCAATGGGAGCAGTCCTAATTGATGGTGATGGTGTAAGAATCCAGAAGTGTGCAGAGTAGGAGTAAATAATGGCATACGCAACTTCAAATCCAATTAAGAAGATCTCTCAAATGGGAGATAGCAATTCCTTATGGTACTACTCTGACGGAGATGCTATAGGAACTATTGATGATGCAGATTACTTTTTATCAGCGACAGGCGATCTGAACGCTGGTGATGTAATCATTGTAAACAGTGGTGGATCAAATGGTGTAGTAGATATCTTAATCGTATCAGCTGCAACATCCTCTACAGTAACAACTGCATTATTAGCATAATGATATTGGGGGGATTTATTCCCCCCTTTAACTATGGCAAGTACTAAAGTAGACATATGTGCAAGAGCATTGATTATGATTGGTGCTCAACCAATATCTTCATTTTCAGATGGAAGCACTGAGGCTCTAGTAGCATCAAACATCTATGAAAATATTGTAGAGTCTACACTATCTAGACATAGATGGACCTTTGCCACAGAACAACAACAATTAAGTTTATTAACAGCAACACCAACTGGTAGATATGAATATGCTTATCAGTTACCAACATCACCAGATTTACTACAACTAAATACTTTAACTGTTGCTGATGTACCTATTCAATATGCAAGATATGGTGATAAAGTTTTTTTAAATGGATATGGTTCTGAATCTGCAGTTATTGCTGACTATGTATTTAGACAAGATGAATCACAGTTTCCAGCATACTTTCAACTATGTTTAGAATATCAATTAGCATCTATCTTTGCAGGATCAGTAGCAAGAGATGCAGCTATGATAAAACAGTTTTCTGATTTAGCAGAAAGACAAATATTAATATCTAAGAATATTGAAAGCCAAGAAGTTTCTACAAAGAGATTAAATTCAAAAAGATTTATAACAAATAGATTAACGACCAGGGGGTACTAGTGGCTAGTGTCCTAAGAACAGTATACACCAACTTCTCAAGTGGTGAACTTAACTCCTCACTTGTTACTAGAACAGATGCTAATGCATACTTCAATGGTGCTAAAACTTTGCGTAATTGGTATTTATTAGATGAAGGTGGTATCATGCGTAGACCTGGAACTACATTTAAATCTGTATTACCAGGCAAATCAAGAATCATACCTTTTATTTTTTCTAATGATGAACTAGCAGTTTTTGCATTATCAAATAATAGATTAGATGTATTTGATAGTTCAGGTGCAAGTATACAAGCTAATATAACATCTAATTGCAATTGGACTACAGCTCAATTATTTGAATTAAACTTTGCACAGTTCGGCGATACGGTATTTCTCACACATAGAAATAATCCTATTATTGAAATCAAAAGAACTAGTGCTAGTAATTTTAGTGTTTCTTTATTTGAGTTTGAAGATGATGATACAGTACAAGTAGGTGGTATTAACAAAACTACACAGCCTTTTTACAAATATGCACCTACATCAGTAACAGTTACTCCTTCTGCTGCAAGTGGAACAGGGGTAACACTTACAGCTAGTGCTGACACATGGGATGTAAATCATAATGGTACGTATTTAACAATTGGTGGTAAACAAGCAAAGATAACTGGATATACAAGTGCAACTGTAGTTACTATTACAATATTAGAAACATTAGCTTCAACTAATGCTGAAGCAGATTGGGAAGAACAATTAATATCTGCTGTTAGAGGTTTTCCACAGGCAGTTACTTTCCATGATAATAGATTATATTTTGCTGGAGTAAGAGATGCTCCTGCTGCTGTAATAGGATCACAAGTAGGTGGGTATTTTAATTTTGATATAGGATCAGGTAATTCTGATGAAGCTATAAATGTTTTTGTATCAGGTGATAGAGTAAACGAGATTAGACATTTAGTATCTTCAAGAAACTTACAAGTATTGACAGATGGTGGTGAATATTTTGTACCGACATCTACAGATACTTCTGCAGTAACACCTGCTAACATAACATTTTTAAGACAAACACCATATGGATGTAGCAGAGCAAAACCAATAATATTTGATGGTGCAACTTTGTATGCACAAAAGAATGGTAAATCTATTCGTGAATATTTATTTAGTGATGTTGAAAATGCTTATGCATCTACATCTATTTCTATATTAGCATCACAGTTAATTAAATCACCAGTAGATATGACTATGATAACTGGTTCAACAACTAGACCAGAACAGTTTGCTTTTTTTACTAACAATGATGGAACACTTGCATTATTCCATAGTGTTAGAGCAGAAAAGATAGCAGGTTGGACACAATGGGAAACAAAGACAGGAGATAAGTATACTAGTATAACTGCAATCAATGAAAATTTATTTTGTGTTGTTGAAAGAAATTTAGAAGGATCTACACAGTACACTTTAGAAAAATTTGCTGAACAAGATGATTTAACATTAGATTGTTCTGCAACAACTACAGTTAATCAACAAGGCACTCCATTAGTCAATGGTGCTTCTCAGTCAGGTTCAACATTAAATGTTGATGGATATACTAGTAGTCCAAACATAGGAGATAGAATTACTATTAATGGAGTTACTGGAACATATGAAATACAAACAGTTACTGCTACATCTACTGGACATACATTAGTTTTAGATCAAGCACTAAATTCCTCACCTGCTGATAACGCTCCAATTACAATTATATCAGGTCGTGTCCATAACAGTCCATCTCATTTAACTGGGGAAACAGTTAATGCTGTTGATGGTACATTTTCTTTAGGTAGTTTTACAACATCTGGAAGTGATACTATTACATTCGAAGAAGCCCATAATGCAGGTGTTGTAGTAGGATTTAATTATGATCCTAGTTTAGAAACAATGCCTATAGATAGAGAAGTTGCTACTGGTCCATTAACTGGTGAAATAAAAAGAATATCTAGAGCAGTTATAGATGTATCAGATACACTAAATGTAGCTTTACAAGCATCAGATAATACTGCTAAAAGTTTAGTTATAAGACAGGTTGATTTTAGTATTGATAATCCAATCACACCTGTTACTGGAAAAAAGGAGTTTTTCTTTTTGGGATATAACAGACAACCAACATTAAAGATAACACAAACAGCACCCTTGCCTTTGAAGGTTTTAGGTGTAGCATTAGAGGTAGTATACTAAAATGGGCGTAGAAACAGCATTATTAATATCAGCAACGGTAGGAGCAGTAAGTAGTGTAGCTAATGCACAAGCTGCAAATGCTGCTTTAAATAGTGATATAGCAAGATATAAAGATGAAAAAAAATATGCAGAGCTTAGAGCTTTACAAGATGAAAATGCACGTAGACGTGTAATGGATGAAACACTTGCTGCTAATAGAGCTATTGCTGGAGCTGCTGGTATATTAGATGATAGTAGATCATTTTTATCTATACAAGAAGATGTAGTAGCAAATGCAGTAAAAGATATACAGTCAATTAGATTAAATGCAAAAATAGCTAATTCAAAATATGATCAAGCTATAATTAATTCTAAAATTGAAAAACAACAAGTAGCATATAATGCAATAGCTGATGTATCTAGCTATGCTGCAAATGGATGGAATTACTATAAATATTATAATCCAGCACCAAAAACTAAAACACAAGGTATTGGTCCAGGAGAAAGTCAGGCTAGATTTGGAACTCCTCTAGCAGCAGGGATGCAAAGATAATGGTTTTACAAAGAGGAGCAGAACTTAATAGAGGAAAAAGAAGAACACTTCTTGAGAATCCTTTTGGAGTTGTACAAAGTAATACAGCTAGTCTTGGAACTATAGGTGGTAAGTTAGCAGAAACAGCTGAAAAGATAACTTTATTCCAAGCTGATATAATGGATAAAGAATGGCAAAATGATTTTGATACAAGCTCTAGTGCTTTTATAGTAGAAGAAACTAGAAAAGAATTACAAAGCACAAATCCAGATTTAGTAGGATTACAACAAAAACTATTATCATATAAAGATAAAGTATTAGGAGAAGCACCTCAAAGATTTGCAAACTATATTACAAACAAACTTGATGTAGCGTTTTCTGAAAACATTAACTTAGTTACAGATTATGCAAATGATTTGAAATACACAAATTTGCTTACAAAAACACAAGAACTAGAAACAAGCAATATTGCATTAACTACTAATTACATAGATCAGGTTATTAAAAATAATCCTGGAGATGTTGAAAAACAAAATATGTTAATTGAAGCACATTATACAAATGTTGTTACTCCTGCTATAAATAGAATAGCTAAAAACTACGAAACATTAAATCAACTTAAACCATTAAAGATTACACCAACAGACATAGAAACTAATGTAAGAGCATTACAAATAGATTATTCATCACAAAAATTTTATTCAAAAATGAAAAGTATTATTGGTGCGATAGATTTTGACAACTCAACAACAGAAAGTTTATCAAGACAACTTATTGAAGCTAATGATGTTATTGATGATATGATTGAAAACTTTGTTACTAATCCAGACTCTAGAGATATAAATAATTTATCTGATTCAGAGGTTGAGTCTATCAGAAAGAATTATGTAGATCAAAAAGAACAACTTTTAAATTTTAATAATAAAAAAGTTAAAATGGCTGAAATAGCAACAAACACTATTATAGCTGAAAAATCACAATTTATAATAGATACATATATTAATGATTCTCAGAAAGCATTGAACTCTAGTATATCAGATGTATTAGAACTAGTAGCCAATGATGATTATTTATTTCAAGATCCAACTACAGCTATGGCTACAATACAAGAATCACTTAATGCAATAAGTATTCATAAATCACTGCAATCTATATATCAAAAGTATAATGGTATTTTCCCAGAAGCAACTACTCTAAAAGAACTAATTAAAAATGATACTGATATTGAACTAACAGATAAGCAATTAATCCAATACAGAAATACTATGGTAGGTGTTCCATCAAAAACTACTAACGAATATATGATGATGGTACAAGAAGTAAAAACTACTCCTGGGTATGGTGAACCTATGGAAGGGAAAACTACAGATCAGTTAAATTTAGAAAAAGAAACTTTATATCAAATAAAAGCATTTGAATACAATATGAAGATGGGAAATATGCCACTGGATGGCAGAGATGTCTTTGCTAAAGTAGATGCTATCATAAGTGCAAGTGGTGATGGTATTAGCAGTACAGATGCAGCACAATTACAAAATACATTTGAATTTTACAGACTATCTAAAAGTTTAAATCCACTAGCTTTCTATGAAGCAGGATATGGTGAAGTAAGTGATTTCTTTTTGTATTTAGATAAAACAAGAGGTGAGCCATATTTAAATGTAAACATTACAAATATCGAAAATATTAGACGTTTGTATACAGAATATAGAGATAATGTAAAAGCAGGATTTGACTTTGATAAAGCAAATGAATTTGTAAACAAAAGTGGATTAGATGCTATGAACGCAAGTTTTATAGAAAGTAGAGTTATTGATGATGCACAAACACAATATGGTCCAATTGCATTATTTAACTGGGTAAGAAATAAAATACCAAGTTATTTACCTTTTGGTCTAGATGAAGATGATAAGAAACAAAAGACTAGTAGTTATACAGATTTGTTTGGATTATCAGAGTTTGAAAAATTATCACTAGCGATAACACAACCAATTTTTTTTAAAAGTGATGCAGCAGAAGCAGCAGAAACAAGACTTATAAACTTACCTCCAGATATAGAAGCACAATTAAATTCTATATATACAACCTCTTTAAATAAGTTAGTAGACTTTAGTTTGATAGATAGTAATCCTGATAAATTAAGAAAAGATATAGAAAACAATCAAAAACTAGCTATGGATATGACTATAAGAAAATTAAGAGATGAAGGTTTTGGAGTTAGTAAGTATGAATCATCAGGTCCAGGTTTAACATTAGCATATCAACCTGTAGACGATAAAATTATTTATGAAAGATTAGAAGATAAAGATATGTACATAGCAGTGCATTTTTACAATCGTGTAAAAGATATGGAAGCAAAATATGATATGCAATATATGATGGATAACTATCCTCAGTTTTACATTAATAATTTTGGAACTGATCAAGAAAACAAAGTTGAATTTGATTTAGCAAGAGCATATGAAATAGCTATTGAAAAAGATGGTGTATTTTTAGAAAGAGTACCTGGCACTGATGTATATAGATATAACTTAGATCCTAATTATTTTTATGCACAAAACCAAAGACTTGAGTTAGATGGAGATATTGATGAAGCACAATACTTTAGTCCAACAGGAACACTAGTTACTGAAGAAGGAGAAATAATCAGTAATGCAAATATTATAAGTAATGCAATAAAAAGATACCTAGATGAAAACCCATTAGATTTTGCACAAGATCTTGGTATTGACCAAGAAACTTTAGAATCAATTTTTACAAAGGTTATGTATCCAGGTGTTAAATTTATGACTAGTGAAGAAGAAATTATGGACTACATTGATAAACAAAGTGTTCATACTTTTAATATACAGTAATGGCAAATGTAGTATACAAAGGCTTTCATAAGAATCACGTTTCAAGAACAGTAGATAATGAATCTAGTTTAGATAAGTTTTTTTCTAGACCAAAAATGCAAGGAATCCAAAAAGGATTTGTTGATGAAAATAGTGTAGCTCTATCATACACAACATTTACAGAAAGAAATAGAAAGAATTTTAAACCTGATCCAGAGTACAACCCATTCTATGATCAGAGTTTAGCTCCATTTGTAAATAATATGGACTATTTCCAATTTTCAGAAAGTGCAGATGAAACCAAATATTTAATGACTAAACTGCAAGAAGAAAATGATATTATACAAGCAAACCCTGGAGCATATTTTATTGGAAGATTAACAGGTGCTATATTAGATCCTATTAGTTTATTTGCTTTTAGTGCAAAAGCATTTAGAACAACGCAAGGTGCTTTAAATGTAAAAAAAGTAACAGGAGTTATGGCAGCTGAGGAGCTATATAAACAAACAATAGATAAAACAAGAGAACAAGAACTAACATATATAGTTCCTTTTGGTACACTTATAACAACAGGATTACTTAGTGGTATATCAAGACTTAGAAACAGAGAAGGTGGTGAGGCTATTGCTAGATACAATAGAGATATGGATAGGCTTGATAGAAAAGAAACTGAAGTTGCTAGTACAAAAATTGTAGATCAAGATGATATAGATACTAGAATCTTTGATCCTAATAAAAAAGTTAAACCACAGTCTGTAGGAGCTAGTGCTTCTGCTGAATCAAAAGGTGTGTCTTATAATGATGATTTATGGGATGAGTCTTTTGTCAAAACCTATACAGGATTAGAAAACACTCCTATTACACCTATGTTTAGAGCCATACAATCTAAACTATTGTCAGTTAGACAAATAGCTACAGAGATGATGGATACAAAGTTAATACAAAATAAAAATTTAAAAGGTATAGAAACAACAAGATCTATAGAATCAAATATTGCAAGAAAAAATTTATATGTAGTAGATAATATTAGAGCAGTTAAAGATGCATATAAACAATATTTAAAAAGAGTTTATGAAGAAAACAACCTCGGTACACCAAACTTAAAAAATAGAGCTAAGAACTTTTTTAAGAAAAATAATATTATGTCAGAGGTAGAATTTAGAAAACAAGTATCTAGATCTTTGATAGCTAGTAATTTTGGACAAGGTAGATTTTTACCAGAAGCAGTAAATGTAGCCAGAACAGTAAGAGAAAATTTCTTTACGTTAATTGGTAGAGAAGCAGATGCAGAAGAATTATTTAGTTTATATTCAAAACTTATTATAGCAGGTTTGAAAAAAACTAGAGATGGAATGAGAAGTAGAGGTGAAACAAAGGTAGTTCAAAAAAATAAAGAATACTCATTACAAGATATAATGAAAAGAATAGATGATGAACAAGCTAGATTAGACACAATAAATGCAACTGGTCCTTTGAGAAAAGATTTTTTACCTAGATATTGGAGAAGGGATTTAATTAGGAAAGATATAAATCAGTTTAAAAAAGACTTACTTATTGCATTTAAAAACAAAGGTATACAAATGACATCTAAAGAGTTAGATGAGGTAGTAGATGACATATTAACATCTATGCCATTTAATAAATTACCAAAAAATCCAATAGGTAAAGATGATACATTTGATTTAGAGTTTGCTTTTCAAGCATCAGGTATATCTAAACATTTAAGAAATAGAGTTTGGAATTTTGATGATGAACATCTATTAGCAAGAGGATATATGGAAGATGATATTAGTTTGATTATGAAACAGTATTTTAATTCTATTATGCCTGATATTGAAATAGCTAAAGTATTTGGTGATGTTGCTATGATGGGTATTAGAGGACCTGGATATAAACCAGGCATAGCACAATTAAGAGTAGAGTGGGATAATTTTATAAATAAAACTGCACCAAAGAAAACAAAACCAGAATTAAGAAAAAAGTTAATTGGTGAAAGAGATCAAGATTTAAGAGATATAGAAGCACTTAGAGATTTACTTAGAGGTACATATGGATTGCCATCAGATCCAAGTGCTGCATTACCAGCTGCTATTAGAACATTAAAGAATGTGCAAAACATGATTTTTCTACAAGGAGCATTATCAGCTGTTCCTGACATGGCAAGATTAATTATGCAAAATGGTTTGAAAAATACTTTTGGTCAAATACTAGATACAGGTTTTTCTGGAATGTATAGACAAGTTATGAAGCTATCAAAAAAAGAAGCTGAAATGGCAGGTGAAGCATTAGATTTATTATTTGCAGGTAGAGCATCTATTATTGGTAATGTAGATGATATGGTCTTTGGAATGAATGCTGTTGAAAGAGCAACATCCAGCGCCAACTCGTTATATTTCACCTTTATTAACATGATGAATGTTTGGAATACAGGAGCAAAAAGAGGTTCTGCATTTATAGGAAGCACCAAAATATTACAATTATCAGAGAAATATGTGAAAGGTACTATAGGCAAAAGAGAATTAGCTAAACTTACAAAAGTTGGAATAAATAGAGATATGGCTAAAAGAATATTTGAACAATACAAAGAGTTTGGCTTAGGTGTAAAAGCAAAAGAAACTGGTGGTATGAAAATAAACAGAATAGCTAGATCAGATACTTGGGCAGATAGAGAGGCTGCTAATGCTTTTAGTAATGCACTTAGACAAGAGATAAGAACTACTATTGTTACTCCTGATAAAGCAGATGTACCATTATGGATGAATACACAAGTAGGTAGTGTGTTATCACAATTTAAAAAATTTGGTATGGCTGCTACACAAGCTATTTTAATGAGAGGTTTACAAGAAAGAGATCAAAACTTCTTTACTGGAGTTATATTCTTAGTAGGGTTAGGAGCTATGGTTGATATGTTAAGAACAAGAGCATTTGATAGAGATTACAGCAAAAAGAAACTAGGTGATAAAATAGCTAGTGCAATTGATAGATCTGCAGTTATTGGTATATTTAGTGATGTAAACAGAATGATAGAAGTAGCAAGTAATAATGAATATGGTATAGCTCCTGCATTAGGTGCAGGTAAGCCTTATGATTCAACATATAAACAAAAAATGGGATTAG
>TARA_A100001201_G_scaffold143706_1_pt1 | contig 18271 bp, 6 predicted proteins | sample TARA_A100001201 | Tara Oceans TARA_A100001201 (sample SAMEA2619872) | marine metagenome | biome: marine biome (ENVO:00000447); feature: surface water layer (ENVO:00002042); material: "saline water (ENVO:00002010), including plankton (ENVO:xxxxxxxx)" | depth 5 m | reverse complement strand
ATTATAATGTTTATTTACCATACATAATTAATGGTTTACCTCAAGATTTTGGTTCAGATATAGATCCAGCTACACTAGAGGCTAATCCAGATATTCCTGTAGCGTTTACTGAAAAGAACTTAAATGAACAAGCTACTATTGTTTTAATTAACGATAATATAAATAAAGTACCTAGAGATTTATCTGAAGTAGGACCAGAGCAAGAGCAGTTTAGAAGTAGTGTTAGATTATGGGGTAGAATAACACCTCAACTACCTTTAGAAGCTCCTTTTGCACCTGTAACATGGGATAACTATTCTACTACAGATCCTTATTTATACAATGAACAATATTATCCAGATATAACATCAGACACAGTTTCAACTATAGCAGCTCAAAATGATTTTTATAGAGGTTATGTTTATCAAGCTTCATTTTTACCTAATGTTTCAGGTCCTGGAAATTATGAATACAAAGCGGGTACAGAATTTCCTGCTTTATATAATACTTCTACAAACCCACTTATAGCTACGGTAACCACGCAGAAAGCTATTGGAGCTTCAGGAGAAACTGATCCAGCGGGTGTTGCAGTTCCTGAAGATACGTGGCCTTTTGTTTTATCAGTTTATGAAACTGCTCCAGTAGAATCAAGATTAGAAATATATTGGGAGACTTCAACAAGTGGATTAATATCTGAGTTAAACACTGCTGTATTAGAAGATACAATAGGTGTTGTTGATTCTATTGAAGACTTAGTATACGATTATAAAGAAGATAGAGATCATGCATTTGCTTATGGTGTTGGTACTGCTGCTCCATATTTTAGTCAAGCTGACGATCCTACCTCGCCTCAAGGAACTTTAATAACAAGTGATTTTTATTTTAGTGATGCTTTAGGTTCGGCTGTTCCAACTGTATATATATTAGATAATGAAAATGTTCAATGGACCGTACAAGATTTTAATGGAACAAATGTAAGATGGACACCAGATAATCAAGATGGAATATTTGATATTAGAAGAGTACCAGCTGGTGATCAATTAGCTAACTATGAGTTTACAGGTATACCAAACACAGAAGCTTACGATACATTTGTAATAGAACTAAAACAAAATAGTGTTTATTTACAAGATTTAAATATAAGAAACTTTACGTTTGTGCTACCTACTATATCTCAAAACACTGCGGGTGAGTGGGTTCAAGTAGATAAATCTTTTATAATATCTCTTGAAAACGTTGCGCCATATTTTGTCGCACCAACTGGACTTACACCAGCTGTATTTGAAGAAAACTGTTTTTCACCTCCTGGTAGTAATTGTGTGGGAATACCTAATCCTCCAGGTTATAAAGCAGAAAACGGAACAGTACTTGCTAGTCCTTCTCGTGACGCAGAATTAATATATAGTATTTTAAGCTTAGAACAAAACGGACAAAATTTAGATGTAGATCCTTTAACTGGTTTGTTTAGTTTACAACCAAGACAAGCAGATCCTTTAGTGCAAGAACTAGTTAAAAATCCTAATCTAGTAGCAAGTGGACAATATACTATTACTATAGAGGTTTGTGACGCTAGTGGTTTAGGTTTGTGTACACAGTATAGTCAAACTTTAGTATTTGGAGATGTACCAGTTAACTGTAGCTTTTTAATGCAATCAGCTATAACAGGTGTAGATGAAACAATTATACCTACTATTAATCCAAGTGGCGCTCAGTCAATGGGTGAGGGAGCTGGATTTATGATTGGTAGTCAAGGCGGTCTTTTAATATGGACTAGTAAATACGATACTGTACCAGGTCCTAATCAAGTTCCAACACAGTGGAACGGATTTTATCCTAATGCTCAATGGACTAGCACAGGTGCTCTAGGTACTCTTTGGCCCGCAGCACCAGGTGAACCTTGGGTTTGGCTTTGGGGTAATTCTAATGACCCACCACCAGCTGAACAACCACCTAGTCAAGATGCAGCTGGATCACCTACATTAACTACTAATGTAACAACGTATACAGCTCCAGCATGTGGAGGTAAAGATACTACCCAAACAAGAAGTATTGATTTGTCTTATGGTCCTTCTTGGTGTGATGACGGTCCATCAGGATTAACACAAGGTACAGCTTATATGACTATAACTATAAAACAAATCATTCCACAAGACCAAGCTTATATTCAGTCTTTTGGAAGTATAGCTACAGTTGGTACTAGTATGCAAGCATATTTACAATATAGAAAAGAACCACCTGCGGCATCGCCAGATCCTTGGTCAGATCAGCCAGGAGCTACTGGGTGGCCAGCGGCTAGTTCTAGACTACAAGATATAGAAGGTAATTTTGTTAATTCTTTGCCATTAACAGATCCAAGCGGTATATTAAATGGTAAATGGCAGGTTTCAGCACAAGATGATTATAGAATAAACGGTGGAACTCTTTATAGTACCAATGATATAACCCCTGACATGGATCCATACCCAATAGATTACTGGGCAATGGGTGGTGGTATTGTTAAAAACTTTTGGCAAACAGCTAACTCAGTTCAAAGTGTAGGTAATAATCAGTTTACAATTGAAGTTTCAAGAACTATAGCGTTTAATAAAACTGGAGGTTATAGATTAATATTAAGCGCGTTAGAAGGAACTCAAACAAGTTTAACAGCTGCAGAAGAAGGAGCTTCAGGTTGTACTTATCAATATACTAATGATAATAACTGCGCAGTATTTATAGAATATGGTGATTTTTATTATCCAAATGGAACACAGCAATCATGGTGGAGGTATGAAATATCTAAGGAAGGTAGTCCAACACAAGTTGACGCACAGAATTATGATTCAGGTGCATTATTCCCTGGACAAGCTCAAGCTGCGGCTAATATGGATGTAGTATATGCAAGAGAACCATTTTTTAGATATGTAACTAGATTTTATACTGATCAACAATTAACTCAACCTTGGGCACCTACATCAGGAGCTGGTCAATGGTTTATGTATAAATATCCTAACAACACACCAAATAATTTTACAGAGTTACAAAATGGTTATCCAGGTGGTAACGACTCTTCTTGGGTTGGTACTGGTGTTGAGCAATTACCAGGTCAACAAGGATACGCAAAGTCACAACGAAGATGGATAGCTAGGTTTAATTTTAATGGTGAAAAAATTGGTAGATCTTTTGCGGTTACTAGTTTACCTTATGCTTAGGTAATTTTTTAAAAAAATAAGTGATTATTAATTATGCCAACAATATTAGAAGTAAATTATTTTAACTCTTTCTGGTTAAAGAAGATAGTAGATTGTACTGCTGAGATAGACGCTGATACAGAAGGAGGTCCAGTTACAAATATAGGTAGACCTGTATTTCCTGGTGTATTACCTTTAGTTGGTGGTGGTGGAGGTTTTCCTGCATACCCTAACTATGCTAGTACTGATTCAGATGTTGGAACAGCTGGTACATTTAAACCCATGGATAGGTTAGACTGGCAAGTTGAAGAAGCTAGAATACGAGGTGGTTATAATAATACAAATGTTTCATTAGGTGTAAAAGCTTACATTGTAGAAGAAGAACCACAGGCAACTATAAGATTTAATTCTTTAATATATTCTGGTATATTTAATTCTAGAACTGGTATTAATAATACAAATCAATTTCCTGTAGGTGAAGATATAACTAAAAGTGTAGACCCTATTAATGATTCTATACAAAAAATTTACGCAGAAGATACTAATCTAATTATATTCCAAGAAAGAAAAGTAAGTAGAGCATTAATAGATAAAGACGCTATATATTCTGCTGAGGGTGGTGGATCTGTAACAGCAAGTAATATTGTTATTGGTCAAGTAATAGCATACGCAGGTGAATTTGGAATAAGCAGAAACCCAGAATCATTTGCTGTATACGGTTATAGAAAATACTTTACAGATAAAGATAGAAACGCAGTATTAAGATTATCTAATGATGGTATAACAGAAATATCATCTAATGGTATGACTGATTTCTTTAGAGATAGATTTACAACATTAGATAGAAACTCTAATGACCCTAAATATACTGGTAAATTAATAGGTGCTTGGGACAATTATACTAAGCAATACTTTTTATCTATTCAACCAAGTGTACCCGTCGGTGATGTAGACTATTATACTCTTGCTTTTGATGAAACAGTATTGGGTTGGCCTACGTTCTATACTTTTAAACCAAGCTTTATGATGAGCTTAGCGGGTAATTTCTTTAGTGTAGCAGCGATTGATGGCGGAGCTACAGATCCTAATGCTGAAGTAAATTTATATCAACACTACAGAGATATAAATGGAGAGAATAGAAATAATTTTTATGGAACATTTAACAAATCAAGTATAGAATTTATTTTAAATGCTCAACCATCTATATCTAAAGTATTTAAAACTATAGAATACGAAGGTAGTAATGGATGGGAAGTTGATTTTGTAAGATCTGATTTTACAGGTTTCGATGCTTCTATAGCACCTGTAAATCCACCTTGGATTCAAACGCAGGATACAGCTAATCAATTACCTACCAACATTGGACCAGCTGCACCACAAATAGCTAGTTGGTCAGAAGGTGGTTACATAGAAGATGGGGTTCAGTATTACTCCGGCTTTAATAGAAAAGAAAACAAATACTATGCAAATATCGTAAATACATCTACAGCGGCTGAAGGCGAAGTTAGATTTGGTCCAGATATGAGTGGTATTAAAGGATATGTTGCAACAGTTAAAATGACAACAGATGATACAACTTTTATAGGAGGAGTTAAAGAATTATTTAGCGCTTCTTCTGTATTTGTAAGGTCATCATAAATTATATAAAATGGAATTAAATATTCGGGCTTTAGAAGCTCAAGACTGGGAAACTTTAGAAACATGGTGGAAAAGTTGGAAAGACTGGACACCTCCTCCTAAAGATTTCACACCAAATCATGGAACAGGTGGTTTCATGGTATATAAAAAAGATACACCAATAGTAGCGGGATTTGTTTATTTAACTAATTCTAAAGTTAGTTATTTAGAACTTATTATATCTGATCCAGAATATAGAGAAGATGATAGAATAGATGCTATTAAATTATTAATTACAGAATCAGAAGAGTTTGTAAAAAGTATGGGTTATAAATATTTTTTAACTATTGGTAGACACAAGAACTTAATAGAAACACATAAAAAACTAGGGTGGAAAACAGATAAAGAAAACTCCATCGAATTAATTAAAAACTTATAAATATGGCAGCAGGTACAGTAGCTTTAGCTGGTATGGCAGTTTCCGCAGCTTCACAAGGGATAGCAGCAGGTAGAGCAAGACGTATGGGCCGTAATATTAGTCAAGACGCTCAAGCCGCAATAGCGGGTATGAACGTTCCTGATATAATAAATCCTTACGCGGGTGTACAAAACCTAAGTGAATTAGCAGAGGATTTAAGCGGTCAAATGTTTAACCCTTACTCAAATATAGGAGTAGCAACGCAAGCAGCAAAAATACAAGCTGAAGAAGCTGATATTGCTTTAGCTAATACTTTAGATACATTGAGAGCAACTGGTGCGAGTGCTGGTGGTGCAACTGCTTTAGCACAAGCCGCATTAAAATCTAAACAAGGAGTAGCTGCAACCATAGAAAAACAAGAAGCAGAAAACGAAAGATTAAGAGCACAAGGTGAAGCAATGTTACAAGATGCTCAAATCAAAGAACAACAAAGAATTCAAGGAGTAGAAATAACAGAAGGACAGAGAGTACAAGAGGCAGAAGCTAGAGGATTAGCATTCCAGTTCCAAGCTGAAGAAAATAGATACCAGCGTGATATGGATTATTATAGAAGTTTACAAAACTTCGGTATGAGACAAGGTATGCAAAGCATGGCTGATCAGTGGGGTGCATTAGGTGGATTTGCAGCTGGTGTAGGACAAATGGGTGCGCAAGGAATGTTTAGTGGAATGGATATAACAGGAAGACTCGGATGATAATAAAATTTAAATTATGGCATTTACAGTAGACAGTACACCGGTTTCAGTATCAGGTAGCTCATCATTTGCAAACATTCAAAATGCTTTTGCAGGTATTATTAGTGCTTATGATAATCCTAATAGTAAAGCTAATTTACAAAGAGACGCTATCCAACAAGATTTAATAGATAAAGCTAATTTAGAAGAGCAGGATTTATACGGTAAAATAAATTCATTACCTGGAACTCCACATGATACATTAGATAAAAATATTAAAAACTTTTTTATGAATAAGCTTGACCAAGGTTATGAATATGAAGTTGCTAGAAAAAATGGTCAAATAAGTAGTAGAGAAGCTAACATGATGTTGTCGGAACTTAATAATGACATGGACACATATGTTACTTTAGCTCCACAGATTATGGCGCAAGCAGAGATAATGAAAACAGCTATAGCAAATGGTAGTATTTCAAGAGCAAATTCTGATCCTATGCAGATGATGTTTATTGGTATTGCTGAAAATGCTGGTAATATTAGGTTAGAGGAAGACGAGGGAGGTATGTATCTGATTGGTTCAGGAGAAATAAATGGTAAAGCTTGGGAAGGAAAAGTAAACATCAAGGATGTGCAGAATTATTTAGCAACTGAAGGCGCTCAAATTGCTAGAACTATACCATCTTCAGAAGATATGGGACTTGGAACTATTTTTGCAGGATTAAAAGACAAAGGTAAACTTAACGAGTACATGACTACTACAATAGAAAAAGATCCTAATAATCCTGGTTATACAAGAGAAGTACAAGAATTTACACCTGAGGGTGTATTAGGGTTAAGAAATCATTTAATGCAAAACACACAGTTGTTTGAAACATTGATGAGATCTGATATGGGAGCTGCAGCATGGGCTGATGTAGCTAATCACAACTTAAGCGCTGAAGAATTAAACGGTACAGCTACCGTTAATATTAATGGCGTAGATGAAACAAGAGAAGGTTGGGGCGTGTGGAATCCAAATGATAAAGAAAAAGTTATGTACATGAGGGAAAAGCTAATTGATAGAATGTTAGCTGAAAACCTACCGACTAAAACAATGGGTGCTTTAAAAGCTGATCAATACGCGTTAGCTAGATATAAAGCTTCTCTTGAGAATAATAGTCTTAAAAATTTAAGTGCTGGTGCTAAAAAAGCATTATTCTATAAACAAAAAATTGATGCTGCTTGGAGGGCTGGAGATATAGAATCACTAGATCAAATGGCTCCAGGTATTAAAGTTGTTAAACAAGACAATGGTAATTTTGTTATTACATCTACTAAAACCGTACAAGATAAAGACGGAGGAGGTACTAAACAAGTGGTTAGCACATTGTATGATGGTAAGCTTAACCTTAGCGATGCTCAAGGTTTTGATCAACTATATGATATATTTGAAGTTACACCATATGGCGCTGAATTAGGTTTAGATGCCGAAAAGTTAACAGGTTATTCACCTACTGTATATAGTGAAGGTTTTAAAGGTATAGGAACTAGAGTAGAAAGCTTTATGAAAAATAATCCTACCGCATCAGTAGAAGAAATATTAACAATAAAACCTAAAATGCTAAAAGATAATAAGCTTGTTGATAATCCTGAAGGAAAAAATATGAAAGAAGCTTTAGCAGATTATGGTGTTATGATAGCAGATGACATTATAACTTTAGATGTTGCTAATAATCCTTATTTAGCCCCATTACAAATGGAAATTATGGGTAAATCTTTAGATAAAGCTATGTTGAAAAACGTTATTGATTATATAAATAATAATCAAATTATTATTGAAAAACAAGATCAAGAAAAAAGAAGGGTAATTTTAGAAAACGTAAAAAAGAATAAACCAAGTTAATGAATGGAAATCTAGACTACGGGTCTATGTCTGACGACGAGTTGGATGTAGTTATTTCTGGTATGTTAGACCAAGGTTTAAATGAAAATCAAATTAATCAACAGTTATGGGGACCAACTATAGATGAACCTGAAAATGTTAAGAACAATATTATTTGGGATAATTTTGTAGGAAGTTCAGACGATATGATACAAAGACTGGATGCAGGTGGTGAGATTCAAATGGGTGACTTTATATACGATAGTTCTGATATGACAACTCCTACAGGTAAGGTAGAAAGAAGCGTAACTCTACCTTCTTATAGAAAACGTAAAAAAGATTTAGTTTATTATCCTTTTAATCCAGGTAGAAATAAATGGTTAACAGATGGCGGTGGTTTTGGAGATGCTCCACTTCAGTTAAATGAAGGAGAAGAATTAACACCTGAAACATATGAAGATATATTAACTAGAAATGGTTATGAAAAACATTTAGAAAAAGGTGAAGGTGGTGAGATGTATGAGCAATGGAGAATGTATGAAGATGTGCCTGAACAAACTATTACAGAAAGTGAGTGGGATATTTATCAAAGTAAAAACACTAGCTTTGACAAAGACATGTCGTTTGACGAGTATGCTAAAAAGTGGAAAGTATCAATAGCTGAAACTATAAGCCCATGGGATCCTAAACTAACAGCAAGAGAAAAAGAATTAAAACTTAAAGTTAGAAATTCTTTAAATGAAATAGGTTCTATAACTGAAGATAGTCCTGATTTTTTAGAATACCTTGAAAGTGCAGCAACCTCAATTAATTTACAAGATACCTTTTTTGATGTAATTAGGACAACTGCTCAATTTGGTGGTAAGGGTTTAGATGAAAGTTCTACTGTAGAGGAAATTTTAGCTTTTGATAAAACAGCAAGAGACAAAGAATTAGTTAATATGTTTGGCGAAGAAAAAGGTGCTCAAATGATTAATTATTTAAATAACAATCCTGAGGTTTATCGAGATATGATAGATGCAAATCCATTTTTTGGAGAACTAACTAGTAATATTATAGATCAATTTAGTGACTCAGGTGAAGGTATTACTGCTTTTAACAAACAAGTATTACCACAAACTGTAGAAAGACGAAACACTGATCAATTTTTAATTGATATGGGTATTCTAAATCCAGCAGGACCTCAAATCCAAGGTGGTCGCGTGCCAAATAGAGTTTATAATTCGTTATCTTCTGAATATTTAGAATATCTTCGATCAGGTAGTGGAGAGAAAAATAAATATGAGTTGCTTCAAAAATACAAATTAGCAAAGGTAAATAAATTTTTAATGGATAATGACATTGGTGGAATGTTTAGTTATAAACATATCACTGGTTATGATGATAATGATTTTAATCAAATAAGCGCTAGGGACAAAGATGGCAGTTGGATATATGGCTATGGTAGTGAAGCATTAAGATATACTTCACCAGAAAATGAGGATATATACCAACATAATAAAAAAATACAACAAGATTATTATGATCATGCAGCTAGGTTAGGTTATACTGGTTTTGGTAGAGGTGTTGCGAGTACTTTAACATTAAGAATAGGTGAGCCAATAAAGCTAGGTACTGGTGCAGATGAAAGAGTTTATCAGTTAAAACCCTATGTAAAACCAGAGATTCAAAGAGAATACGTGCAAAAAACTAGCGACCTTATATATGATGTTACTCAAGACGAAATTAAAAAATATGATTACATAAATGAAAAAGCTAAACCTTATTTTGAAGCAATAAAAAACGCTAGCAATGATCTTAAGTTTTTTGATATAGATCCAGAAGTTATATCTCCTTCTGCTGTGGGTATGCCAGAGTCAACTAGAGAATTTTATAGAGGTGCTATTAATAGAAGAAACGATGCTATAACTGCATTAGAAGAGTCTGGTTTAAGTAAAGAATTACAAGATCAATACACTATAATGAAAGGTTTAGAGGATGTTAACGATGTGTTTTTTGATCAAGCAGAGGCTTTAGGTAATTTATCAGCAATGACAGACTCTGCGTTTAAAAACCAGTCTGACATGGTTAGAATGCAAGCTGCGTTTGCAAGAACCTTTGTAGAAACTCAGCTGGCTCTTGGTTTAGCGGGTGTTGAATTAGGAAATGTATTCATGAAGCAAAACCCATTTTTAACAGGACTTTCTGAGGAAGCAATGCAACATGTAAGAGAAACCATGTTTGTAACTCCCATGGATATGTTTAATGAGGAAATGTCTGAAGAGTTTTTACCTAAATTAGAATATGATAGTTATTTACCAGGTCAAGGAGCTGATTACTTAATGCAAACTTTAGCTACTAGTATGCCAACTTTATCGATGGTTTTTGGTCCAAGCTTTATGGCTAGACTAGGTACTAGAAGTTTTGTTAAAGGTAGTATGAGTAAAATAGCAGATGATATGCTTAAAGCAGGTGCAAGTAAAAGCTCAATAAAATTTGTAACAAACTCGCCAAGACTTAGACAAAAACTAGTACAAAAAAGCATGAACAGAGCTAGTAATGCAAGTATGGGAATGTTTATGACAACTAGTTATAGTGGAAGAACTATGCAACTAGAAAGTATATTTGCTAATGCTGATAAAGAAATTACTAGAATAAAAGAAATGATTGATGCAACTCCTGAAGGAGATGTAGAAACTAGAATGGAACTATTAGGTGAATTAGATAATTACACTAATATAGCAAATAAATCAAGATGGCAAAGACAAGCTGACGCTGTGGCTTATGGTTTAATAGATGGTTTTAGTGAAAGATTAGGTACATTATCAATTGTAAACAAAGCTAGAAGAGTTGGTAAAAGTTGGAAAAATTTAAATCGAGGTGAAAAAGCTTGGAGAGCCGCAGGTGGTGTGGCTATAGCTGGAAAACAACTAGGAGTAGAAGTTGCTGAAGAAGTAGCAGCTCAAATAGGTCATAATTTTTCTGATAAAGTTATATTAGGAGAAAATAAATCTATATTTGAAGGAGTTGATTCTAACTTAATAGCAGACAGTGTTGTTAGTATTTTGGCTTTACAAAGTGGTTCTTATATGAGTAATGTAGGTAGAACTATTAGAGATGAGGTGCAAACATTCCAAGATAAAAAAGCCCAAGCAAAAAGAGGTAAAACACTAAGAGATTTACAAGCAAAACTTAAGCAAGCTAAAGATTCTGAATCACGTAAAAAAATTCAAGAAGAAATAAGAACTGTTTTACAAGAAGCAAACATCGCGGAGTTTAATAGTTATCAAAGATTTAGAAATTTAACATCAGAACAAATTGATGAATTAATAGAAATAGGTGGTAAAAAATCTAAAGCTACATCAAGATATTTAGAACACATGTCTATAATGCCTATAGGTCAAGGCAAAAAAGCTATGGCTAAATGGCAAAAAGAACGTGAAAGTTTAGAGGCTCAACTAACTACATTGAGAGAGCAACAAGGTACAATATTAAATACAGCTGAATGGAAAAGATTTCAAAACTTTACTAAGATAGCTAATGAGTATAATGAGTTGGCAAAAGATCCCAAGGCAACTGATGAGCAAAAAATATCAAAAGCATTTGAACAGCAACAAGCTGCTATAGAGTTAACTCAAGATAAACGGGGTAAAAAAAGACAATTTGTAGAGGACACAGCTAGTGTGTTACCAAGAGAGGTTAGATGGGGAGGATATAGAAATTATCAAGCTATAAAAGATTTAGTAACAAACTTTGGCGATGTAGCTACTCAAAATAATACAGACTATTTAGATGACGCACAAGCAGTAGCAGATTTTAAAGCAGAAACACAATGTTAATATGGCAACATGTAAAGTAGAAGGATTTGACAATACCAAAAGTTTTGAAGATCAGTATGGTTGGATAAACAAAGAAACTGGTGAAATCACTATTAATGAACCTAGAATACTAGAGACTTTAACTCATAACGTTGATCCATATGCTAGACAAATAGCTGCAATGACACCGCTACATGAGTTAACGCATAGAGAAATAAATACTAAGAAAATTTTTATAGGTACTAAAGAGGAAAAAAATCTTGTTAATTTAGCAGCACAAGGTTTACTTGCAGAGGTTGAAGCTTTAGTTGCTAACGGTACTATTAAAAAAGAATTAGGTGATTTAGTGTTAAATAGAATGAAGAAGTATGCAAAACAAGTTCCGGAAGGTGGTACATACGATGAGTTCTTAACAGCTTATACAGAGCTAATGGCTATGACTGGTATTAACCCTAAAAAATTTAATAATTTATCTGGTATGCGTCAAGTGTTAGATAATATATTTAGCAAAATGGGTAAAGAACAATGGGGTAAAATTGTTAATCCATTTAATACAACTAATTTAATTAAATCTTTTTTAGCTAATTTTTTAGATAGAGTAGCAACATATAAAGGTATTGTAGCGGGTGATGAAGATAAAGATGAAGTAAAAGAACAAGAGCAAACTATTCAAAGCGAGGTAACTAGAGGTATGAAAGAAGCTGGGTTCCAGTTTTCGCAAGCAGTAGAAGATGCTTTACCCACTAACATGATTATTGAAGCTAGACAACTTGGTGACCAAATAAATGAAGCTGTAACTCAAAAATTAGCTGATAGATTAGGTAAACCTGTAGAGGAGTTAACTAAAGCAGATTGGATGCGCGAAGGATTAGCTGATGCATATATGTATTTAATTGATGAGCAAGGACCTGGAAGAGATTTATTAGACAACACTATTAGACAAGCTTTAAGAAAAGGTAAAAAGTTTGTTGATGATCAGGGTAATTTAAAGTTTGGTAAAAATATTACAGGTGACAATGTATATGGTAAACCCATGGAAAACTTTTTAGAAGATGTAGGTCAGCAATTATATAGAAGAACTATACAGCGATTTGACCCTAGTCAAAATACAGATTTTGGTGGATTTACTGTTGCAGAATTAGTAAACTTTAGAATAGGTGAAGTGCTTGGGGAGTATAGAAGACAAACCGCCGCGGGTCAAACAGGTTCTATGGAAACTAAACTAGGTGACACAGCAGATATTAGTTTGGCTGATAGAATTGAATCTACAGAAATGACACCTGAAGAATATACTGATCAGCAGCTTGCTTTAGAAAGAGAAAGAAAAGCGGTAACAGTGAGACAAAAGGGTAAAGCTAAAAAAGAATTACCAAAACGTAGCGCTGTAAGACAAGACTTAAGTACTTTAAAAACTATTGACAATGATATTAAAAAGCAGGTACAAGAAGAACTACCTGGTGTTATTGAAGAAGTTTTAAAAGATAACAAAGATATAAAAAATGTTGATCAATTAGTTGATAAGATAGGTAAAAAACTTGGTGAAAGAATTATAAAAAAACTAGGTGGTACTATTGGTATGAAGAAGGGTGAATTTAATGTACCACAGCAATGGTTAGATTTTGTAAAAAATGAATATGCTAAGTTATCTAAAGGTATACCTGGAAGATTAATTAAAAAAAGCTATAAGGATTTATACAATATAACTCCTACAGGAGAAAAGATAGATGTTAAAAATGTAAGGGAAGGAAAGAAAGATAGTAACTATAGAATAGATAGATTTAAAATAGATCAACCAACAAGAGAAGAGTGGGTAGATTATTTTGCTAGACCAGAAACAGCTGAAGGCAAACCTGTATCTGTTAAAAATAAATATATTGCAAGACAAAGAGGACTAGCTAGTATTATAGTTAGAGAGATGGTTAAAAATCAAATGAAAGATTATTTATCTAAACCTGAAAATGTAAAAGCAATAGCTGATAAATTAAATGTACCGGTTAGTCAAGTTGTAATTGAAGCGTTAAAGGATAATATGCTAGAGCAATTTGATTATGGTATTAATGAGCAAAAAGATAATTTAGCTTCTGTATATTCTTTTTCTAGTGCTGTAGATACTCTTCCGTTTACTAGTTTAACTAGTGCGATAACTAAATTAACAGAAGGTAACAGAGCTATATTTAATCAATATGTACCTAATTTCTTAGATGAAGTTGATAAAATAATAAAAGATTTAGCTAAAAAGTTTCCAGGTCAACAAATAGCTGTTGGTGCTTTAGAATTAGAACAAGCATGGAATAAAGTTTTTACTCCTAACTTTTTAGGCGCTAAACAAAAAGAAGGTATTATAAATGGATTTGAAAGTATACTAAAGTATTTTAATCCTAGTTATATAGATACCGATACTAAGAAACTAAAAAGACAAGAGGTAACAGATTTCTTATATAATGAGTTAATGGCGCAAGATCAAAACTTTGTATTAAAAACATTATTAGGCCTTGACACAGATTCATTAAACTACGGTAATCAAGAACAGATTAGTCGTACTGTAAACGACTTAGCGGATATAGTTAAAGATTTACTAGATAATGGAAAAATTGATGAAGCATTAAATGTAGCTTATTTTATAGGAGCAACATTTAATCAAAGTGGTAAAGTAGGTAAAGGTGGTTTAAATGCGGTGTATGATACTACTACAGATAAAATTGTATATGTAGAAGATGGCTCTAAAGTTGGTAGTCTTAGAACAAGTTTGTTTGCTGGTAGCAAAAACTTTGCTGAAGCTTTCTTACAGCCAATATTTGAATCAAGAGGTATTGTAATAAATGTAGTTAATACAAGTGCTAAGGGTAAACAACCTTCATATAGAATTAGTTATGTAACAGATTTTATAGAGAAAAATTTATCTGATCTAATAGATGATGTAGAGCAAAGTGTTTTACCATATGTTCAAGACGCTATTGATGGTGAGATAGATATTAATAAACTACAAAAATCAGAAACATATGCCAAATTAAATCAAGATTTTTTATTACAAGTAGCTGATTATTTTAAAAATAAAATTAAACAATCAAAAGAAGAGAACGAAACTACTGCTCTTAAAAATTCTTATGGTATGTTTTTAAGATCTGCTAATGGTGATATGAGATCTCCTATTAGAGCAGCATTTAGAATAGATAGTTTTGCTACTAATTTAGACCCTGATTTTGTTAAAAAATATACTAAAGCTAAAACTCAAAAAGCTAAAAACGAACTTGCAAAAGAATACCTTAGATATGAGCATAACTTCCCAGCTAGAACAGTTCAAATTGGTTTAACAGAATATGTATTAGATAATTGGGATAAAGCAAGAGTAGATGATATGTTTGAAACAGGTGGTATATCTATTATACCTAAGTTAATGGACGATCAAATAAATTTATTCTATAAAGATACTGTTCCTGCGGGTGTTATTGTTGGTGATAGTAAAAATTCCACAAGTAAGTTTAATAGATATTTTGATGACAAGCTTTATGGTGCTTTTCCGAATGGGATAATATATTACAAGAAGAAAGGTGATGGCTATGAAAGAGTAGAATATGGTGAGCAACAACAAGAGGCATTTGAACAAAAAGAAGCATTAATTAAAAACAATAAAGATTTAATACAGTCTAAATATCAATTGTCAGAAGCTGTAGACAATAATAACTTTAAACACTTAGAACAACTAGAAGACTTAGATCAAGCATTATCAAACGCAAGAAAATATCCAGTAAAAAATAAAGGTATAAGTGTATTTGATTTTGATGATACAGTTGCTACTAGTAAAAGCATGGTAATAGTTACAATGCCTGGTACTTCAAAAGATATTATAGCTGAAAGTAATTATAAAGGGAAAAGAACTATTGACAGAATAATAGACGCTATTAGCGAAACCCCGATTCAATACCAAAAACAAGCTGGTTTAGAATTAACATTTAAAATAACACCAGCTGAATTTGCTAAACAACACGAAACTTTAGAGGCCGCAGGTGCTCAGTTTGATTTTAGTGAATTTAATAAAGTTGTTGATGGTAAAAAAGGACCACTGTTTACTAAGCTTCAAAAAGCTGTAAATAAATTTGGTAATGAAAATGTATTTATATTAACAGCAAGAGCTCCTGAAGCAGCACCAGCAATAAAAGCTTTCTTAGATGGGTTGGGTGTTAATTTAAAAATAGAAAATATTGTAGGTTTAGCTGATGGTAGACCTGCTGCAAAAGCAAACTGGATAGCTAGTAAAGCAGCTCAAGGTTATAATGATTTTTATTTTACTGATGACGCATACGCTAATGTAAAAGCTGTGCAAGATGTATTAGACGTAATAGATGTTAAAGGTAAAACACATCAAGCTCAATATCAATTTAGTCAAAGCTTAGATAGAACCTTTAATGAAATGATTGAAAGAAAAAGAGGGTTTAAACCAGAAGGTGTATTTTCAAAATCAAAAGCAGAGGTTGTAGGTAAAACAAGAAGAGATGATGTGTTTATTTCTTCTGATGCAGATGACTTTGAAGGTTTGATGATGAGAATATATGGTAAAGGTAAAGTTGGAGATCAAGACGCTGCGTTTATTAAAAAGACATTGCTTGACCCTTATGGTAATTCCATGGCTGCTTTAAGTAGAGACAGAGTTCAACTAATGGCTGATTACAAAGCTCTTAAAAAACAGTTTGGTATAAACCCAAGAGAGTTAAGAAAAATAAAAGTAGCTGGAGGATTTAATGCTGAACAAGCTATTAGAGTTTATATATGGAATAAACTTCAAGGTATGGAAGTACCTGGATTATCTAAAAAAGATATTAAAGAGTTAGTAGATTTTGTAGAAAACAATATTAATTACAAGCAGTATGCTGAGAAATTAGTTTTTATAAATAAAGGTGATGAATACGCTAAACCTGGGTTTGGTTGGTTAGCTGGTACAGTAGCAACTGATTTAACTGATGGTGTTAATAGTATTAAGAGAGAAAGATATTTAACAGAAAGTGGTTGGTTACAAAACATAGATATTATTCTTTCAGAAAAAAATCTAAATAAATTAGAGGCCGCATTTGGTAAAAAATATAGAGAAGCTTTAGAAAGTTTTATAAAAAGAATGAAGACTGGTAGAAACAGAAACTATGAAGGTGATAGTTTGACTGGTCAATTCATGGAGTGGATTAATGGTTCTGTAGGTGCTATCATGTTCTTTAATACTAGATCTGCTATACTACAAGCTATATCTGCAGCTAACTTTATAAACTGGACTGATAACAATTTACTTGCTGCTAGTAAAGCTTTTGCTAATCAAAAACAATTTTGGAAAGACTTTGCAATGTTATATAACTCTGAGTTTCTAATAGATAGAAGAAATGGTTTAAGAGTTAACTTGAATGAAAGCGACTTAGCTGAAGCTGCAGAAAAAGGTGGGTTTATGGGAGCTGTAAGTTATATACTTAAACTAGGTTTCTTACCAACTCAAATCATGGATAGTTTTGCTATCGCTTCGGGTGGTGCTAGTTTTTATAGAAACAGATTAAAAACTAATTTAAAGAGAGGTTTAAGTCAAGAAGAGGCTCACAATAGAACCATGCAAGAGTGGAGAGAAATAGCAGAAACAAGTCAGCAATCAGCTCGTGCAGATAAAATATCTCAACAACAAGCTGGTCCTTTAGGTAGAGTAATTTTAGCATTTGCTAATACACCAATGCAGTATACAAGATTAATAAAGAAAGCTGTTTTAGATTTAGCTAACGGTAGAGGTGATTGGAGAACAAATGTATCTAAGATTATTTACTATGGAGGTGTTCAAAACTTATTCTTTAACGCTGTTCAGCAAGCTTTATTTGCTTTAGCTTGGGGTGATGATGATGAAGATAAAGAAGCGGAGAAATATGCTAGTATAGCAAATGGTATGGCTGATAGTATATTAAGAGGTACAGGTTTCTATGGTGCTGCAATTGCGGCTATTAAAAATGCTCTAGTAAAATATCATAAAGAAAGTCAAAAGAAAAGACCTGATTATGAAAATGCAATATATGAATTAATTAAGTTTTCTCCACCAATAGGAAACAAAGTAGGTAAGCTAAGAAACTGGGCTAGAAGTATGAGCTGGGATAGAGATGAAATGAGAGAAAAAGGATTTAGCTTAGACAACCCTGCTTATATGGCTTGGGCAAACTTAATAAGTGCTACTTTAAATATACCGGTAGATAGAGCATTAAAGAAAATGGAAAACATAAGAGACGCGGCTAGTACTGAAGCAGAGATGTGGCAGCGTATAGCATTGCTTGGCGGTTGGCAAGCTTGGGAAATAGGTTTTGATCCTAAGAAAAAGAAAAAATCCGCAATAAAAGATCCTTACAATTTAGATTTAGGAATAGACCTAGATAATCTAGACCTAGATTTTGATTTAGATATTAACTTTGATAACATACAATTAGATTAATGAGAAATTTTTTAACACTATTATGTTTGCTTATAACATTTAACATAAGCGCGCAAGACGAAAAGAAAGGATTATTTAAATCCATTTACGATGAGCTATTTAAATATAGTAGCATATACGTAGCGGGTGACATGCAGAATCCTAAAGAAAATCCAAAAGATTATTTTGTAAGAACTAATCCTAGTGGAAACATATACGAGCCACCGGTTGTAGTAGATGGTACAGACTATTACGACTTTGATTATCGCTATGGTTTTGG
>TARA_A100001201_G_scaffold6432_7_pt1 | contig 18277 bp, 39 predicted proteins | sample TARA_A100001201 | Tara Oceans TARA_A100001201 (sample SAMEA2619872) | marine metagenome | biome: marine biome (ENVO:00000447); feature: surface water layer (ENVO:00002042); material: "saline water (ENVO:00002010), including plankton (ENVO:xxxxxxxx)" | depth 5 m | reverse complement strand
ACAAACAATGGCTATACCCAAAAGGAACTTCTTAATATGGTCATTGATAGGTTAGACAAACTAGAAGAAAAACTAGATAATAAACTAGATAAATCAGAATTTTATAAAGTATTAGGGTTAGTTGCAACAGTAGTATTAATTGTTGCAGCGTTTACATAGGAGAAATATGAAGGCACAAGTTAATCTAAGTCAAATACTGCAAGGTGGATTAGCTGCATTAGTTGCTTGGTTGTTTAAAACAGTTAATGATTTACAACAATCAGTTGCTACATTAAATGCACAAGTGTTGGCGTATCAAGACTCAATAGCTGGTTTTAATGCAAACCTTATGGTTATTGAAGAAGTTATTAGAGAAATTCTTTTTAAAGTAGGTGGATAATATGTGTATGGTAAAACAAAAAAATGATGGTTCGTTTGTACAGATTTGTAATTGCAAGCATGGTAGTAATAGCTGCCGTAATAACTAGCTTTACAAATCAATTATCATTATACTTAGTACGAAAAGAAACCAGGAGATATAATGGCAGTACCTGAACGTGTAAAAAAAACAATGAAAAAACACGGTCTAAAAGGTGTAAATAAACCTAAACGTACACCTAAACATAAAACAAAATCACATGTTGTTATGGCAAAAGAAGGTAATACATATAAATTAATTAGATTTGGACAACAAGGTGTTAAAGGTGCTGGTAAAAATCCTAAATCTAAAAAAGATAAAGCACGTAAAAGGTCTTATTACGCAAGACATAATGCACAAGGTAAACCTAAATCTAAATTGTCTGCAAAATATTGGTCACATAAGGTAAAGTGGTAGTATGGCAAGAACAGTAACTTGGAAATGGGGTGGCAAAACCTATAAAGGTACAGTTACTCGCACAACTAAAACGCATATATATGCACGTACACACAATGGTAAAATTAAAAAAATCCCAAAGAAGAAATAATGCCGTTACCTGGAGCATATGTTAACAGAAGTCATACACTTGGTCAGTATTGTGGTAATTGCAAACATTATATTAATAACTATTGCATTGCATTCAAAGAACAAGTAGCACCTGGAGGTTGGTGCAAGATATGGAGTGGTATTGAAATACGAAGTACTTAGAATAAGCAGCGATAAAGATTCTACATCTGGTTTGTTATTTGAAATTGAAGGTAATAAACGTACTTTTTTAGCGTATACATTAGAAGATGAACAACGTGACGTTAAAGTCTGGGGTGAAACTAGAATACCTGCAGGTACTTATAAGTTAGGTTTACGTACAGAAGGTGGTTTTCATAACAGATATAAAACAAAATATACTTTTCACAAAGGTATGATACATGTACTAGATGTGCCAGGATTTGAATATATATTATGGCATACAGGAAATACTGATGAAAATACTGCTGGTTGTTTGCTACTTGGTAACACACAAACAAACAATCGTATAGCTAAAGATGGTTTTGTTGGTAATAGTGTTGATGCATATAAGTTTGTTTATCCTCGTGTTGCAGCTGCAATAGAAGCAGGGTTAGACGTAGAAGTAGAGTACATAGATTATGATGGAAATATAAAAGAAACATCTAATAAATCAACTGATGATGTAATACTTACAAGTACAGTTATGGAAAAATTGCAAGAGATAAATGGTGAAGTCAAAATCTTATCTGCTAAGCTTGATGGAAAAAGAATAATATGAGTGACATAGACAGAATAGAATATATAATAGAACAATTAACTAAAGGTGGTAGTCGTTCTGTTCGTTTATCTAACAAATTTAATATTAGTAAAAAAGATTTACCTACATTAAAAAGTATACATGCTGAATTAAAGTTAGGTGGTGAACTTACACCAGGTACAATAGATGCAAATAAATTAAAATCTGATGGTGCTGATGATGCATTTGATACAGCAATTATAAATAAAATTTTACAGTCGTCAGGTAGTACTGGTTTAGGTGAATATAAAGACAGTAACTTAGCAAATGTAGGTAATATAGAAAATATAGGTGGTGTAAAAAGTAAACAAATATTTAAACAAAGTAGAGGAAATGTACCTAGAAAAGTAGGTGATGTAGAAACTACTGTATCTAGAGCTTTATCAGACATACAAGCTGACATTGATATAGGTAAACAACTTCGTAGAGGTTATACACCTATGTTAAAAGATATAAGTACAGCTGGTCCTAGACCTAGTTTTGTAGAAAAATATGTACCTGTTTATAAATCATTAGATGATTTTAGTGACAATGAATTGCGTTTAACTAAACAATATGTTACTGCTAAAAACAAAGGACTATCAGATAAACTTGCATTAAAAGTAACTAAGTCAGGTATTAGTCGTATGTTACGTACATCTGGAACTGATATATCTAAAACATTACCTTCAGCTGGTGATAGTGCTACAACAAAAGCAGTAGAAGCTGCTAATCAAGCAACTGAAGACTTAGAATATTTACAAAAAGAATCAGGTTTATATGATGATAAATATTACGGACCTGTAGATAGTCATGTAAAAGAATATAATTTAATTAAAACTGCAAATGACAGCAGCATTGGTAAACAAATGCCATTTGAAAGTAGTGCTGAAATTAAAGAATACAATAAAATGGTACAAGATTTTGACAAAGTAGATTTATCTACTGAAACTAAACGTGCACAAAAATTAAGTAAATCATTAGACGAATCACAAACAAACATTATAGAACAAGGTAAGGGTGGTTTGTTAGAAGGACAAGCTATAGGTGCACAAACTAAACCTATGCTTACAGAAAACTTTGGTGATATGAAAATAGGTGGTGGATTTAAAACTAAAACTGAAGAAGATATAGAAGCTGCAGCAAAAATAAATTATGAAAAAGCTTATGGTGATAATACAATACCTATTAATTTTAAACATCCAACTGCTGTAGGAAATAAAACTATAAAAGAAATGGGTTTTAATGTTGGAGATAAATTACCTGTAGGTATTGATAAAAAAGGTAACTCAATATTTTTAAAAGTAGGTCCTGAAGTTGATGAAGCAAAACCAATAGGTACTGGTATTACTTCTTTTGGTACTGATAGATTATCAGGTGTAAGATATGACTCAGATAAACAAGCTGAAAGAGCTAGTAAACAAAACCCAGGTAGAATAGAAATTTATGACAAAACAAAAAGAGAATATAAACCTAAACAAACATATGTTCCTAGTGCTGTTGATGCAGATACACCTACAATATCTAAAGCAGAATATAAAACACAACAATCATTAGTTGGTCAAATGAATCAATTAAAAGCAATGTACCCTAACGTTGCAAATAAGAATAATCTTGTTAGACTAGCTGTAAGAAATATGGAAAAAGAGTATGGTTTACCAGTTAATAAAAAATTACTGTTAAATCTTAGCAAGTTTTTTTAGGAGTATAAATGGTCGCATTTAAAGGCGGAAATAATACAGGTGGTCAGAATGTAGATTACTATGATAATCCTAACTATGACCCAACAGATGAAGGCAAATCTAAAAGCAGCAAAAAAGCTAGTGATTTAGGTGATGCTATTAGTGATTATAAAAATGCGTACGGTTATCATACAGAAAATGTAGAAGCCGATACTAATTTAGGGCGTGGTGGAACTTTAAAATCTTATGAAGATAGAATAGATGCACAATCTGAAGCATTGGATACACAGGTAAAAAAAACAGTATCTTATTTCAGAGGTAAAGATAGAGAAAGAATGAACCCAGGTGGTGTTGGTGGTCCACAAATTAATCCTAAGTTTAGTCAACCTGCATCATTGCAAGATAAACTAAACAAATTTGGTTTTTCTTATGACCCAACTGACCCAGATACATTTTTTGACCAAGTTTTTAGAACACCAGAACAAGCAGTAGACCAATATAATGTTAGAAGATTTGATACAAGTAATATGAGTCCTCATAGTGGTTGGAATCAAGAAACGATGGAATACAAAAAAGATAGTCCAATGCCTAAAACAGTAGCTGGTGTTAATCAAGAACTACAAGCAGTTAAAGCTAGAACAAGAGATGCTGCTATGGAATTTAGAGGCATGGTATTTGATTTTATTGATGCACATAGAAGTAATTTAATTCAACATAAAAATGATATAGTTAATGAACACTTACGTAGAGAAGATTCAGGTACAACAATGATGTTTAATGAAAAAGATATAGAAGATAAATATTTTCCTGATGATGCAAGTAAAAAAGCAGCTAAAAAAGAACTTCAAAAAATGGTTAGTTTTACTGATGCCGCAAGTGATATAACTAGAGAATATAGTACTTTAGGTCAACTTGCAGAAACTATTGTTGGTGATACTCCTGAAACCCCTATGGGTTTAATGGACCATGGTATACGTGGAATGGTTGGTGAACCAAAATTAATTAATGAAGCAATTACTGCTGAAAATTATAAAAAAAGTTTAGATGCTTACTCTCAATGGAAATCTAAAAAAGGTATTCCAAAAATAGTAAGATTAATAAATAAACTACCATAGGAGATAATATGAGTAATGAATTAAAAGATATGCTAACCAAAACTCTTTGGACATTTGTTGAAGCATTTATTGGTGCATTAACAGTTGCACCACTTGTGGGTGTAGACGCTAGTGCAATTCAATTAGCAGCTATGTCTGGTGCAGGTGCAGCATTAGTTGTTGTTAAAGAGTTTGCTAAAAAACAAGTATCATCACCAGCTAAAGTAAGTAAATAATGCCTGGACATTATCACAATAAACACGAAGTAGCTTTAGAAAATAAAGATGAAGAATCTATTGTAGAAGCAGGTGTTAATTTTGAAAAGATTGCTAGTCATACTGTGCTTACTGACATGGGATTAGCACAACAACCTGTATCACATGGTAAAAGTGATGGTCAAGTATCTGTTAACTCAGTCGCTGCTGCAGTTGCAGCTCCAAAAATAGACGAACGTAACGTATATACATTAGAAAATCTATAATGGCAAGTGATAACTACAATAAATTAGTAGGTAAAGGTTCTGCCGGTTTAGGTACAAATGAACTTAAAAAACGTGTCAAACAACACAATGCATTAGCTGAAAAAGCATTTGCTAGTGTTAAAGGCAAAGAACAACTTACTGCTGCTGACGTAGCTAACATTTATCGTGGTATTAAATTAAAAAATGATGCTAAATTAATGCAATCTATAGGTGATAAAACATATTCTTTTCCTAAACAAAAAAATAATAAACCTATAATTCCTGGTTTACCAGAATATTTTACTAGGGATAATGTTAAAAAAGCAATGGCTGATACAATAAAAGATTACCAAGATACTGGAAAAAAATGGGCTAAAAATATTGCTAAAGGTTATAAAGTATTAGACGCTATAAACTATGGATTACTTCCTGGTGGTGTTAAACCAGTAAATCCTTTTGGTAGTAAAACAGGTAATACTCTCACACGTTTAAATAGTTCGCCAACCCTTCCAGTATGGGAAGATAGAAATAAAAAAAATAAGAATACTAAATTATAGTACTCTCTCTTTTAAGATATCCTTTTAATAAATCCCTATACGCTACTGATGTACCTACTCTTTGCCTTCCATCATAAATATCATGGTGATGTTTACATAATATAGCTACGTTATCTATATCAAACTTACGTTTTTTATTGCCACCCATACCTATTCCTTGTATATGTGCAAGCTCTAACCATTTGTTGTCTGTACAATATGCCCACTCACAGCGTCCTCCTGCCCTTTTAAGAGCTTCTTCTCTTAAAGGTGACAAACTATCCACTATTCTTCTTCCATACGCTTGTAATCTTTAACATGTGCATCTTGTTGATATTCTTCAGACAACTGTTCTAAATGAAAATTGTAATCATTTACAAACTTATCCATTAAAAATCTTAATTTTACCATGTTAGGTGCTACATTAAACGTGTCGCTACCACATGCGTGGTCAAATTGTTTTGCCCATACTTTCATAAACTTAGGGTTAGTAAATATATTAATCTTATCTATGTCTATTTTCGCCATTTATTCCTCCTTAAAGTAATCGTCAAACATATCTTGTTCACATTTTGTACAACGTTCTGTAAATTCATAATCAGATTTAAATTGTGTCCTACAATTTTTACATCTTATATCATAATTATCTACAGTTATTTGACTTCGCCATATATTCCAATCGCCAGATGTATACGATTTAAAGTAATCATTCATTAGTTTCCTCCATATATAACAGTTTGTTTTTGTAATCTTTCCAACAATGTTTACTAGCATTCCAATGGTGCCATCCATCATTGTAAACTAACCAAGCAGCTACTGCTGTAGATACTTCAGGGTCAGTTCTATCACTTATTATACCAAGCTTAGGAGTTAACCAAGCCCAGGTATTATCATTGAATTGCCATAAGCCGACATCTTTGGTCTTATCTGTATTAATGCCTATCGCAGTAGGCTTTCCACTACTCTCACAGGAGATTACATTTAATGCCTGTAAGGTATCGGCTTTGGCAAAATACCTTTGTACAAGGTCTGTATGTTCTAACACATACTCCACTTTAGAAGCCACTTCCATACATTCCCTGTACTCTGGTAATGTATCGGTTGTAATCAACAGGGGTATCATACAACCGACCAATACTTCTATCATTAGCTAATGGTAGCAGCTTTCTTTGTAGGTAATTCAGTACAAAAGTAATGTACTAACCCACGTTTTTTACTAGGTAAAGTGGTTATCTTATAACCTTCCTGCCTAAGATTATGGATAATACCACCGAATCTGTGGCAGTATAACTCTGCTACAAATTCCCAGTTAGATATTGGTTCTTCATTCATGTATCTTGTTAATACATAAGCAACCAATTGTGTTTTGCTTTTGATATACGCAGGTATTGCTTCATCTCTGAAGTATTCAGGTATCATATTCCCCACTCCTCTGGTATATCACTGTTGTCTATCCACCAAGACTTACGCCACTTGCCTGTATGACCACCGCATTCTGCAGGGTTATTAGTGCTGCATGTAAAGTCTGGGCTTTTATCTGACCTTTTACTGTTACGATTGTCATACACCATTTGTTGACAATAAGGACACTTAAGGTCATCTCTATATTTATTTTGTTCAGCCATTTGGTTTACTACCTCTCCGACAATACCTTCTGGAGTTTGTGGTCCATTAGTAATGTCTATTGTTTCTATACCAGCTGCACTTAGTTTCTCTTGTATTGACATAGTTTCAAACTCTGCTTGAGTAAACTCTGTAGGTAAATCAAGCATTCGTTCAATCATGTCAAGGTAAGCTCCGACCTGTTCATCAGACCAGAGTTCCTTACTGGCTGGAAACTTTTTAACTTGTGCATACTGATTTGCAGTACCTATTATTTTATTAACAGTTTCTACAGATTCAACTTTAGAAGTCATTTCTGCAACAGTTTGTGTAATAAAGTTAAGGTCTTGCATTAGAATGGTGCTTCTTCTGGCTCATTAACAACGCTATCTGCAATTGCTTGCATACGTTCTAATGTTTCTTTAGAAGGTTTATTTTCCTTCTTACGCATATCTGCTTTAGTTACTTTAACTTTAGCGTCTTTGTCAGCCATATCCTGTGTGTAACCATCATGTGCTACAGATGTAGCTTCTTCTTCTGATTGTTTACTACCAGACCATAGCTCAACACCAAGACCAAACCTCATACACGCACGTTTAAATGCGTCAGACTCTGCGTCTTTAAGGTTTGTACCATCATTGAACTTAGCATTGCCTAGCTTAAATGTATCAACGTCACCGAAGCCATCATAGCTACCCATGCCTTCAATAGTTATAGTACCTTTAGCACCTACTATTCTTTTTTCTCCATTGTATGTACCATACACAGCTTCACATTGCCATGTGTACTTAACTCCACTGTCCCTTAAACGCTCAACGTAGTGTGCGTGTGGAACATAATCACCAAACTTACCAGCTGGTGCTTTACGAACTAACTCCTGTGGAAATGGAGATAGTAAGTCAACGTTATTAGTCATAACATTCCCTTCTGTATTTGTTTTTTTCTCATAAAGAGAAAAACAAATACTTCTATTCTTTATCTAAGTCTAATAAATTTCGCAAGTTATGTACCCCTTTTTCTATGGGTACTAATTTGCACTCGCCATTTATGTTGGTCAGAATAAAGTATGGCTTATCACCTAAACCACTGTACTCTATTCCAGTTAATGTCCAACTAGACTTAGTGTCTATGTTTGTCATAGTTTTCATTATAGTCACTTATGTGACAATTTTACAAGGTATTCTGCAGTTACTCCATGATTAGGTTTAGCAAACAATAACCATTGACATGGTCTTCCCATACTTGCTAATTGTTCTAATGCATATGTATTGTAACTTTCAGTACTACCATTTACCCACAATCTTATGTCATTAACATACATAGTTGTAGGTGTATGCCAATGTCCAGCAATAGCATAATCAAAATCAGGCATTAAACCTCTAGACGCTAGTGCTTTCCAACCTAATAGCTTTTTACCAAAGCCATACCATGGAAAACCTGAGTGTCCCCTTACATTATCGCCATGCCAAACAAAGAATTTACATCCTTTACCCAAGTCAGCAATATCAAACCAATGATTATCACCCTCAGAATCAGGAATAGTAAATGATATTCGCTTATCTTTTTCATATACCATATCCATTATCTTGCCTAGCATTCTGTCTGCATTGCTATCAGGGTGATAATCTTTTCTGGCACGTCCCCCTAACGAACCATGGTTACCTATTACCCAATGTACTTCTACTTCATTAAAGTTCGCCAATAATGTATCAAAGAATTTTGTAAGTATTCTTGGACCATCAACTGTAACTTGATTGTATAAGCTTGCGTCAATCAAATGTGTTTGACCTGGGAATATAAGTTCACCTTCTACAATATCGCCAGCAGCTAGGACTACGCATTTGTTAACTGGATGTGCATATCGTTGTACGTTTGTCAACTCAACTATTTTATTTGCATATTCAATTACACGTTCTTCTGCTACTTCTGTGTTATAATCTGGCGTTACTTTCGCCAATTGTACATCTGAGAGTACAGCTATAGCTACTTCTTCGTTTTTATTACGTTTATGTAATTTAGGTTTAGGAATATTTGGCTTATTCCATGTACGAAGATTAGTAGATACAGCTTCATAAACTGCTTCAATCATGTCAGCTTTTTTATTCTTAGCTTTTTCTAATGACTTAAGTAGTTTAAGGTTATCAGCTTTGAGTTCTTGTACTAATTTAGATTCAGCTTCTATAAATAGTTTATCAATATCTTTGTCACTCATTGAGTACCTAGATTTGCCAAGTTTTCAAAGTGATTACGCACTGCACTTTCACTTATTTTTATACCATAGTTTTCTTTCAATAATCTTGAAACAACATATGGTTTTATATTACGTCCTGACTTAACACGTTCCTCACATCCACGCCAAAAAGGTTCAGCTTCTTCAGTAATTCTGTCTAGTATAGGACTTCTTTTACCATTCTCTGCTTCGTAAAGCATATCATCTATATTCATACTATTCATTATACTCTTTCTGATATTTAGTCAATCTTATATAAAAATAAAATAGCGTAATGGTGTTCACTATAGGGATTGACTTGTACAGATTGTACGAAAACCTTGTCCGGAGTTCTCCTCCGACTCTATTCCATTACTTGATAAGGGTTACGTGGAAAGGAACACGTCACTATTGCTAGTACCTTATCTGCTACTTATACTAGCACGTTTAGTTTTAATGCGTGCTCTTTTACTTCCTTCATATTTTTTAGATTAATTATGTTTGCTTTCATACAAGTATCTAAGCATTCTTTAAGAAGATTGTAACCACAACTACTATCACCTCTACCAAATACTTGCATGTCACTAACCCATATACGTCTAGCTGGTTGTTCTGCTAGCCAACGTAAAGCTGGACCGTCAATAACATTACCTCTGCCAGAATGTTTATTTAAATAAACATCGTCAGCACGTAATCCATTCTTAGCAATAATGCGTAAGTCACCGTAATTACCACTACCATTGTACATAGCAATATTAACAGCAGGTAACAACATCATAATATCTAAGATATCTTGTCCATCAAACGACATTGAACCAGAAGCGTCAATCAATATAGTGCCACCTTTGACACGTTGTTTTTGTTTGAATATCTTCTTGTCAATACAGTACCTATTAATGTATTTAGGATTATAACCATAATCTTGTGGTCTATAATCTCTACCATTTTTAAGTCTAGCTTGTAGATTAACTGACAATGGAGGTTCATGCATTCTCATTTCACCCCATACACCCAAAGTAGATGTTGTATAATAACGCATTTCTTCTAACAACTTACGTTGCATACGTCTTTTAAGTTCTTCTGGACTGTTACCAGAACCAGCTGTATCACTCTCTGCTTCACCTTCACCATCTTCATCCATACCAGGTGCAGTGTTAACACCAGGTTTAGGCATAGGTTTATATACATAATCTGAACTAGGTTTATCATCCATTTCTAACAGAATTGTTAGACGCTTTGCTAGCTTTTTAACCTTAGCAAACGTAGGTGTATTAGTTCTTCTACTACTTATTAAGTCGTATGCAAATCGTTCTATTTGTGCTTTTACAAATTGATATTCCATACGTCTTGCTTCTGTATATCTCATGTCATCTGCAGCGTCTTCTAACACAGCCAAATACATTTGAGTTAATCCACTATAATTATATGAATTGTAACCATTGTAATATCTACGATATTTACTATCTTTTCTATTACTCCAAGTTAACAAGTTAAGAAAGCCTGCTATCATTTCTGCAATAGAACCTTCTGCTAATAGTTTAAGTACTTGTGCATTAGTAAAATCTATACATTTGTATGGTTCTACTATGCCAACATTTTCTCTACCTAGTAGCCAGTCTATACGCATACGCTCTAGAATTTCTACAGCTTCTTGTCTAGTATCAGGTCCAAACTTACCTAATGTTTTAGGTGACCATTTAGCTCTACCTAGTTGATGTCTACGTATCATACGACTATGGTTTACACCACAATACTCACACTCTCTATCAAGTGGTACAACCATCTTTCTATTTAGATTGTCAGTACGTGGTGTCTGATTTATATCAGTAGTCCCATAGACTTGCCAAGCTTCGCCAGTTACAATCTCTGGATAAGGATAAGCTTTAGTCATCAGCTTTAGCCAGTAATACTGCGTCAATTATTTCTTCTGCTTTATCAGAAAATATAAGTTTAGCTGCAGTTTCCTCATCAAAGCTTTTATCTTTTAGCATGAAAAACTCTTTCCATGCACGTATAGATACACGTTGTTCTGGGTCATCAACTAATGTAGTGTCATTAATAACACCATGCCATTCTTTAGGGAATACTTCCAAAGCTTTTGGATGTATTGTATCCATGTGAATTTTAACTGGGAACCTATCTTTAAGTGCTAAAGGTAAACTCTCAGGTGGGCTGTTAGTTGTTGCGATAACCTGAAATCCTTCGGCAGGTCTAACAGTTTCACGTTTGTCATTGTTAATTGTTATACCTGCAATTTCTGGGTCATCTAAAATTGCATGCAGAAACGTCATTGCGTCTGGTGATGCGTGGTCTATCTCATTGATAACCAATCTACCACCATGTCGCCATGATTGTATAGCGATACCGTCATGCCATTGAAAGCCACCATCTTTACTTGGTTTATAAAAGCCTTCTAAGTTAGCAGAAGCAGTATCTTCTGTCATTGTAATTTGAAACACATTTGGTTCGCCAAACGCATTCATAGGTTGGTCTTGTTTGACCGCACTATATGTTTTACCTGTACCAGGTGGACCATATAGTAATATTCTGTTTGATACACTAATTACATCGTTAAGTAAATCCCAACAATTCATTATGCACCTTCCTTTCCTTCGTCTATATCTTTTAAGAACTCCTCTGCTTGAGTACCCAAGTGAGAAGCATGTTCCATTACGTCATTTAATACAATGTCATTGATACGTTTTGTCTTGTCGTACTCAACAACTTGTATAGCTGCAGCTGGATGCATTAGCCATGAAGCAAATATACCTTTGTCTATAGCTTGCTGCCTAAGATTTTCTAGTTCGTCCCTAGTAAATACTTGTTTACCAAGTAATGAAGGATGAGAACCAACATAATCTGTCATCATCTCTGCTTTATTAACTAAGTCAATAGTTGTTGCCATAGTTACAGCTTGAACTACGTCTTTAGCTTTCAAAAGTACACGAACAGTTCTAGTACTTCTATCTTCTGGTGAACCAGGCATATCTAAATATGTTAGTGTAACCAGATATTCGATATCATCTTGTTCGCCTACTTCTAAATAGTCACCTTCTATAGGCATATATCTCCTTTCTTTTTTATAGTATGTGTGCCTTTAGCTCATAAAGAGAAAGGCACGCATACACTTACCAGTTATGTGAGTGATACTGGGCATGAATACAAACATAACTAGCTTTGTATCTATGAATTGTAGTTGTAGATATTTATTTATATTTTCTAAAACATTCATAGATAGCTTGTAACACACAAGGAAAGTTTGTTAGACTTTTTACACCTTAGCTAAGGGATTACAACCTTATGTGCTACAAGCTACCTATAACCAATATGAGGTTTGCAGGACCAAATCTTGTTATTCCCATTCGGGCAAGACTTTATAAGGTACTCATATCAACAATTATAGATAGCTTGTAACACACAAGTAGAGTGGGTAGGAATTTGAGTTACTACCTATGTGCTACAAGCTACCTACATTATGGTCTATCGGTTGACAAAGGGGAGTCAACAATGTAAATAGCTCTGCGTTTCAATTACAGGGTTTCTGCGATTGAACTGTACCTTGATACTACAAATATAGCAGGTCTATGTGATACTAAATTATCAAACTTATTGTCTGAATATTCTATTATCTTATCAATAGTTTTTAGTGCTTGTCTTAAATCTGTATCTGTATCAAAGTAAAAATCTACTGTCAAACAATTTTCATCTTGTTTACCAGTTTCATCTACGTATTGATATACTTCACTCATCATGCTCCTTACAATCACACTGCATATCAGGTGTAATAGGACTAGATAAAGATAGTAATGCAACTTCTATATTGTGTCTGTTACACCATATCTGTATATGTTGCATATCTTCTGTTAATCCTGCTGATATGTCTTGCCATTCCATTGGACTATAATGTGGTGGTTTATTCTGTAAACATACACCACAATGTCCGTACTGTACTATTAGATTTTCTGACCTTAACTCATGCATTTCTTACACTCGCACGCATGTTAGCATTTTCTTTTCTAATACCATTAAAGATTTCTTCAGCATTCTTTATGGGATAAGTAGTTGCAGTTTCTTCTTCTTCAAATTCAACTACAAATGTATTAGTTATAGTTAGATTATATTTTGTTGCTATGTCATGCAGTAGCATATATGGTTGTCCCCATGCAGATTCAAACCAAAAATGTACAGTTCTTTTACCATCAGTTGTTGTATCTGATACTAATTGTGTTGACATGTCACCCCATTTAGTACCCCAGTAGTCATACTGCCAGTCAATTGGTTCGTATGTACCGTACTTTTCTATAAGTTCTGCTTTAGTCATGTCAAGCATTGGTCTAGTTGTACCATCTTCATCTTCATACCATGCGTCACATCTAACACCATCAATAGTTATTGAACCTTGATGTACATTATCTAATTCTTTTGGTATAGGATTACATTGGGTAAAATCATAAATAATTTCTTGTTCATCATACTTTGTAATAGTATCCATAAACTTAGAAACATCAGCTAAGTTACCTGTAATTAACGCATTATTTCTACATATATTAGGCATTACTCTTCCTCTCTTTTCTTATCTAATATCATCTCATTTATATCTTGCATAAATACTTTCATGCTATCTGATATACCTTCTTCAGTATTAATATACTCAGTAAAATCATTTCTAATTTCATCGTATGATAATATAGCTGCAATAGCTTTCATTTGAAACCTTGGGTTTCTTGAACCCATTTCTTCCATAACTAATAACTGCATATCAGCTAATGTATTTATACGCATAGATAATTGGTCTAATTTATCTAGCAATTCTTTATCAGTCACTGTTCTTCCTTTCTTGTATTACTTGATACAGCTTTATCTATTTGATATACAATAGCTTCATTAAGCATTGCACACCAACCTTTAACTCGTTCATCAAGACCTTCATAATTTGTGGCTGCATTTTTTGTATCAGCTAGTGTCCACTTGATAACAGTACGTAACTGTGTAGTAGTAAGATTATCTAGTTTGTCATCAATATCCATATATTCCCTTTCTTAATTAATAATAAGTTCTTTTCTATTTTCCATAAAGAAAAAGAAAAGAACGCCACCTATGTACTACAATACCGGTGAACACGTATAGCAAAGTTCGTCTTCTGCTAATGGATACTCAGTGTATTGTAGACATTGATAACATTGTGGATATGGTTGCCCTGTAGGACTACTCATTTTAAATCATAATCCAATTCATATGTCTGTTTAATTCTATCTTTAATTTTACGTTCATTTTTTTTCCAATACAAATATGTTGGATACATTGGATGTTCTTTATTGGTCTTCATTACCTACTCCAGATATGTCCATCTTAAATTGTTTTGGTATAAGTTCTAAGTGTTGTTCTGCCATACGTATAGCTTCGTTCTCATCATAAGCTTTGTATGTACGTTCACCTATAAAATATATTTTATATTCATTCATCATCTACCACTACTACCTTTCTTACTGTATTTTTACCTTCGCCAAAAGCTTTCATATGAAGCTGTGCTTCACGATATGAATAACCTCTGCGTAAACATTCCCATAATTGTTGAATAATTTGTTCTTCAGTCATTGTTCCTCCTTATATTCACAATTTACGCAACATACCAATACTTCATCAACGATTTGAAAGTCAGTTGGATTTGTATTGCATACTATACATAAACTATTAGTCATTATTCTTCCTCCAATGTATTTAAGTAATTCCAATAGTCATCTATAGAACTACCTTGTTCTATAAATTCTTCTAATGTATATTTAGTCATTATTCCTCATCCATTTGACTTTGGTGATTTAAAATTCTATTCCATTCATCTTGTGTTACACCGGTCAATGCAACTTTTAGTCCTTTAAATAAGTCTAGCAATTCTGGAAAATAAATATCAGTTATTTTTTCATTACCTTTAGCTTCAGTCCAAAAGTTTACACTGAATGTATCAAGCCATGTATGTATAATAGTTACTTCCATGTCGTCACCTGTATAATTTTTAAACGCAAGTTTTAATCCACCACGTTCATTGTCTTCGCCTTCGGTTAGTTCTTTAACCTTTACATTTGTAAAGTCAAAGTTTACTTCCTCTGCATAAGCTTTGATAGCGTCTGCACTGTCTGTATATTGTCGCATATAGTTTCCCTTCTTATATAATTAATCTGTCTAGCCAACATAATTTGTTTTACTTTATTCCGTGCGGAAGCTAGACTATTGGTATATATACCTAGCAGTCCATAGTAATCTATAGACTGCAAGCTATACACCGATTGTGTTATACAGATACAGTATCATCTACCGGTGCAGTAGTTGATACAGTTCCTTTCGTATCTGTAGTATTGTTCTCTGCATTAGTTTCTTTCTTTACATAGTCTGCAGATTTTCTATGTAATTCTCTTACGCAATTAATGTGTAAATAAAATGGTATCTTTTCCAAGTTGCCATCTATTGGGACTGTTGCCCACGTTCTATCACGCCATGCTTCTATTGATGTGTGACATACACCGCAGTCAACCGGTTTATATTCTGTAGTCATATATATTCCTTCCTAAATATAAAGTTTTTTTATATTTTTCATAAAGAAAAATAAAAAAACACATTAATCTAATGCCTTCACTTTTGTGAAGACACTAGATTATTTGGATGAGTTGGGCTAGTTTTACTAGCTTCCCATATCGCTTGCTTTGATACGTGAGTAGGTGCGTCACGCCATGCATTTGTTTTCTTATCAAATACCGGCAACCATGCTACTTCACTATATCTTGTCATAGTGATACCTGATATTGCACATATCCTTGGTTCGGGCATGATGTTTTTATCTTTAGTTGTCATATTTTTCCTTTCTTTACTAAATGATATTGTGCCGACATATCATGCCGACACATATCATATTGTGCGTAACTTTAAAATGGGTTTTCATCAAACGCTTCTATGTCTACCTTAGTTATATTTAGTGCTTGAGTATCCCTGTCCACTACTTTTTGTATTTGATTATCGTAGTGGTCTTGAACACCTTGTTCCAAGGCACGTTCTATAACAGACATAGTTTCGCCTGATAGGTATTTACCAATAGTTTCCAATGCTTTGTTCACTTCTTGAACGTCAATATATTGCATATCATTCCTTTCTAGAATAATGTTTCTTGTTTGTTTTGTTTCTTTTGATATGTCCAAGATAACTTGTGAAAATGCCATACATTTTCGCCTAAGTTATCTATTTTAGTTCCACATTCTCTGTGTAAGTATGCGGGTATGGACACACCTTTGCTTCTCAAATAGATTGGATATCTGTCATCACTCATTACTTCGTTCTGACAGTATCCACAGTGTACGATATTTACGCCATTATTGGTCATAACAATACTTCCTTATGCAGAAGAAAGGTAGCACTATTGTGCTACACTTTCTTTCTCTGCATTGTATTTATCCCAATAACAGTTTCTATGGATAGCCAAAGCGTATGCCTTCGGCATACCTTTGTCATCTTTCTTGTATGTTTTGTTAGCAGTGTCCCATGACAAGTCATGTATTCTACTGCCCTTGCTTGTGAATGCTTCACCGCACAATAAACAATTAATCATATCTCTTACTGTCCTTTCTGTTCTTTAGAGAAATTCATAAAGAATTTCTAAAGAACTATAGAAAGGCGTAAGAGTATGATAATTTATTGTCGGAAGCATTAAAGCAAGCAGTAGATACAACTTGTCGGACACCTAACAAACATACTAAAGATGATAAGCTATCCGGATTAACATAGGTAAGTTAAATGCAGATATCAATGAATTAAAGTATACAGTAGGGTATTGCATTTAACTACAGAATGCCTGCATTCTGAGTCAAACTACAGAACTAGAAAGCATAATACTGCATACAGAATAAAATTCTGTATAGGTATGCAGTAATTATGCTTACTTCTGTATAGTTTGACTACCTAATGTTAATCTAAGGTGTTCTATTTATTAACGTAAGGTCTATAAAATATCTTGGTAATCTTTTGTACAGATAAAAGCCTTATAGTAGTTGCCTTTCTTGGCAGGAGCGGGCATAGTATGTAGTGCTCCTGACTTAACCTTTTTTAATGTCCTTGGGTACTGCCTTTGTCTTTCTAGTGTACTGATTACTCAGTGAGCAGCTTTCGGTGTCCCGGTCACCACTTTACCTGTAACAAAATACTATGGTTTAGTGTTTGTATTTAATGTGACTATAGCATATAATTCTCACTATACAAACATCTACAGAAAGTTAGTTAATAGTGTCAAACAATGTCATCTGTATAGCAGAGGGTTGCAGAAAAAAATTAAAAGGTAGACAAACAAAATTCTGCTCAGGAACATGCCAGAAGCGTCAATTTGCACGTGACAAGCGACATAATGACAAAGTGGACACCAAGCCCATAAATAAAGAGTATAATGCAGATACAGGCGATTACGCATCTGTACGCAGAGGACAGTATTACCGAGCTTTTGTAAGCGAAGGTATAGCCGAAGAAGTTGCAACTGGCGACATGACAGTAGCAGATGCGGCTTCCCTCCTTGGTTGCACTCCTGCTACTGTTAGTCGCATGCTTGCTGCCTACAAAATAGATAGTAGGAACGAAATAGCAGCAGAAGAGTGGGAATTATCAGCAGAAGCAGAAGCAGCATTAGAAAATTTTTCTAGCTTCCGACACAAATACTTTAGAACAGAGCTAGGAAAACACTATGACACCGCAGATTTTCACACTAATTGGATAAATAATATTATAGATAGTATAGAAAACGGTAAAGAATTATTAATACTGTCACCCCCACGACACGGAAAAACAGAATTATTAATACACTTTGCTGTATATCAAATATGTAAAAACCCTAACGTACGTATTATGTGGGTAGGTGGTAACGAAGATATAGCTAAAAATGCATTATCTGCTGTACTTGACGTACTAGATACTAATGAAGAACTTAAAGAAGATTTTTGTGCACCTGGACAATCTTTTAAACCAGATAATAGGTCAGGTAAAAACTGG
>TARA_A100001201_G_scaffold15113_3_pt1 | contig 18358 bp, 6 predicted proteins | sample TARA_A100001201 | Tara Oceans TARA_A100001201 (sample SAMEA2619872) | marine metagenome | biome: marine biome (ENVO:00000447); feature: surface water layer (ENVO:00002042); material: "saline water (ENVO:00002010), including plankton (ENVO:xxxxxxxx)" | depth 5 m | reverse complement strand
CTTGCTATCAAACGCATGGAAGATCATGAGCGTTGGGTACAAGACAATCGTGAACAATTAGAGATCGAATCTCAACAGTTATTCGATGATATGTTCGGAGGTTAATTCTTTCAATGACTCCGAAATCTTCCGAGGTTTTCCGAGTCGTGCCGCGCTCTTAATCACTACTGGGCCCTTCAAAGTGTCCCAGTAGTGTAAGCAATCAATCAACACAACTTTTCTCTCATGCGTAAGATCGAACAACAAATGAACGATGCCATCACTAACGGCAAGTCCTGGCAATCTGCAAACACCAGTGTTATTTGTGATGATAATGGTGTCTCCTATGTGTATCTGCACGGCAACAAGATTGCAGAGATTGGTGATGATTATGTTCAAATCTTTGATGGTGGTTGGCAATCCAATACCACTAAATCTCGCCTGAATGCTATTCTCAAAGAACATGCAATTGATGGTGAGTGTGTATACCAGAAGAACTTCAAATGGTATGTTGATAAGTTCATCGGACAGGCAGGAACTTCCAAGGTTTATAACACTTTCGAGTTCACTGATGGTTTCATGTTTGCCTGAATCTGCATTATTACAATAACACATAAGAGGGGCAAAAAACCCCTCTTTTTTTATGTTTTTGTGTTAAATTTGTATTAAAAATGTATTAAAAAATATAGCTTTGTTAATGAGAATCATTATCAATAAGGAAATTAGAGTGACTTTGTGGTATCTCCGTGGTATCTTTGTAGTATCTGTGGGGGGTATTTTATCTCTGTTTTTATGTCTTCAGACCTTGGTGATTATGTCTCTCTAAATGTGTTCAGACCTGGCGATTATGTTCTGATAAATGTGTTCAGGTCTTGGTGATTATGACCTTCTAAATGTGTCTTGGAGTAGTGATCTTACCGTGCGTCAGCTTATCACGCCACCGAGAAATTGTCAACCCCCCGATGTCAGAATTTCCAGAGATAAGACTTACAAAAATCATAATGATTCAGATAAATACCTGCAATGACTTGACAGAAATGCTCTGTTAGATTATACTATAAAAGTCACTCAAATCCCCCCAAAGATATGTCAGTTGCTTATCGCCAGGCACAGAAACAGCGTTATCGCATTACTCTTGAGCTTGATGTAATGCATGACTTCGACCCGCACCAGCTTGATTGGGAGAAACTCTTTGAGCTGGAACCGGCAGAGAAGGTGACAGCTTATGTGGAGGATTTGAGCACGCCGGACTTTTGGTAAGTTATAGACAGTGGGCCCTGTAAAGTGTTCTAGTAGTGTAAGGGACGCAATCGGACGGACCCACTGACACCTCACCGATTGAATCTCAAAATCAGATCTGATCATCAGTCACCGTTAATCATCAGTCTTATGACATCAACTTTGCAGTCTAATCTCACCGATACCACTTATAATGGGTGGGCGAATTATGAGACCTGGAATGTAGCACTCTGGATCGGTAATGATGAATTTCGTTATACCGTTGCCAAGGCATGTGTAAAGTTCGTGGGTGATAACGAAACACCCTACGATAGGTTTGTTCGTTGTATGCACAATATCGAAGATTTCGTCACTGGTGATAACGTGCGTTGGGATGATGATAACATCGACCGTGATGAAATTGTGGAGATGATGGAAGAACTCTGATCCGTCAGCTACCAGTCTAACAAATTGACCTGGAGATGTCAATAAACTCTCTGTCAGTTCTTTACACTTTTCTCCGTTATTATGTCTCGCGAAGTTGCACTCGGTCTGCTCCGTCAAGGTAACACTGGCAGTGAAATTCTGTCGATTCTGGATGTGATCGTTTCTGATATTGAGTCCGAGAAAACTATCAATGAGATCGCAGAGATTCTGTTCTGATTGATAGTTACCGTGCGGGGAGTTGACAACAGTCTCTTCCCGTATTATAATGAGTTTATATCAGTGAATGAGCAGTGATTTGCGCGGTTCGTTGATATCGCCCGGCGGGCGTTGTCCCCGTATATAAAAATCCATCACTACCCTAACCTACAGAGGTGACAAAATGCGAGCTAAATATAAAAACTGAAAAAAATTTTTTTGGGGCTGAGAAGTCCCTTTTTTAGTTTTTATAAAATTTGATATATAATTTTAAGATGTAAAACAAATTGAGTAAAAAAAATTTCCGAAAAAATTTTTGAGGACCCTATGGAAAAAATATATCACATATATGCAAAGAATAAATGTATATTTCATTCATTAAAGGAAGAGGAGTTTCGAAGGACTTGGAATCAATTGAATAGTATGGTAGGATTAATGAAGACAGATTATACAAAGGAAGATTTAAGTTATGAGGAGGCTGTATTTTTAAGTGAGCATGGTGGAGGAGGACCTTACGATTCACCTTCGTATTGACGGAACATATATAATCTGTTAGAATTGAACTGAAAGTTTATTTCCATTATGGCAAAAGGATTTACTGTAAAAACTGTAGCACCAAAGAAGGAATCAAAACCTGATTTTGACATTCCTGCAATTAAGGAACGTATGAGGGGAAAGACGATTGTATTTTGTCTTCCAGGACGAGGATGTTCATATATCTTTCTGAAGAACTTTGTACAACTATGTTTTGATATGGTACAGAATGGTATGGCCATTCAGATCAGTCAAGATTATAGTTCAATGGTTAACTTTGCACGTTGCAAGGTATTGGGTGCCAATGTACTTCGTGGACCAAAGCAAGTTCCTTGGGATGGTAAGTTAGATTATGACTATCAGTTATGGATTGATAGTGATATTGTATTTGATGCTAACAAATTCTGGCAGTTGTGTGATCTTGCATTATCTGAAGATGGCACAGAACGAGAGATTACTGCTGGGTGGTATGCCACAGAGGATGGTCAAACTACATCTGTCGCACACTGGTTAGAAGAGGATGATTTCCGTAAGAATGGTGGAGTGATGAATCACGAAACTGTCGAATCAATGTCCAAGCGTAAGAAGCCATTCACGGTGGATTACACAGGATTTGGATGGGTCTTAATTAAGAAGGGAGTCTTTGAGAATCTTGAGTATCCATGGTTTGCACCGAAGATGCAAGTCTTTGAATCTGGAAATGTACAAGACATGTGTGGTGAGGATGTCTCATTCTGTCTTGATGCAAAGGATGAAGGATTTGAGATTTGGTGTGATCCTCGAATTCGTGTTGGACATGAAAAAACTCGTATTATTTGATTTTTATTTACAGGAGAAAGTATTATGGCAATGATGAAAGGTGGTTCTTATGTTGAGGGTAAGCCTAAAAAAACTCGTCAAGGCTCGTCTCAATATACTAAACTTGCAGCGTCTTCTCGTAATGGTAAAAAGAAGAGGTATAGGGGTCAAGGTCGATGAGTGAGTTAATTGTAAATTTACCTGCACAAAAAGTATGGGTTCGTAAGGAATACTTACGTGATTTACAAGATGGACATGGTGAATTTGTAGAAGGCGTTTGGGTATCGGCAAAGTCCATACCTGGACGTGCTTTTTATTTTGAGACTTATTTACCAGAGTATGCGGCAATGTTTGATAAATTGCCCATCAGTGCCTTCTGTAGTCGCCCTGAGCTGCCTTCTCCTGACCTTGACTTACCCAACCTTCAGTTTTGGAATTGTATGGATTATGGAGTCACTAATATTCATAAGCAATTCACTGGTTCAATGCGTTGGGAAGTTAGAACAAGGCATTTTGGAACACTTAATGGGTCATATATTTGCACTTTAGACAATTATCATCATAGTGCGAATGAGATTGACTATAGTACAAGTGAGATTCCACAGGAACATAAGTCATTTAACCTCATTGAACTTGAAAATGGACAATATGCACTGTATCCAAACAACCGTTGTCGCATTTATGACATCTCATTAACACCATCAGAAGCTAAAATACCTGATTTTAAGGTATCTACGGAGTATTATGAGGTCGAAAATGATGTTGACTGGGGTCGATTAGGTGATACTGATGAATATTTTTGGGAAACACCCGAAGAAAAGTTAAAAAAAGATGCTGAAATGCTTGAAAATGGTCCAATTTCTTGTGGCCCGGGGCATTTTACTCAAGGATATGGATTTTTTGGTAAAAAACAACAAAATAATTCAGAATCTCAAAAATAACTCAATAAATCTCTAATAAATAAGGTTAAGATCTTTTATTTTAAATGCCTCTAGAGAGAGTTAGTCAAGGATTTAAAGACATTAGTATGGGATTTTTCAAAAATCCTGTTAATGATGATCTAATTGCGCTCAAAAATGAGAATGCAATTGCAAGATCCGTTCGGAATATTGTATTTACTGAACGTGGCGAAAAAGTTTTTGATCCTATCTTTGGTTCTAGAGTATCTCGAATATTATTTGATAATATGGATCCTGTGAATGCAATTGCAATTAAGGATGAGATTACATTATCAATTAATAGATATGAACCGAGAGTTGAACTTATAAATGTAAAGGTGATTCCAGATTATGATAATCATAATTATGATGTTACCATTTCATATAGAATTATTGGTGCCGATATAGATCCACAAAGTTTACAATTCGTCCTCTTACCAACTAGATAAGTGAGTTAAATGCCTCTCCAAAATTTCACTGGTCTCGATTTTGACCAGATAAAAACAACACTTAGGGATTATTTAAGAGCTAATTCCAATTTCACCGATTACGACTTTGAGGGATCGAATCTGTCAACGATCCTGGATGTCTTGGCATATAACACATATATTACCTCATACAATGCCAATATGGTATCGAATGAGGTTTTTATTGATAGTGCCACATTAAGAGAAAATGTAGTTGCTCTTGCAAGAAATATTGGGTATCTTCCAAGATCAAGAAAATCTTCAAGAACAAATATTTCTTTTTTTGTTGATACCTCTACTACTTTCCCTAAACCATCATCTTTAGTTTTAAAGAAAGGACCTGTTGCATCGACAACATCTCAATTTGGAAATCAGTCATATACATTTTCAATTCCAGAAGATATAACAGTACCTGTTTATGATGATACGGCTGATTTCACTGATATTGAAGTATTTGAAGGAACACTAGTTAGTCAATCGTTTGAAGTTTCTTCTAGAAACAAGCGCCAAAGATTTGTTCTTCCTAATGTAGGAATAGATCTTAACACATTAAGAGTAAGAGTTAAGAATTCGTCTTCATCTACAACAAGTGTAGAATATGTAAGAAAAGATAATCTTTTTGATAATAATTTAAGAAGTGTAGTAAATGAAAATTCTACAATATACTTCATTCAAGAAATTGCTGGAGAAGAATATGAACTTATTTTTGGTGATGGTATTTTTGGAAAACTTCTCGAAGATGGAAATGTAATTGAAGTTTCATACATAGTATCTTCTGGACCAGAAGCAAATGGTATTAGGCAGTTACAATTTAGTGGTAGAATAACATATGTAAGAAATTCTTTAGAGAATATTATTTCTGAAGGAATATCATTAGTGTCTCTCACTGGAGGATCTACTAGTGGTGGAGAACCCATTGAAAGTGTTGATTCAATAAGAAAGTATGCTCCACAAGTTTATTCTACACAAGGTAGAGCTTTAACATCAAATGACTATGAAATATTGATTCCGAACAAAATTTACACTGAAGCAGAATCGGTTTCTGTGTTTGGTGGAGAAGAACTTATTCCTCCACAATATGGAAAAGTTTTTATTAGTATTAAACCAAGAAACGGTGATTTTGTTCCCAATTCGATTAAAGAAAATATAAAGCAGGAACTAAGAAATTATGCAGTGGCAGGTATTGTTCCTGAAATTTTAGATTTAAAATACTTATTTTTGGAAACAAGTAGTAAAGTTTATTATAATTCAACATTAGCCCAGGGAGTAACAGAAGTTTCCTCTTTAGTACAAGCAAATGTCACAAAATATGCAGAATCTTCTGAGTTAAATAGATATGGTGCAAGATTCAAATATAGTAATTTCTTAAAAATAATTGATCAAAGTCACGAATCAATAACTTCTAATATTACTAATGTTAAGATGAGAAGAGATTTGGGACTAGCAATCAATTCTTTTGCCGAATATGCAATTGATTTTGGAAATGAATTTCATATTCAATCTATGAATGGATATAATATCAAATCATCCGCATTTAAAGTTTTAAACATTGCAGACGATGTTTATCTATTTGACACTCCTTTACCAAATAGAACAACTGGAACTATATCATTATATTCATTAGATTCTGAAAATTCAGAAACTCCTATTGTTAGAAGGAGAAATGTTGGAACAATTGATTATATGGCTGGTAGGATAAAACTAAATCCGATTAACATCACATCAGGAAAGTTGAAAAATGAACAACCAGTAATGGAAATCACAGCTTGTCCACATTCAAATGATGTAATTGGATTACATGATCTTTATTTGCAACTAGATAGAACTGATATTGAAATGATATTAGATCCAATTAGTTCTGGTATCGATCCCTCGGGATCAACATATAAATCAAGTTCTAGTTATGTCAACGTTAATAATAAACCATATTAATTTTTAACTAAAATGGCGGAAAAAAGAGTAGAATTCAACAAGATTGTAAAAAATCAACTTCCTTCTTATGTAAAAGAAGAATTCCCACTTATAGGTGAATTCTTGACTCAATATTATTTGGGACAAGAATATAAAGGAGCTCCGATTGATTTAATACAAAATATTGATTCTTACATTAAATTAAATGAAAATGGAAATGATATTGAATTTACAACTCTTTCTGCCGACTTAACTACTGGTGATGTTGATGTTTTTGTCGATAATACAAGTGGATTTCCAGATAATAATGGATTAATAAAGATTGGAAATGAAATTATAACATATGAAAGTAAAACGGATGTTTCATTCGTATCCTGTACAAGAGGATTTAGTGGAATTACCTCTTTTACAGATACAAATAATAATCCAGAATCTTTTGTCTTTTCAACATCCAACTCTGTAGAGCATAATCAGGGGGATGTTGTCGAAAATCTTAGTGATTTATTTCTTCAAAAATTCTTTGAAAAGACGAAAAAGCAATTATTGCCTAGATTATCAAACGTATCTTTACCAAGAGAATTAAATCAGGCCCAGTTTTTAAGATCATCTAGAGATTTCTATTCCTCTAGAGGAACTGATGCATCGTTTAAAATTTTGTTTAGTGCAATATATGGTAAAGATGCAAAAATTATAAGACCTTCGGATTATCTTATAAGTCCATCAAATGCAAACTATAGAAAAACAAAAGATTTTGTAGTTGAAATATTAGATGGAAATCCAAACGATTTAGTTAATAATACACTTTTTCAGGATGAATTTGAAAATATTCCAAAAGCATACTCCCCAGTTTCAGCTGTACAGAAGTTAGCTACAGGAGTTGCAGGAGAGGAATATTATAAAATAAGTCTTGATGGATCTTATATTAATAAAGAAGGATCGAGTGTAGAATTAATTTATGATAAATTTTCAATACATCCCAAAACCAAATGCTTACAAAATGTTTCAGTAGGACAGACTTATATTGATGTAGATTCTACTGTCGGTTTTCCAAATTCAGGAACTTTAACATTTAGATATTTTGATGATACTATTGGTATATCTACATATTCTGCCAAAACTGTCAATCAATTTTTAGGTGTAAGTAATGTTGAAAAAAGAATTATAGACGGTTCAAATATAGAACAAAATACTTTTGCATATTCTTCTACAGGAGTTAATTTAAGAATAAGATCTGTTTTGAATAGTTTAGAGTATCCACAAAATACTCACACTCAAAAAAGAGGATCGAAAGTAAAAATTAAATCTTTAGGAAAAATAGGTAAAAATGCAAAACAAAATAATTGGATATTTAATAACTCTCAAACATATGATGTAAAATCTATTGAGATCATTGACTCTAGAAATTTTGTCTATAGATTTTCAGTAAAAGATGAGATTTTATTCAGAGTTGGTGATACGGTAAAATTAAAAAATAAAAATAATGAAATTTTAGAAGATATATTTGAAGTTGTTAATGTTATTAATGGTACTACATGTTTAATTAGAGGATCGGATATTATAGATATCAACACTATAGTATCTGTAAAAAGAGAAATTTCAAAAGTAAATTCTTCCTCATATGGATATTTGAATAAATTTACATCTAATGTGCAAAATGCGTATCTTGATAAAGATGATGTTCTAATAGCTTCAAATTCACTCCCTTCTTTTGGAAAAATTACAATAAATCCAGATTCTACTAGAATTGTTTTTTCAGGGACCTTTGAAAATGAAAATACTACATTAAAAATTACAGATACTAATGATCATAACTTTTTTACTGGTGATATAGTCTATTATACTCCAGAAAAAAATGATGATGGAACGATTGCATCCTATCTTTTTGATGAAGGTATATATTTTGTAAAAAGAGTAGATCAAAATTCGATAAAATTAGCTAAGAGTAGAGCAAATATATACAAAAATATATTTGTTTCTCCAGATTCTGGTTCTGGGCAAGAGTTTACTATATCTAATAATATTATTGAAAAGTATAGATTTAGAGATAAAATCATACAACCTCAAAAACTAATTAGAAAATTTTCAACACCAGTTCCAAACATTGATAATTTAGATTTAACAACACTTCCAGGGAATACCGGTATTTTTGTAAATGGTGTTGAAATTTTAAATTATAAATCCCCAGAGTTTGTTTACTATGGGCAAATAAATGAAATAGAAGTTACTTCTTCTGGTTCTAATTTTGATGTTATAAATCCTCCATTTTTGCATATAGGTGATGATATTGGTATAGGTGCTACAGGATCAGTTTCTGTTCGTGGTCAATTTAAAGAGATACAAGTTATTGATGGTGGTTTTGATTATATTGAAACTCCAACTATAGAAATTACTGGCGGAAATGGATCTCAAGCTATAGCTGAAGCTTCAATGACATCTGTAAATCATGAAGTTTCATTTAATTCTGCTAACTCTGGCATTGCTACAATCGGATTGGGAACAGATGCGTCAACAATAGGATTTTCTACATTTCACAAATTTAGAGAAGGTGATGCTGTCAGATATATAACCTCTGGGAATAAGGCATTACTCGGATTATCTACAAATTCAACATATTATGTCAGTTCTGTTGATGCATATACTCTAAAGTTGCACAGTTCTGAATTATTTGCAAAAACAGGAATTGGCACAGTAATATTTACAGATTATGGTGAAGGAATTCACTCATTATTATCATTAAAACCAAAACAGGTTGTATCTTCAATAAGAATTGTTAATCCTGGAATTAATTACGAAAATAAAAAAAGAACTTGTTCACAGTCTGGCATTAATACATCACTGAATGTAATAACTATCGAAAATCATGATTATAAAAATGGTGATATTGTAGAATATACTTATGATGGGGAGTCTATTTCTGGTCTTTCTACAACAAAACAATATTATGTGGCAAAACTTGACAATAATAGATTCCGTCTTGCTTCTGTTGGAATAGGAACAACAAATAGAGAATTTAAGTTTAGAACTGCCCAATATGAAAATTTAACATCAGTTGGTCTTGGTACACATGTTTTCAATTATCCAGAAATAAAAGTTACAGTCACAGGTAGTGTTGGAATTTCATCAGTAGAAGGTAAAACATTCAAAGCCTCCGTTCAACCGATTGTAAGAGGTGAAATAACTGGTATTAATTTAACAAATAATGGTGAAAAATATGGATCTTCTGATATTATAGGATTTGAAAGAGAACCGAATATAACTTTGCGTGCTGGCCAGCAAGCAGAACTTTATCCAGTAATATCTAATGGATCTATTGTTGATGTTGTAATAAACAATCCAGGAAAAGATTATTTTTCTATTCCAGATTTAGAAGTTGTTGGTGATGGTAGCAGTGCAAAATTATTTCCAGTAATAACAAATGGTAGAATAACAAATGTAATAATAAATCAAAAAGGTATAGACTATACTAAAGAAAAAACTTCCATAATAGTTAAAAATTCTGGTTCCGGAGTATATTTCAAGTCTTACATTCGAAAATGGAGAATTAATGAATTTGCGAGGAAAAAATCCACTATAAGTGGGGATGATTTGATTTTAGCACCTGGTAAAAGGGATGATTTGGGGTTACAGTGCAATTATATGTACGCTCCCAGAAACTTAAGAAGATTACTTTACTCTACTGATAGAGGAAATCGTATAGTTTATGGTCAGTCAGATTTGACTTTGGAAAATGGAATAGAAGTTAATAGTATAAATCACTCTCCAATAATTGGTTGGGCTTACGATGGAAATCCAATTTATGGACCTTATGGTTATTCAAATATTGAAGGTGGACCAATAACTCAATTAAAATCTGGGTATTCTTTAGACTTAAAAGAAGGCAGACCTCCAATTTCAGATTTTCCAGTAGAATTTTTTGTTGATGACTTCACTTGGTTTAATAATAATGATGATACTGTTTTAGATGAAAAAAATGGAAGATATTGTGTTACGCCAGAATATCCAAATGGTGTATATGCATATTTTGCAACTATTGATACTGTTCCATCTGCAGATGGTGTATTTAAAGGATTTAAACAACCAGTATTTCCTTATTTGATAGGATCATCATATAAATCTTGTCCGATAACATTTAATTTCAAAAAGAGATCAAATCAAGACGAATTTGATCTGTCCGATGGAAAATGGAGTAGAAACACCAAGTCATATGCACTAAATCAAAAAAATAGTGGTTATGATTATCTGACAGAATCTTATAAAAATGTGGAACAAGATTCTACCATAAAATTTGTATCAAGAGGATCTATAGATTATATTGGAATTTCTAGTGGTGGAGCTAATTATAGAGTTGGTGATAATGTTCTTTTCCAAAAAGACGAATTGACTGGATATGGTGCGTTAGCAAGAGTATCTGAACTTTCTGGAGTTGGTATTAATTCGGTTGACTTAACAACTAGTAAAATATTTGGTGTAGAATTTGTACCAAATGGATTAAATAGTGTTCTTGGAATATATACCGCATCACATAATCTCAAATTCGGAGAATCTGTTTATGTTAGTGGATTGAGCACTACAAAATTTCTTCAACAAAATTTTTATGATGTGGGAATTGTTACAACTGGATATTCTTTGAGAGCTGGAATAAATTCCTCTGGAACTACTGGATTGACAACATATATGTCTATAACTGGTGATTTATCTCAAGTATTCATCAGAGAAAATGACACATTGAAGATTGGTATAGGTGGATCAGTATATTCACTTGGTATAAGACAAACAAGTCCTCAAGTAGGAACTGCAATCACGTCTAAAGCATTGGGAGCGGGTGCCACTAGAACCACTGATGCAGATATCTATGATTACATTTGGGATAATTATAGTGCATTTGATGCTGATGGTGATGGTGTTGTTTCATATAATGATGCTATAATACTTACAAGATATCATTTTGGTGGTAATACTTTTGGTGATGATAGACTTATTGCTGGAATAGAATTTCCTATTAATGCAACAAGAACAAGAGCAAGTGATATTAGAGATTTTATTGGTATACATAGCACCACCACTCATGATATTGATGGTAGTGGTTCTGTAACATCTCTTAGTGATATGCTTATGTTATTAAGAGTGGTAAGTGATGGGTTCAAAAATCCAAGTGATACAGTTCCATCATTTGTAAAATTAGAAGAAGAAACAATAGAGGAAGTTAAGGTTTTAAATATTGAACCAGAATCATCTAGAATAAGAGTATTACGTAGTATTAATGGTGTTTCAGGCCCGCTTCGTGCAGGTACATCAATAGAAGAAGTACCTAGAAGATTCATTTTAAATAATACTGGTCTTAGTACGAATCTCAATATTCGTACATCTAGAGAATATTATTTTGATCCATCAGAATCAATAGGAATAGGTAGTGATATATCCGTAGGTGCGGGAACGACAATTAGTTTTTCAAACGTTGGAGTTGGAGTAACACAAATATTTGTTCCTACAAGATCAATATATTTGCCAAAACATCAAATAGAAACAGGAGATGTTTTAACATATAAAGTAAATTATGGAGACACGATTGGAGTTTCTACTGTTGGTGGTGGAGGATCAATTCCTCTTTCAGATTTCTCATCATTATATGCAATCAAATTTGACGATAATACTATAGGAATTTCTTCTGTAAAGGTTGGAGTAGGAAGCACCGGAACCTATGTTGGTACAGCAGCATCAACAAGTCACCAAGAATTATTGTATTTTGTAGGACTTGGAACAGGAACATACCACAGCTTTACGTTTACAAGTCCTTATGCAATAACCGGCAATGTTGAAAAAAATACTGTTAATGTAACCACTGCATCAACACATGGATTGGTATTCAATGATATTGTCAATATAAATGTAAATCCAAATAATCAAACTACCATTAAAGTTAAATATGATTCTCATAATAAAAAACTTTTGTTTAATGAGTATGAATATTCGACTAGTGGTATTTCATCAGATACAAACACTATAACAATAACAGATCACAAGTTAAAGCAGGGACAAAAAATAGTTAACTTTATAGATTCTGGAGATGGTGAAAGAGAATTTTTAAACAAGAAACAATATTATGTTTATGTTATTGATGAGGATAATATAAAACTGACCAATGATAGATATGAACTAGGACTAAAAGAACCTTCCTTCGTAGGGGTATCAACACTGTCTGATGGACATTTCTCACTGATTAATCCTCAAATAGATGTTTATAGAGATTCTACGATTAATTTTGATCTGTCGGACTCTAGCCTTTCCTATTTGCAGGACGATGTATTATATCCTGCATTTTACTTTAAAGTATTTGAAGATGAGGGATTTACTAACGAATTTTACAAATCTGAAGATGATTTATCTTTCTCTACGAATTCAGTTGGAAATGTGGGTATAACCACAGATGCGAAAGTTAGTTTATTCATCAACAAAAATACCCCTAAAAATCTTTATTATCGATTAATACCTTTAATTAATGACAATAATCCAAATTACAATAAAGATATTGTAATTGATGATGATGTATTTTTAAATAATCAGATATCAGTTAAAAATAGTTTGTTTAGTGGAAAATATCCAGTATCTGCTTATACTGATAACACATTTTCATATATTCTTGATAGAAAAACAGAGAGTACACAATATTTAAATACTCAAGCAGTATTAAAGTACACCACATCATCCGATAGTGCATATGGACCAATACATAATGTTTCTATCTTTAATAAAGGTAAAAATTATACATCTATTCCCTTTATTGAAGGAATACGGAGTGAAATAGGAGAAGGAGCAGTTTTACAAGCCTATAGTAAAGACATTGGACGTATAAAAAAAGTTTCTATTGATAATATTGGATATGATTATCCATCAGATTTAACATTGAGACCTACTTCCAATATTCCGCAGGCATTAAAGTTAGATCAGTTAGCAACATTTAAGTCTATTGGAATTACTACTTCTGGAGTCAATTACAGCGTTCCCCCACAACTAATTGTTGTAGATACAATAACCAATTCAATAGTTGATGATGTGGAATTGGCTATTGATGATTTGGATTCAACATCAGTAAGAATTGTACAAAATACATCCAATTTATCTGATTCTATTCCAAAGTTAATTCCTGCAGGCAATTCAAATGGAATCGGCGTAACTAACCTAACATTTGATCCAGTAACAAAATTAGTTACTGCAGAGTTAGAAAGAGTTCCTTTGAGATTTTATCTACCAGAAAAAACAGTTACACTGGGTGTTACTCAATTTGTTCTTAAACCTGCATCAGAGAATCCAGACGGAGTTTTATCTGGAATATCTACTGGCGATAAAATTTTAGTTGAGGGATCTAATGTTGGTGTAGGTTCTACTGGAATTGGATTTAATTCATTAAATTATAATTATGCACTTTTTGAAGTAGTAGATACTTCAGTGAATAGCTCACTTACTATACCTGGTCCTACTAAGAATTCTTTAGCCACAAACGCAGCCGCTGGAATTGTCACATACAGTATGGTTGATTATGTAAAAGATGGCGAATATCCAGGAAATTATAATAAACTGACTTCCGCAACAAAAATTGTTCTTGAAAAACATTTCCCACAGTTTGATATTGAAATAGAAAAAACGGAATTTAAAAAGAATGATATCGTTACAAACGATAGAAATTTGGAAGGATCAGTATTTGAATTTGATTTTGATAATAAACTAATTTGGATTGAGGGTTCTGATGATTTTGAAGTAGATGATGTAATTGTTTCCAAAGCGACAGGAGCTAAAGGTGTTGTAAAAGAAAAAACATTTTTTGAGAGCAAATATAATCTCGATTACTATTCGATTGTTGATAATGGTTGGCAATCAAATATAGGAAAATTAAGCGATAATCAACAAAGAATTCATGATAATGATTACTATCAATATTTTTCATATTCAGTTAAATCTTCGGTTCCAATTCAAGATTGGGAAAATGTTGTTGATTCTTTAAATCATACTGCTGGATACAAAAAATTCAGTGATTTAGAAGTTGAATCAATTTCTGATACATCTTTAACACCAGGTGTTATATCAGATAAGCAGACAAGTATTATTTTGGATAATGTTTATGATTTGAGTTGCTATAAAAACTACGATTTAGCCTTTGAAAACTACATTGTAACAGAGAATAGTAATGATGAATCTTATGCTTTCTCTGATGAAATTATATTTAATTCAAAAATCATATCAGATTATGATGAATCTATTTCCAATAGAGTTGTAGTTATTGATGATGTAAGTGGTGATTTTAATAGTAATCCAAGACCGACAAGATTTACTGAAGTATTCAGAATTCCTACAGATGAATCGAGAAGTCAAAAGTTTATTGCGTACATAAAAGATAGAACATATACACAAGAAAGACAAGTAAGTATATTGACTGTTCTTTCTGATGTTAACAAAGGTTCTGGATTTATTAATGAATATGGCGTAGTAGATTCAGTATTAGGTCTTGGATATTTTGATTATGCTATTGATGGTAATGATGGGTCATTGAGATTTTATCCAACCAAATTCTCTTATAATAATTATAATTTATCTATATTTTCATATAGTATCAATGATTTTGATGATGATCTGACAAGTGTTAGTGCAGGCAGCACTTTAACAGTAGGTCCTTGTGGCACTGACGAACTTGGATCGGTTGCAAGCATTGCTTCTACAGAAACCTATGTTTCTGGAGGATCTGCAGGCACTATTGTGCGTTTGGCAGGAATTGGAACTACAACTCCAAATACTCGATCTGCAAAAATTCTTGTTAGTTTAGAGGGAGATGATGGTAGATTAGAATTAAATGAACTCAATGTTATTCATAATGGTTCAGAAGTTGGACTTTTAGAGTTTGGTAATTTAAGTTCCCATACAGTAACGGATGATTTTTCCTCTGTTGGAATGGGAACATATTGGGCTTATATGGATGATAGTGGAGAAGATGATGGTTCGATTATCATATCTTTCACTCCAGAAGTTGGTCTTTCCACAGTCAAAGTTGGAACATTAACAATAGGTCTATCTACAGAAATTTACAACAATCAAGCAGCTGGTGCTGGAGCTACATTTGCAATGGCAAATGGTGCATTGATTGCAAAAACAAAAGAAATAACAAGTGGTACTGAAGACAATGTAGTAGATTTTCCAAATACTTTTGACGCTGCATATGGTATTGTTCAAGTTGCTGACACTGATAACAGTAAATATCAAATGTCGGAATTTGTTATTGTAAGAGATTCCAATCAAACGTATCTAACAGAATTTGGAAATATTGAAACTGATAACCAATTGGTTAACCTGAGAGGAGCTATTAATGAATTTGATTATACCCAAATTATAGCAGAACCCATAGATTCGGATGTTCATATAAAAACATTTGCTCATGCATTTAAGGTTGAATCAAATGTAAGTGATCCAGATTCGGTTGATCTGCTCATATCATCTTTGAATAGTAGATTTGGTACTTATACTGGAACAGAAAATGATGTTAAGAGAGATTTCCCTCTAACACATAGAACACATCCTATTTTTAGAAGAGTTTTTGATGGTTCTGATACTGATATTGTCAATCTTGAAAATAATTCAATTTCTGTACCATATCATTTCTTTGTAACTGGAGAAGAAGTTACTTATGGACCATCTGTAGGTTTTGGTACAAATAATATTCAAATTCAGTCCACGGTAATAGGAGGAATTACTACAGACAAGTTACCATCAAGTGTTTATGTCATTAAACTTAGTGAGAGTGAAATTCAATTTGCAGCAACAGTTGAAGATGCATTAAAGAAAGTTCCTTCTCCGTTAACTCTGACTTCAGTTGGAATCGGAACTTCTCACTCAATTACAGCAAAGAATCAAAATCAAAGAGTTCTTATTTCTCTAGATAATTATATTCAATCACCTATTGTTTCAACTTCGGTTACGACGGCTTTGGATTCCAAAGTTCTCGTGACTGAAGACCAGATAACAACGGTTGGAGTCACTTCATTCTTCGCAAATGATTATATAAAAATTGATGATGAAATCATGAAAATAACTGGTGTTGGCATTGGTTCAACAAATGTTATTACAGTTGCTAGAGCATGGGCTGGAACAGGATTTGTTGGTCATGAAACAGGTGCTTTGGTCACAAAAATACGAGGTAATTATAATATTGTAGGTAACACTCTCAACTTCATTGAGGCTCCTTTTGGAAATACTCCAATAGGATATGACTTTAATCCGCCTTCAGATAGAGATTGGGCAGGTATCACTACCTCATCATCTTTTGCGGGAAGGGCATTCATGAAATCTGGAGTTGTTGGAACTTCCACAGAAACATATTCTGAAAATTATCTTTTTGATGATATTTCTCACAACTTTACCACATCAAAGAACACATATACGTTAACATCTAATTCTTCAGATATTGTTGGTATATCTACAAACAATGCTATCGTTTTGATAAATGGTATTTTCCAAAGTTTCGGTTTAGATAATAATTACACTTTAAGTGAAACTTCCGGAATAACCTCAATTACATTTAATGGAACTCCAAGTTCAACGTCCACTGATCCAAATTCTTTCGATCTTCCATCAAATGGAACTATTGTTTCTGTTGGTTCGACAGAAGGACTTGGTTATCAACCATTAGTAGCTGCTGGAGGAACATCGGTAGTTTCTGCTGCTGGAACCATTGAATCTATTACTATCGGTTATAGTGGTTCAGGATATAGAGGAAGTACCTTATATGAAATAGAAACAACTACATCATTCCCAATTGGTATCGGTTCAACTAATATTTTCTTGGAAAATACAAGTAGTGTTCTCAATATTTTAGAATTATTGAGCACCGGTTCCAATTGCACAATTGGTGTAGGAACCTTCATATTGGAAAATACTACAATTATTTCTGTTGCATCTACCTCTGTTGAAGTTGGTGTTGGGAGTGGTTCTTCATATGAAATCCCATCAGGAACTATTGTTAGTGTTGAAATAAACGATCCTGAATTTGGGATTGTTAATGTCGGTGTTGCCACTAGTTCTGTTGGAAATGTTCCAATTACTCATGTTGGATTTACGACAATTTATCCTGGAACTGGTATAGTTTCATCTTTTGTTAGAATAACAAATGCTGGTATTGGGTTTACAGTAGATACTCCGCCATATGTAATATTTGATGAACCACTTCCATACGGAAACATTCCTTTAATTTATAGTGAAAGTTCAGTTGGTTCTGGAGGAACTCAAGCCAAGGTAGATATTGTTGTCGGTCAAGGATCTAGTGTAATTGACTTTAGTATATCCAATTTGGGATATGGTTATGGAATAGGTCATGTTTTAACTCTTCCGATAGGTGGAGTTACTGGAATTCCAACAACCCCATCATATGAAGAATTCCAAATCACTATAGATGAAGTTCAAACTGATGAGTTTTCTGCATGGAGTGTAGGAGAATTAGAAATATTAGATAACCTTGAACCACTTTTTGATGGTATTAGAAAAACTTTCCAACTTACTAAATCTGGAGATATAATCTCCATACAGTCTGATCTTGGATCTATTGTTAAAGTTGAGGAATGTTTATTGGTATTTGTGAATGATATCCTTCAAAATCCATACACTTCATACCTAGTAAATGGAAGTGTAATTACATTTATTGAAGCTCCAAAACAGGGCGATACCATTAAGATTATATTCTACAAAGGTTTAAGTGGTACTGACGTATTGGGAAGAGAAGTTGTTGATAAAATTCAACCTGGAGATATAATAGACATTGAATCAAACTCTTTATTGGATCAAACGGATTTCATAGATCAAGATCCAAGATCTGTCAATAATATTGTTTCATCCAGT
>TARA_A100001201_G_scaffold19846_2_pt1 | contig 18390 bp, 24 predicted proteins | sample TARA_A100001201 | Tara Oceans TARA_A100001201 (sample SAMEA2619872) | marine metagenome | biome: marine biome (ENVO:00000447); feature: surface water layer (ENVO:00002042); material: "saline water (ENVO:00002010), including plankton (ENVO:xxxxxxxx)" | depth 5 m | reverse complement strand
AGGTCTGAACCTTTTATAGGACAGTTAGCAGTTGCTAATGTGATCTTAGAAAGAGTTAACCTAGCTCATTTTCCAAACAGTATATGTGAAGTTGTTCATGCAGGACATAGATGGAAAGGAAACATAATTAGAAATCGATGTGCCTTTAGTTATTTCTGTGATGGAAAAAAAGAATGGTACAGTATGGATAAGAAAGCAATAGATATAGCTTATGACGTTGCTTCCCTAGCCATGCAGGGAGTAATGGTATTTTCTACATTGGGAGCCACTCATTATCATGCTAGTTATGTAGCGCCATCCTGGTCTAACCACTTGAAAAGATTAGAACAAATAGGTACACACATTTTCTATGTTGACTAACGATTAAAAATATGATACTATTCGTTTGAAACGAGGTTGATATGGGTAGAGTTAAAGATTTATTGTATACTGGAGTTTATGATATGAGTTATGAAGATGACTTATTAAGAGAGAATAATATACTAAGAAAAAATATTAAAGATTTACAAGAACAATTAAATAAAGCTCATCAAAGAATTAAACATCTTACAAATAATAAATGGTCTGAAGAAAAAGATACAAAATAAATGGATGAAAATAAAAAACAGTGCCAGGTATTTGACTTTGTTTCTATCAAGGAAGCGATAGAAGAAAAGAAAAATGAATTTATAAGTCAAGTTTCTGAAGAAGAGTGGGAAGATTGTGTGCATACCTTGTTTATTTTCATGTCTGAAAACGGATATGACCCACATAAACAATCAGAGATAATAGAATTTGTTAAAGATTATTTTCCTGATCTACCAATCAATGACAATGAGGACTGACCAATGACTAAAAATTTATGGGAGAAAGAAGAACGACAGGTGTTTCGATCTCTCACTCGACAGTACAAACAAGAAGGTTATGATATTAAAGAAGCTAAGAAGTTAGCTAGAGAAGAAACAAATGAGATTATGTTAGACAAGAAAGAGTTTGCAGAAAACTTATATCAACAGGCTTTAGAAGATTTTGATTGATAACATTATAGATAAGATAATTTTAGTTAGAGCATTAAACTATGACGCATCTTTTAAATTTACTCGTAAGAAAGGAGGGATGTTATCTGTTTATAATTCTAACAAAGTTGTTTGGATATATCCATATCCAAATATACTCTCACAATCTTATGTTAGAAAAGTTCTTACAAATTATTTTGGTAACTCTATTATTAGGAACTAGTTATGTCTGGTAAATGGTTAGAAAGAGGAGAGTGTCCTGAGTGTGGATCAAGCGATGCTAACGTAAGACACTCTGATGGATACTCACATTGCTTTTCTTGTAACACACACTTTCATGGAGAGGATGGACAAGTGGTCGTGCCAATGCAAAATAAACGAGATGGTTTTTCAGTTGGAGAACTTAAAGGTATCGATGATCGTAAGATCAGCGCAGCTACGTGCAAGACATACAATACGTATGTTAAAACTAAAGGCGGTACGGTTACGCATCATATCTATCAGTACTTTAATTCACAAGGAGACTTTGTAGGTAATAAGGTTAAACAAGTAGAAGGCAAAAAGTTTTGGTCTGAAGGTGACATGCAAAGCGCAGGTCTGTTTGGTCAAAATTTATTTGGTAAGGGTGGTGGAAAGTATATCACTGTCTGTGAAGGCGAGCTTGATGCTATGTCTGCTTATGAGTTGCTTGGCTCTAAATGGCCCGCTGTATCAATTAAATCTGGAGCGCAGTCTGCCTTGAAGGATTGCAAGCAAGCCTTTGAATATCTAAATAGTTTTGATAATATTGTTCTATGCTTTGACTCTGATAAGCCTGGACGAGAAGCAGCGCAGAAGGTAGCTCAACTATTTGAGCCTAACAAATGTCGTATCATTAGCCTTGAGTATAAGGATGCTAATGAATACATCAAGATGAATAAGCGTAAGAAGTTTACAGAAGAATGGTGGAATGCTGAACCCTTTACGCCAGCAGGTATTATTAATCTTAATACTTTAAAAGATTCTTTGTATGATGAAGCTCACTTTGAGACTTGCCTGTATCCTTGGTCAGGTCTTAATGAAAAGACTTATGGTATGCGGACAGGAGAACTAGTGACATTTACTAGTGGTGCTGGCATGGGTAAGTCTAGTATTATCAGAGAGCTTATGCATCATCTATTGAAGAACACAGAAGATAATATTGGTGTTCTTGCTATGGAAGAAAGCATTCGCACTACAGCATTCAACATCATGTCTGTTGAAGCTAATGCTCGATTGTATATCAAAGAGATCAGGGATCAGTTTGATCGTAAGGACTTACTGAAGTTTCAAGAAGATACCATTGGTACTGGTAGGTTCTTTGCCTTTGATCACTTTGGTTCCATAGGTAATGATGAGATACTAAATCGTGTTAGGTTTATGGCTAAGGCTCTTGAGTGTAAGTGGATCGTGCTTGATCACCTATCAATCTTAGTATCAGGTCAAGAAGACTTTGGTGATGAACGTAAGTCTATTGATATCTTAATGACTAAGCTACGTAGCCTAGTAGAAGAAACAGGTTGTGGGTTGCTGCTCGTATCTCATCTGCGTAGACCATCAGGTGATGTAGGACATGAGAATGGTAAAGAAATTACCTTGTCACATCTGCGTGGAAGTGCTAGTATTGCACATCTGAGTGATAGTGTTATTGGTCTGGAAAGAAATCAACAAGCAACTGATGAGGTTGAAGCTAACACAACTGTTATTCGTATCTTAAAGAACAGATACACAGGTGATACTGGTATTGCTACGTATCTGCATTATGATAAAGAGACAGGTCGTATGGCTCAAATAGATAACCCATTTGATGCGGGTCTAGAAGTAGATGAGGAGATACCTTTTTAATGCCTTACTGTGTAGTAGATATTGAAACTGATGGTTTGGATGCTACTAAATTACACTGCATTGTAGCTAAAGATATGGCAACAAAGGAGATTTATACCTGGGCAGAAGATGAATGCAAAGAGTTTCCTGCATGGGCTAGTAAATATGATAAGTTAATCATGCACAATGGAATTAACTTTGATGGGTACTGGTTAAACAAGTTACTTAATATGAACATACCATTAAATAAGATTGAAGATACTCTTATCATGTCACAGTTATATAATCCAGTGCGAGAAGAAGGACATTCTCTTAAAGCATGGGGTGATAAGTTAAAAATGCCTAAAGGTGATGTAGATAGTTTTGATTACTATTCTCCTGAGATGCTTGAGTATTGTAAGCAAGATACAAACATCACTTATAAGTTATACAATGTCTTAACAGAGGAAGGTAAGAGATTTTCTACTCAATCTAAACAATTAGAATACAAGGTACGTGCAATCATTGATCAACAGGAACGTAATGGTTTTGCTTTTAACATGCAGAAGGGTCAGACATTATTGGCTACCCTGGAAGATGAAGCAAATGAGTTAAGCGATACTGCACAAGAGATGGTTCCACCTACAAAGGTAGAGTTAAAAACAAAGACAAAGTATATACCTTTCAATATTGGTTCTCGTCAACAGATAGCTACCGTGTTACAGGATCGTGGATGGGAACCTAAGTTGTATACTGAGAAAGGTAACGTCATAGTTAATGATGAAGTTTTATCTAAGATTGACATGGACGAGGCTAGAATGTTCAGTCGCTATCTTTTATTACAGAAGCGTATAGCCCAGATTCGATCTTGGATAGAGAAGTGTGGGGATGAAGGCAGAGTTCATGGAAAAGTAATGACTCTCAAAACAATCACAGGGAGAATGGCACATAACAATCCTAATATGGCGCAAGTGCCAGCCTCCTATTCTCCCTATGGTGCTGAGTGTCGTGAGCTTTGGACCGTTAGTAATCCCCACACTCATAAGTTAGTAGGTACTGATGCTTCAGGACTTGAGCTACGTATCCTAGCCTCTTACATGAAAGATCAATCTTTTATTGACGAGGTTGTTAATGGTGATGTACATACAGCTAACATGAAGATGGCTGGCTTGCAGGATCGATCTCAAGCCAAGACATTTATTTATGCTTTAATGTATGGAGCAGGACCAGCAAAGATTGGTGCAGTGGTGGGTGGCTCTGCGAAAGAGGGACAAGAACTTACCAATAGGTTCTTGAAAAACATGCCACGTTTACGCAACCTACGTAATCAAGTAACAGAAGCAGCAGAGTCTGGTTTGATTAAAGGATTAGATGGTAGACTTTTACACATACGTAATTCGTTCTCTGCTTTGAATACTTTAATTCAAGGAGCGGGTGCAGTTGTATGTAAACAATGGCTTGTGCATATGATGTCTAATGTATATGCTCAAGGTCTTGACGTTAAACTAGTAGGGAGTATTCATGATGAATATCAGTTTGAAGTAGCGAACCAGGATGTTAAAAGATTTACAGAGATTACCAAGTATGCTATGACTAAGACTACAAAAACTTTAAACTTAAACTGTCCTCTGGATAGTGAACATAAGGTAGGAACCACATGGCTACAAACGCACTAAGAAGGAGTGAGAGTTTTCAAACAGGAGAAAGAGCAGAAAATGTTTTTGAAAGGGTAGCAAAGAAAGAACATTTTAAAGTACGTAAAGCTAATAGATATCAGAATATAAATCAACATATTGATTTCTTTATTAGTTGTTATCATTTTAATTTTAGCGTGGACGTTAAAGCTAGAAAGAAAATTAGTAGAGGAGATTCAGAAGTTAATGATGCATGGACTTGGATTGAATTTAAAAATGTGAGAGGTAGACCTGGATGGTTGTATGGTAAAGCAGATTACATAGCCTTTGAAAGAGAGTTTGATTTTCTATTAGTCAATAGATACAAACTGATAGAGTTTTGTGAAGATAAGATTGACTTAGAAAATATTGTACCATCTACTCATCTGGCTGAGTATGCAGCGTATCAGCGTAAAGGAAGAAAGGATTTAATTTCAAGAGTTTGTATGGATGATATAAATAAATTAGAAGGGAATATCATATTGAAAAAATAGTTGTTGACACGTAGTTTTATATCATGTATAATTCGTTTGAAATCATGCAGAGATATCTGCTAACTAGTAAGGAGAAAATACTATGGGTGTAATTAATGGCACGGCTTATTGGGCTTCTGTAACCACACCAAACACCACCTTCAATGAAGACGGTGAGTGGAAGATTGATGTAGGTAATCTTTCTGAATCAACGATTGCTAACTTGGTTGCAGATGGTCTTGAAGATCGTATTAAAAACAAAAATGATGAACGAGGTGATTACATTACCTTGAAGCGTCAGGTTAAGAACCGTCGAACTGGACAAGCTAATTCTGCTCCTGATGTTATGGATGCACAGAAGAAACCTATCTTGAATACGTTGGTGGGTAATGGTTCGATTGTAAATGTTCTGTATCGTCCATATGATTGGACGTATCAGAAGCGTAAGGGACGCTCTGCTTCGCTTGAGGCGGTACAAGTTCTAGACTTGGTTCCTTATGGTGGCTCTGCATCAGATGCGTTTGATGTAGTAGAAGAAGGCTTCTCCTCGATGGACGAGGATATTATTCCTCTTTCGTCTTAAACTAGGGAAGGGGGAACTCTGGATATCTGGAGTTCCCCCTATTTTTTATGAAAACAATTGATACATTAGTCGCTGATATTTATTCTTTGTTTGAATCATCTGTACCTGATATGTCAGATGATCAAGTAGATAATATTATAGATAAATTTGGTGATGCACTAAAGGTACACCTAAAAAGATTTATCTATGAAGAAGAACGTAGAAGAGATACTCTTCGACTATCTGCTATTGGTAAACCTGAAAGACAGCAATGGTATAGTGCTTCACCTCATTCAAAAGTTAAAGAGAATATTGAAATCCAGGGTAAAGATAAGATTAAATTTTTATATGGTTATATTTTAGAGGAACTACTACTTACCTTGTCATCTCTTGCAGGACATGAGGTTAAGGATGAACAGAAGGAAGTATCAGTTGAAGGTGTATTAGGACATCAAGATGCTATTATAGATAATGTATTGGTTGATTGTAAGTCCTCATCAGGTAGAGGCTTTGATAAATTTAAAAACAATTACGTATCTTCTGATGATCCCTTCGGGTACATCGCACAGATATCTTCTTATGCTGAAGCTAATGGATTGACTGAAGCTGCTTTCCTGGCTATTAATAAACAAACAGGTGAGATATGTTTATCTAAAGTTCATTCAATGGAAATGATTAATGCATCTGATAGAGTTAAGTATATTAAAGACATGGTTAATCAAAGTAATCCACCAGCTAAATGTTATTCTGATGTTCCTGATGGTAAGTCTGGCAACCGTAAGCTGGATGTTGGTTGCATCTATTGTGATTATAAGCGTGATTGTTGGAAGGATGCTAATGGTGGTCAAGGATTACGTGTGTTTGATTATGCAACAAACCCTCGATATCTTACGCAAGTTTCTAAGATGCCTAACGTAGAAGAGATTACGGATTGGTAATGCATTGGAAGTATACAGGTAAACCTGACATTGAAAATAAATTTGGTTTTGTATACATCATTACAAATAAGAAAACAGGTAAAGCTTATATAGGATGTAAACAATATTGGCACTATAAAAAAGGTAAGAAGTCTAGACAATCTAATTGGAAAGTTTATATGGGTTCGTCTAAATCTTTGACAGAAGATATTAAAAAACTAGGCAAAAGAAATTTTAAGTTTGAGATGTTAGCTGAGTATAAAAATAAAAGAAGCTTGCGATATTATGAATGTTATTATCAAATGAAATATAATGTACTTGCTTCTGTTCTTGAAGGTACAGATGAACCAGCGTTTTATAACAACTATGTAGGAGGAAAATGGTACAGACCAGTAGAAAGATATGAACCAGAACTATAGACACATTATTAATAATTTAACTTCAATAACAAACGAATCTATTTTTAATGATACTCAAAATAGCGAGTATCATTCTTTATTTATGGGTGTTATCTTTCGAGCATTGTTAGATGCTACTAAACCAGTATCAACTAATGAATCTACCCGTATTAAAGTAGATAGGAGTGCTGCCAAAGCCTGGTTCTATGCTTGTTCAGGCGTGACTTGTGAAAACTTTGAATACATATGTGATGTAGCAGGAGTTGATCCTGTTGCTATGAGGACAATTGCTGACAAAATATTTAGTGAAGAGGATACTAGTTATGCCAGAAAACAAATCAACTCGTTCTTCTACGAAACATGATATGGTTAACAGCCCCAAGCATTATCGTATGCAGGGTGTAGAAGCAATAGACATTCTAGAAATGTCTATGACTGAAGAAGAGTTTATGGGTTACCTGAAGGGTAACATGCTTAAATATATTATGAGATACAAACATAAAAACAAACCAAAAGAAGACTTGCAAAAAGCAGAATGGTATCTTAAAAAATTAATTGAAAAGATATAGAGGAGAACAACATGAATCAAATTACTTTACCAACTAATTACCAATCATTCATTCACATGTCTCGTTATTCTAGATGGTTGGAAGAAGAACAACGTAGAGAAACTTGGGAAGAAACGATAGATCGATATCTTTCTTTCATGGTAACTCATTTAAGTAATAATTATACTTACGATTTGTTTGGTGAAGAATTGTCTGAGATTAGAAATGCTATGCTTAATCTTGAAGTGCTTGGTTCTATGCGAGCTTTAATGACCGCTGGTCCTGCTCTAGCCCGTGAGAATGTTGCTGGTTATAATTGTTCTTATCTTCCTATTGATTCACCTCGTTCTTTTGATGAGTGTCTTTATATTCTTATGAATGGTACAGGCGTTGGCTTTTCTGTGGAGCGTCAGTATATTGCTAAACTTCCTACAATTCCTGATGTATCTTTTGAAGAAACAGATGATGTTATTTCTGTTGCTGACTCTAAAGAGGGATGGGCTAGAGGGCTACGTGATTTAATCTCTCTTCTATATACTAATCGTATACCTAAGATTGATACTAGTAAAATTCGTCCTGCTGGTGAGCGACTTAAAATATTTGGTGGTCGAGCTTCTGGTCCTGCTCCTCTGGAAGAGTTATTTGATTTTACTATTCAAACATTTAAAAAAGCACAGGGCAGGAAACTCAACTCTGTTGAATGTCATGATATCATGTGTAAGATTGGTCAGGTAGTAGTTGTTGGTGGTGTTAGAAGGTCTGCTTTGATTTCACTTTCTAATCTAACTGATGAGCGTATGCGTATGGCAAAGAGTGGTGAGTGGTGGGTAGACAATCAACAACGCGCACTCTCTAATAATTCTGTATGCTATACAGAGAAACCTGACATGGGTATCTTTATGAAGGAATGGCTGTCACTGTACGAGAGCAAGAGCGGAGAACGTGGCATCTTTAATCGTGTGTCTGCACAGGAAAAAGCAGCATCGAACGGTAGGCGTGATGGGTCCATTGACTTTGGCACTAATCCCTGCTGTGAGATTATCCTACGTCCTTATCAGTTCTGTAATCTGTCAGAGGTTATCTGCAGAGCAGAGGACACTGTAGCTACCCTGAAAGAAAAGATTAGACTGGCTACCATTCTAGGTACATTCCAGTCTACCCTGACAGACTTTGGCTACCTGCGTAAGCGTTGGAAGGACACCACAGAGGAGGAGCGTTTGCTTGGTGTGTCACTAACAGGCATCATGGACTGCCCTGCTGTATACAATGCCAAGCCAGAGACGCTACAAGAACTAAGAAACGTAGCTATTAAAACTAACAAGAAACTAGCGGAAAAGTTAGGTATTAATCAAAGCACTGCTGTTACTTGTGTTAAACCTTCAGGCACTGTATCACAACTTGTTGATGCTGCATCTGGTATACATGCCAGACACAATCCTTATTATGTTAGGACTGTTAGAGGAGATAACAAAGACCCCCTTACAATGTTCCTTAAAGATAAAGGTATACCAGCAGAGCCAGACTTTACAGCACCTGATAGCGTAACAGTATTCTCTTTTCCTATGAAGAGTCCAGACAATGCTGTGTGTCGTTATGATATGGGCGCTATTGAACAACTTGAACTGTGGCTAAAAATAGCTGATAACTATTGTGAACATAAACCCTCTGTAACGATATCTGTTAAAGAACATGAATGGTTTGAGGTAGGTTCCTGGTGTTGGAATCATTTTGATTCTCTATCAGGTATTTCTTTTCTACCTTTTTCAGACCACACTTATAAGCAAGCACCTTATCAAGATATTAATGCTGAAGATTATGATAAGTTATCTAGTGAGATGCCTCCTGCTATTGATTGGTATGAGCTTCAAGAGTATGAACGAGGAGATACAACTAGTGGATCACAAGAGTTAGCTTGTACTGGTGGTGTATGTGAGGTAGTAGATATAGGAGCGTAGTATGAAAAATACATTAACTTCTTTTCACTTACGAGAATATAAAAAGACTGTACCTAAAGGTGATTCCAACATACATGAAGCTATTGATTTATTGCTACATTACATGGGTGATACTTTGGATGAACCTGTAGAAGAATTTCCTGACTCTGGATTTACAGATAGCTTTGATTCTAAAGCTACTATGGCGCTTAAATAAAGGAGATAATTATTAATGGAAGTTACACTCATCGATCATATGGGTTCTGATCTTACAGTTGTAAATGCAGCAAGAGTTTCTTTTAACAAAGAATCAACCTGGGAAACAATACCAGAGGCTGGGCCTGTGCGTGATCTTCTTAAAGAAACAGATGAGAAACTAATTACTTATCTTGCTAAACATAAACATTGGACACCCTTTGCTCACACCTCTCTACAGTTCAGAATTAAGGCTCCTCTCTTTGTAGCTAGACAGCTTGGTAAACATCAGGTAGGTCTAGTATGGAATGAGATTAGCAGGAGATATGTTGACTATGAACCAGAGTTTTACTACCCACAACATTGGAGAGCTAAAGCAGATGATAAGAAGCAAGGTAGTTCAGAAAAGAGGCGATTGCAATTAAAGAAACGATGCGTTGGGCTTACTATGTTAGATGATTATGAACATGCTATTCAAAAATGTAAATGGACTTACAACCAACTGCTACAAAGAGGAGTAGCACCTGAGATGGCACGTATGGTTCTGCCACAGAGCATGTTTACTGAGTGGTATTGGACAGGTAGTTTAGTTTCTTTTGCTAGAGTTTGTTCATTAAGAAGTAAAACAGATGCACAAAAAGAAACTAGAGAAGTATCTTCTATGATTGAAATACAATGTGCAAAGTGTTTTCCCTCCTCTTGGCAAGCCTTAATGACACCATGAAACTTTATACTAACGATGAAGAATTTGATCTGTTACACCAGGCAGTAGATAAAGCTAGAAAAAATGCTAAAGAAGTAAAAGTTCCTAGACAGGCACTTATAAATCTACTTATGGATCATTCACATTTAGTAAAGTTAGTAAAAGAATTAGGAGGTGATGTGGATTTTAGTTGACTTTACATATAAGATATGGTATAATTCGTAATATAGTAGAGAATGCTTTTGGTTCTCTACATTCTTGCTAATAAAGGAGAACAGTATGACTAGAGTATATCCTAAATTTCCTTCTCATGTATGGAATAATTTTTTTGAACAGTCCATTGGATTTGATAAATTACTATCTGACATAGATAACTATTATCTTAATGTAGATAAAAAACCATCTTATCCTCCTTATAATATTATTAGAAATAGCGAGTCATCTTACCAAATTGTTATTGCCCTGGCAGGTTTTAGCAGTAAAGATATCACTGTAAGTTTAAATGAAAATATTTTAACTATTAAAGGTGACATTGAATCAGACGATGACTCAGATAAATATCTCATAAAAAATATTGCTTCTAGAAAATTTGAAAGACTATTCTCACTAAATGAATATGCTGTCGTAGATAAGGTATCATTTAAAAATGGTGTACTAGATATTACAATTAATATTGTATTACCTGAAGAGAAACAACCTCAGACCTTTACTATAGAGGAGTAAACATGTCACAGACCTATAACATCTATATAGGATTTGATCCTAAAGAAGAAGCTGCCTACGAGGTTCTTAAATGGAATCTAGAACGTATTGCAAAAAATCCTTTGAATATTTTTCCACTTAAAAAAGATGTTCTAGAAAAAATAGGTCTGTATAATAGAGAATACACAGAAGAGAATGGGCAAAAGATTGATAAGATCGATGGCAAACCATTCTCTTCTGACTTCTCTTTTACACGGTTTCTAGTTCCTGCTTTAACTATGTATAAGGGATGGGCCTTATATATGGACTGTGACATGTACCCAAGGAGTGATATCTGTGAATTGTTTGAAGAGTATAATGATCCTTTCCATGCTTTATATTGTGTTAAGCATGAGTACGCACCTAAAGATAATACGAAGATGGACAATCAGAAACAAGAATCGTATTATCGAAAAAACTGGTCAAGTCTCATGCTGTTCAATTGTGAGCATCCTCAAAATCAAATGCTTACTCCGCATGTAGTAAACACTCAGACAGGTCAGTACCTACATAAGTTTGGATGGTTGCCTGATAAGCCAGCAGATATTGGAAGTATTCATGAAGAGTGGAACTGGCTTGATGGTCATTCTCCTGAAGACCTAGAAGCAAAGAATGTTCACTTTACAACAGGTGGTCCTTGGTTTTATAATTGGAAATGTAAACGTGAGATGGATGGTAAGTATGCAGCAGAGTGGAACAATGATGCTGTATATATGCAAACAATTGGTGTGCTTAAAGATGAAGTACATAAGTATTTTTTATAAGGAATAATAATAAAAATGACCAACATTAATTTTGTAACATCTTTCAACGAAAGTCTATTTGTTGATACTTCATATAAGTTTCTAGAATCTGTCATTGATAAATGGGAACCTAAGATTAATCTTACATGTTATACTCATGATCTTGATCTTAGTAATTATGTAACTCCTAATGTAAAAAATATTACCTTTAAATCATTACATGATGTAGATACATATGATACGTTTCAAAAAACATTTGCTAAACATAATGGCACTGAAGGTCAGACAGTAGATTATAATTGGAAGCTTGATGCCTTACGTTGGTCACATAAGGTATTTGCCTTAACGGAATCTGCATTTAATCTAATAGCTGAACATGATATGTTGCCAGCAACAACAAGTCTTGGTTGGCTTATTTGGATTGATGCAGATTCCTATACTTTAAAACGTATGACAACTAAAGATGTATTAGCTCTTCTTCCAGAAGGTGCTGATGTAGTTTGTCTAGAACGATCTGATCAAGAGTATCATGAAGGTGCATTTATTGCATTTAATTTAAATAGTCAGGCTACTCAAGACTTGTTAGGAGATTTACGTGGTGCTTATATCTCAGGAGAGATATTTAATTATCGAGAGTGGCACGATACTTTTATATTTACTCGTCTTCTTACTTTGTATAAAGCACATGGCTTAAAGGTTCTTAATTTAGGAATGAATGCAGATACAAAAAATTCTACTGCATTTGAACAGTCTCCTCTTGCACCTATGTTCCTTCACTTTAATGGAGCAAGTGCAGCAGCATTAAAAAATATTCGTGATGAAAATGGCGAACGATTTATTTCTTTGTCAGATGATACATCATATGACATTCTACCCAGTCGTTATACATTGTTGTCTGATGTAATGAAACATTATAAACCAGAGAAAACTATACTAGAAACAGGAACCTGGAATGGTGGCCGTGCTATTCAAATGGCTATGACTATGTTTGAACATACAGATACTGTTCATTATATTGGTTATGATCTGTTTGAAGATGCTACTCCTGAAACAGATGAAGAAGAGTTTAATGTTAAAGCTCATAATAAAATGAGCGCAGTTGAGAAAAGATTTACAGACTTTGCTAACATTATGCTTAAACGTAAGTCTAAATATTTTACCTTTGAATTAATTAAAGGCAACACGCGCCAGACTATGACAAAGCAAGATGCTGACTTTGTGCTATTAGGTGGTGGTAATAGTATAGAGACTGTACAAAATGAATATGAACATCTTAAACATAATAAGATTATTGTACTAGATAACTATTATATGCAAGATAGTTCAGAGCGAAATGTTATTGATAAGTACAAAGGTGTGAATGAAGTCTTTGAAAATATTAAAGAGTCTAAAGTAAAAGAAGATCAAGAGACAGATGATGGTTGGACATCCTTTGATGAAGAAGATACAGGTATTAGAAAACTTATCCTACCTTCATCAGATGATGTAAGGGGTGGAGGTATTGCTCACATCTGCTTAGTTTTAAATGATCCTAGTTTACCTGAAGTACCTAAAAAATTTAGGCAAGTACCTATCATAGTTAATCCTAGAGATTGTGTCTCTAAAGATTATATTCGCGATAATATTAAAGCTAATCTTAAAATGATTGAACCTAATAGGTTTATGCATCGTATTAGTCCACATAATCAAACAGCTTTAATTGTTTCTGGTGGCCCTTATTTAAATATTAAAGAACTTAAAGATACGATTAAAGATAATCCAGGATGTAAAGTAGTATGCGTTAAGCATAGTTATAATAAACTAATCACAAATGGTATTAAACCATGGGCTTGTGTTGTGCTTGATCCTCGTCCCATTACAGGCGTAAGCACTCATGGTATTGTACGAAAAGAATTATTTAAAGAGGTTGATCCTGATACAAAATTTTTTGTAGCATCTATGACAGACCCATCTGTAACAGAATATCTCATGTCTAAAGGTGCTGATATCTATGGATGGCACGCTTTTACAGAATCTCTACGAGATGAAGATGAGCGAGGTGTACAAATTGTTAATAATCAAGTTCACCTAGTAAGTGAACTAGGTATACCTCAAGGGTCTACATTAATTACAGGCGGTACTTGTGCAGCAATGAGGTCTATTGGTATCATGAATACAATGGGCTTTAGAGAGATGCATCTATTTGGATTTGATTGTTCTATGGAAGAACCTACTGAAGAACAAATGAAAGAAACTACAGGTGCTGAAGATGAAGAACCTAAACCTAAGTATATGAAAGTTACAGTAAATGATAAAGACTTTTGGACTACTGGTGAACTTCTAGCTATGGCACAAGATTGCGAACGTAGTTTCAGAGATGAGAACTCTTCAATTAATTTTACTTTTCACGGTGAAGGAACAATGGTAGCAGAACTATGGAAGATTATTGATTCAGAACGACCTACCCCAAAGTTTGAGGAGGTGTTTGATGACTAATTTTTCTAGACAAGCTCCTTCTTCTCGATACAATGAGTTAATTAAAAAGTATGAAACGATTCATGCAAAAGGTAAGGGATATTTTAATGGTAAAAGCTTGTTAAAATATATCTCTGTTATTCAAACAAAACTTATTGTTCATGAATGTAAAACACTTCTTGATTATGGTTGTGGCAAAGGTCTTTTGTATACAGATGAGTGTCATACTGTAATGCCATCATCTCCTAAAGCTAAACCTATTACTCGACCACTACAAGAACTTTGGAACTTAACCAGTCATACGTGTTACGATCCTGCCTATCCGCAACATGCTACTAAACCTACAGGAAACTTTGATGCTGTTATTTGCACAGATGTTCTTGAGCATGTGAACGAAGAGGATATGGAGTGGGTATTGAATGAAATTTTTTCTTATGCAAACAAAATGGTTTTCTTAAACGTAGCTTGCTTTAAAGCAGCTAAACATTTTGATGATGGTGAGAACGTACATATCAGTGTATTTAATCCTGAGTGGTGGTACATCTTGATATCAGATATCATGAAGCAATATCCTGATCTTACAACATATCTAACATGTGAGAAGATAGGACATGCTACAGACTATACAATAAGAGGAGGAGAATAAAATGCTAGGAATTGCAGAGAGTGTTATTGGAGTTGCAGGTAAAGTTCTTGATAAATTTGTAGAAGATAAAGATTTAAAAACTAAACTTAGTGCAGAGCTTCAATCACAATTAATTAATCTAGATGCTCTTCAAGCTCAAACAAATCTAGAACAAGCCAAACATGATTCTATTTTCGTCGCTGGAGCTAGACCTGCTATCATGTGGATATGTGCTTTTGCTTTGGCATGGCAATATATCCTAGCACCTATGGCATCATGGGCGTTGGCTGTATGGTATCCTGTAGTTACACTTCCAGAGTTAGGCACTGAAGAGCTTACAGGTCTTATCATGGCACTACTCGGATTGGGAGCAGCCCGTTCATATGAAAAGTCTAAAGGCGTTGCTAGAAATAGCATGAAAAGGTAATGAAGATTTTATCATTAGTAGCTATTTGCTTGTTGTTAAATGGCTGCGTACATTTTGCAGTCTTTTCTATTATAAAAGAAACTGCTACATGGTCATACTATGATAAAAAATTTAAGAAGCTTGAAGAAAAACAAACGCCCTAATTATTTATTTAGATGTATGCTTATACTACTAGTGTCTTATTTTAGCTATATAGTATTATCAGCAATAATTAATACAGTGTGTGGAGGATGTTTAGTATGATAGAGGGTAAGGTATGGGGTACTACACAAAATATTTTTTCAAATAACTCTTTTGAGTTTCATCGCATAGAATTTAAAAAAGATAGTGAGTGTAGTAAACATAAACATCTGTACAAATGGAACGGATTTTTTGTAGAACGTGGTAGGCTCTTAATAAGAGTGTGGAAAAATTCTTATGATCTAATTGATCAAACTATTTTAAGGGCAGGAGAGTTTACCAAGGTAAAGCCTGGAGAATACCATCAATTTAAAGGACTTGACGATGGCGTAGCATTTGAGATATACTGGGCTGAGTTTAATCATGAAGACATTGAAAGGGAAAGCGTTGGAAAAGGACCAAGAGGGTACACTGAAGAAGACGACACCGCTTCACACCAAGGATTGGTATATCAAGTGGGCAGCTTCTCTGATCCTATTAGTTGGAATGCTGCTGACAAGCAATAATCTTTTTCCTTATAATCTTTTTGTACATATTATAGGATTAACAGGATGGTTGATTGTAGCATTAATGTGGAATGATCGAGCTTTAATTATTATTAATGCTGTATCAATTGCTATCTTAGCTAATGGATTATTAAATTATTATGTCGTTAAATAGTAAACAAGAAAAATTTGCACAGTCCTATGTGTTACATCGTAACGCAACGGATGCAGCAAAAGCAGCAGGGTATTCTGAGAAGTCTGCAAATAATCAAGGGTATAGATTGTTGCAGATGGATGAAGTCGTAGCCAGAATTGAGGAACTGGAAAGCGAGCTTGTTACAGATATTGATGTTGTTGATGAACTAGAATCTCAGTATACCTTTGCTGCTACTCATGGTCATACAAACAGTGCTATCAAAGCACTTGAATTATTATCTAGAGTACGAGGAGCGAAGTCTGATAGGACAGCACACTTATCTACAGAGACAATTGAGCAAGAGATTATTAATTATATGCAAGCTCTTGGTAAAGATAAGATAGATGAGTTAATTAAGAAGTGTAAGTTTTAAGCTGCAAGTTTATTAAACTTTTTATTATATTCATCTTGCATACTTCCTGTAGGTACATCTTTAGCATATACCCAATCTTCAGGTGCTCTTACTGCTCTTCCTCTCAAGGTTCTAAAGTTATCTGCTGTGTAAGAGAAGTTATTTTGAGTCTCAAATGTATATGTTATTTGAGAAGACAGTGGACCTTCAGCAGCTTCAACACGATAGATATCTATAGGTTCTCCATCTGCACCCATGACTGTATCACCCTCTTGTAACCACATTACTAGAGCAGCAGTTCCATCACCCTTAACAATCCATTCTCTACCTGTAACCATTGTATCATTTAAATGCCAAATATTTCTACTTCTATTTACACTTAGAGAGATAATAGGTTTAGCCTCTAGTTCTGTAGTCCACTTCCTTGTTTTCTTATCTTCAGGGAATGACATAACAACATCACCTATTTTTAAATCTTCAATGTTTCGATAAGTGCAGTCACCCATCAACACTTGTGTACCTGCAACCCAGCAAGCATCAGCATCACCATCTGCACCGTCATCACCATCATCACCCTCGTCTCCTCCCATACTACCTGATCCTGTTGGACCTCCTATATCTCCAGTATCTCCAAATCCACCAAACCCAGGACTACCTGGGGAAACTCCTGACGATGGTCCTACATCAGGGGTTGTGCCGAAATCACCAAAGTCATCTATATCTTTTCCAATATCTATGCCTAGTCCTTCTGTAGCTGCCGCAGTTCCACCAGGATCAGGATCACCTCCAGAAGGTGCGCTTGGTGACTCGGGGCCTTCATCAAAGAAACTCATTAGACCTTGTAAAGCCGCTACAGCAAGCACCCCTATGGGACCAAAAGCAAGCCCTGCTATTCCCTTACCAACAGCAAATGCAACATCTTTTCCTGTTATTGGCTCACCAAGTACACCTTGTATTGCTAAATCTGCAAACGGAGTAGCTATAAAAGCCTTAGAACCAAATAATGAGGTAAGTCCTTTTTGTGCTGCTTTTGAAAGAGCTGTTTCTGCAATATCTATTTCTTTACCTAATATATTAGCAGTTCCTAATTTACCTTCTTCTGGATTAAAAGAAAAAGGATTATCTATAATATCTTCAACTTTTGATGTAATTTTTCCTCCGATCTCGTCAAAACTTGGAATATCAGGAAGACTAAAATCTATTTCTGGTACGTTAATATTAGGTTGCGGTCCTTCAGGAAAGGATTCTTCATCAAAGTCTGGTTGCCTATCACTAGCAAGAGGAATAAATCCAGCTAAACCAGGAGCTAGAACTTGAGCTTGTTCTATCTGACCTGCGTCTATCTGACCTATGTCAGTTCCTCCAATATCAGTATCATCGTCTTTAATTTTTATTGGTCGCCCAAAAATATCGCGCTCTATTAAATTTTGCAGCCCAACAGAACTGCCGCTTTGCCTACGAACAGGAACAAAACTTGCTAAACCAGTATTATCTATTGGGACTGCAAACATTACTTATAACTCCATACCCACGGACGAGGATGAGTATCAGCAGACATATCATCTAGGTGTATAAACCTACGATCCTGTGTTCCTCTTTGAGCAACACCTATACCTGTCATGCCATGTTTCATACCTAGTCGTATAATCTCATATGCAACATCACCAATAGCTGCTACATCTACAGCCCTACCATATACATGAGGTGAGTCTTTAACACCTCCTATGGCGCTGTTATGAGCAGGGTGACGGTATGCAGAGTTAATAATCATAGGACGATCTAACTCTTCTCTAATCTTAATTAACTTTTCCATAAATGCTTCGTCCATATCGCACTCATCAGTGCCTTGGCATTTCATTTCATCTATAGAAAAATAAGGGTTGTCTATCATTTGTTCTCCTCTACAGGGGGATGTTTCCCATTGTGCATATGTACAATCTTTTCTAAACTTTTTTCTAAAACATCTAG
>TARA_A100001201_G_scaffold38143_1_pt1 | contig 18476 bp, 16 predicted proteins | sample TARA_A100001201 | Tara Oceans TARA_A100001201 (sample SAMEA2619872) | marine metagenome | biome: marine biome (ENVO:00000447); feature: surface water layer (ENVO:00002042); material: "saline water (ENVO:00002010), including plankton (ENVO:xxxxxxxx)" | depth 5 m | reverse complement strand
AAATTATGTACCGATCCGGTCAACGCAGTGTTGTTGAGTGGGTCATTGACTATATGGAGGAAAACTGATGGATTTTTTGACGCAGTTCAAAAAAACTCAAAAGATGAAGGCTGCTGCAAAAAAGGCAGGAGTCAAACTCTTAAATCCTAAACAGGCAAAAAAGCAAGCCTATAAAGATCTAGTCAAAGCGTATGGTCCACCGAAGTCGCTTGGTGACTACGTGGCTAACTATGCAGCACCAAAACCAAATGCTGGTGGTTATTATAATGCAGTGAAGGGTCCAGCCCCTTACTCTGCAAAGGCTAACATGACTGGGTATCAAAAGGTACCTAAATTTACACCAGCACAAACGCAACCAGCACCAACACAAGAGACAGCACCAACTCAATCAACCGCGCCTGCTCCTGGGACTCAACAGCAGACCTACTTGCCTGTTGATACATATGAAGCACCAGCAGGACCAAATATGGAAGATCTTGCAAGCCAATTTGCAGCATCAATTGCAGAGATGCAGTCTGGTTTGATGGAAAGTTTGGCAGCGACGCAAGAGAATTTTATGCAAATGCAGATGGCACAAGACGAAAAAATGCAGACACTTATGTCTAATATTGCTCAAGCAACTGCAGCTAAGCAAGATCGTCCTACTGTAGCTGGTGTTAAAACTGCTGTAGGCAGTGCAGGCGATCAAATGCAAATTGCTCGTCGTGGCGTGTCTGGCAATTTTGGTAGGTTAGGCCTACGTATTAAAAATCTTAATGTGTAAGTCATGAGTATTTATAACACATTTGCAACAACCTGGGGAGGTCAAAAAGGTTTTGGTTTAAAGTCCCTAACTAATGCAATTAATTCTGGTTATACTTATAAGCAAATTGCCGCTGATGTTGCTGGTAAAAATGTAGGAATTAAAGCTCAAAATAAATTAAACGAAGCGGCTGCTATCTATAACACCTTTGCACCAGAAACTGCGCTTTTTAATAAGTATAAAACGTTTTTTGATGGCTTCTATGGTTTTGGTGCAAAATCTTTAGAAAAAGCAATTAAGGATGGAGTTACTTATGAAGAGCTTAGTTCAGGCCTTTCGGGGTTAAACGTAGGTAGTAAAGCAGCTACTTCAATTGCGGCTGGTCTTAAGCAAAACCAACAGTTTAAACAACCAAATAATTTTATGCTGAAATACGGTACCGTCTACGACGGTGGCTATGGTTTCGGTATAAATTCTTATAATGCTGCAATTGCGGATGGTTATACTAATACCATGTTGAGTAATGAGCTGCAAGGTTTTAAGGTAGGTGAAAAAGCACAAGCAGCGATTCAAGCAGGAATGGCTGATGAACCTGGACCAAATCCATTTCCTACAGATCTTCAAAAATACACTACAGCTTGGGACGGTAATTGGGGTTTCGGTCAAAAGTCTCTGGACGCAGCACTTTCGGATGGATATAGTTATACTCAATTAGCTAATTCTCTTGACGGTTTTAATGTAGGTGAGAAAGCAGTAGCTTCACTTAACAAGGGAGTTGCTACCGAAAATGCTCAATATAAACAAGACATTGAAGATTTAAAAGCAGCAGGTGCTGCCACAAAAGCTGATCTTGAAGGGAAAATATCTGGGTTGGAGGGTGACTATTCTGCCTTTAAAGATTCCTCAGATTTAACAATAAAAGGGTTGAAACAAAATCTTGTTCAAGCACAAACTAATCAAGGTGCTAAAATAGGTGGCCCTAATGTTATGGCTATTGGAAGCCGTCGTAGTAGACGCATTGGTGCTGGTCGTAGTAGTAATAGATTTAATCGTAAAGAGTTACAAATTAAAAACATTAACGTTTAAGTAAATGTCAGCTAAACAAAGATACGACGCTTTATCAAGCGACCGTTCTCAGTTCTTAAACGAAGCTGAAGAGGCATCTAAACTGACACTTCCTTACTTGATTCGTGGTCAAGAAGAACATTATTCTGGTGCAAAAAATCTCATCACTCCTTATCAAAGTGTTGGTGCGAAAGGTGTAGTTACTCTGGCATCCAAGTTGATGCTAGCTCTACTCCCTGTTCAAACCAGTTTCTTTAAATTACAGTTAGACGAAAGTCAGCTGGGTGAAGAATTGGGACCAGAAATTAAATCTGAACTTGACCTATCTTTTGCAAAAGTAGAAAGAATTATTCTGGAATCAATTGCTGCTTCTGACGACAGAGTTGCTGTGCATCAAGCACTGCTTCATCTGGTTGTTGGTGGTAATGCTTTGGTTTTCATGAGTCGTAAGGGATTAAAAGTTTATCCTCTGAACCGCTACGTTGTGGATCGTGATGGCAACGGCAACATGATAGAAGTAGTCACAAAAGAAAGAGTGAGTAAACAGCTGATTGAAGATAAACTTCCTAAAGATTATCTACTAACACAATCAGTAGTCGATACTAGTAAAGATCACGATGATGAATGTGATGTGTACACACATGTACGCCGAGAGAATAATCGCTTTGTTTGGTATCAAGAAGTATATGGTCACAGGTTGAAAGGGACTGATGGTAAGGCACCTCTTGAGACTAACCCTTGGATTCCCCTTAGATTCAATACAGTTGATGGGGAAAATTATGGAAGAGGTAGAGTCGGTCAGTTCATCGGTGACCTGAAGTCACTTGAAGCACTGACACAAGCCCTGGTTGAAGGCAGCTCAGCAGCTGCTAAGGTTGTATTTGTGGTGAGCCCCAGTTCTACCACTAAACCTTCTACGTTGGCAAACGCTGGAAATGGTGCTATCATTCAAGGACGGCCTGATGACGTTGGTGTCATTCAGGTTGGTAAGACTGCTGACTTTGGTACTGCTTACCAGATGACATCTATTCTAGAAAGGCGTCTGAGTGAAGCGTTCCTTATCCTTAACGTTAGGCAGAGCGAACGCACCACAGCGGAAGAGGTTCGTATGACACAAATGGAACTGGAACAGCAGCTTGGGGGACTCTTTTCCCTTTTGACTGTTGAGTTCCTTGTACCTTATCTCAACCGTAAACTGTCGGAATCACAAAAGTCTGGTGAAATCCCTAAGCTACCTAAAAACATTGTTAAACCAACTATTGTTGCTGGTATTAACGCCCTGGGTCGTGGTCAAGACCGTGATGCTTTGACACAGTTCCTTACTGTACTAGCTCAAACTGTTGGACCTGAGGCTATTGGACGCTTCATTAACACAGATGAAGTGATCAAACGCTTTGCTGCCGCTCAAGGTATTGATGTACTCAATCTTGTTAAGAGTATGCAAGAACTGCAAGCTGAACAACAGCAAGCGCTGCAGCAGCAACAAGCAATGATGGCACAGCAACAAATTCCTCAGATGGCTGCAGTTGAACAAAAGGCTGCACAAGCTGAAATGCAAGCCATGCAACAACAAGAACAACAACAACCACCACAATAATAAACATGGCAGAAGTTTTGTCAATGCTTCCAGAAGAAAACCAACCTGGTGAGCTTAATGCTGAAGAGCAAGACTCACTTAAAGTAGGTGAAGCACTGGAAGACCAGCAGGAGGAGCGTCTTGCTGGTAAATATAAAAACGCTCAGGAATTGGAAGCTGCTTACCTTGAGCTTCAAAAAAAATTAGGTGAACCACAAACTGAAAATAATGAAGCTGCACCTGAGGAAGAAGAGGAAACTTCCAACACCTCTTTGTTAGAAGATCTTTGGGATCAGGCATCAGGAGATGGTGTCAATGAAGAAACAATGAAAAAGCTTTCTGAAACTGATCCTAGTGAACTAGCTAAAGCTTACCTAGATTATCGCTCGCAAGTTGAAGCATCAGCTTCGCGGATGACAGAGCAACAAGCCACTGATTTGAGAAATGCTGTTGGTGGTGATGAGAAATACAATCAAATGCTCTCTTGGGCAAGTGATAACTTAACTGAACAAGAGATTCAATTGTACGATGGGATCATGGAGAAAGGTGATCCCGCTGCAGCTTACTTTGCTGTACAAGCTTTGTCTTATCGTTACCAAGATGGTAATGGTGTTGAGGGTGATCTTGTACAAGGTAAAGCAGCACCTTCTGCTAAGGGTTTCCGTAGTCAAGCAGAGTTGGTTCAAGCAATGAGCGACCCTCGCTATGACAGAGATCCAGCTTACAGGTTGGATGTTCAACGTAAACTTGAAATATCTAACGTTCAATTTTAATGACTACTGTAATTGAAGAAAGAGGACGTATGAACCTCTACGCAAAAGAACCACCTATGACTGTTATGGACGTAACTGAAACTCACAACGAAAAAGCAGAAAAACTTAATGGACGCCTGGCTATGCTAGGTGTTATGGCTGCGCTTGGAGCGTATGCCTTGACTGGTCAAATTATCCCAGGAGTCTGGTAATGCCTTACGGTAAAGGAACATACGGTACAAAGAAAGGTCGTCCACCTAAGAAAGGGACTAAAAAATAATGGCTAAACGTGGTCTCTATGCTAATATCCATGCAAAGCGCATGCGTATTAAGCAAGGTTCCGGTGAAAAAATGCGGAAACCTGGGAGCAAAGGTGCTCCTACCGCAGCCAATTTTAAACGAGCTGCTAAAACTGCTAAGAAAAAATGATTGAATGCCCTGATTGTACTGTCAATGAGCAGTACGTACTGGAACAACTACAGACTACTGCTGGTGTAACGGATCGTACTGCCCTTGCTGTATTGATGGGCAACATTCAGCAGGAGTCACGGTTTACCCCTAACATTTGTGAGGGTGGTCAAATCGTTCCTTATGATCAATGCCTCAGAGGAGGCTATGGCCTGGTACAATGGACAAGCAAGGATCGCTATGATGGCCTGGGCTTGTTCTGTGCTAAGCATGCTTGTGACCCATCTAGCCTAAAGGGTCAAACTCGTTACATGATTCACGAGTTACGGTTTCGGGATGACTTGTATGCATTCCAGACCAACCATCAAACTGTCCATTACTACATGAATGCCGCCTATTATTGGCTAGGATGGGGTGTCCATGGGGGCAGAACACAACACACTTATTCTTTTTTAACTAAACTACAATGAAATCTATTATCACTTCCGGTCTCCTCCTCGGCGCTGCGCATGGTCTCTTCATGTCTGCACAAGCTGGTCCTTACGTGAATATTGAAGCTAACTCTGGCTGGTCTGGTACTGATTACGGTGGCACCGTTATCGACAACCACGTGGGTTACGAAGGTGATCGCTGGTACATCCAGGGTGGTCCTTCGATTGTCTCACCGGATGGTGGCGACAGCACTGTTGAGCTGTCCGGTAAGGCTGGTGGAAGCGTCCCCCTTTCCGAGAAACTCGGAGCTTATGGAGAAGTTTCGTTTATTACTGGTGATGATGCAAATGGCTATGGTACCAAAGTTGGCGTAAAGTATAGCTTCTGATAATAATGCGGTGGGTGGGTCGGTAATTTAACTTTAAAATTTATTAAATGGCTTCAACTTCTGTACTTAATAGAGAGGGCTCTCTTGGACAAGTCTGGGAAGACTATTGCCAATGGGTTACCTCCACAAATAACCGTCTTTATGTAGGATGGTTCGGCACGTTGATGATTCCTTGTCTGCTTGCCGCTACCACCTGTTTTATCATTGCTTTCATTGCTGCTCCCCCTGTGGACATCGATGGAATTCGTGAGCCTGTCAGTGGTTCGCTTCTTTATGGAAACAACATCATTTCCGGCGCTGTCGTGCCTTCCAGCAACGCCATCGGTCTGCACCTGTACCCAGTGTGGGAAGCAGGTTCTTTGGACGAATGGCTTTATAATGGCGGACCCTATCAGCTGGTGGTCTTCCACTTTCTGCTCGGTGTCTTCTCTTACATGGGACGAGAGTGGGAACTTAGTTATCGATTAGGGATGAGGCCCTGGATCTTTGTTGCATATTCTGCTCCGGTCGCCGCAGCGACTGCTGTATTCCTTGTTTACCCATTCGGTCAAGGCAGTTTCTCTGATGGCATGCCTCTTGGGATTTCCGGCACCTTCAATTTCATGCTGGTCTTCCAGGCTGAACACAATATTCTTATGCATCCTTTCCATATGCTTGGTGTTGCCGGTGTATTTGGTGGGAGTTTGTTCTCAGCAATGCATGGTAGTCTTGTCACCAGTTCTCTTGTACGTGAGACAACTGAAGACATCAGCCAAAACTATGGCTACAAATTCGGCCAAGAAGAGGAGACTTATAACATTGTTGCGGCGCATGGTTACTTTGGAAGGCTTATCTTCCAATATGCGTCGTTTAATAATTCTCGCTCTTTGCACTTCTTTCTTGCCGCTTGGCCCGTCGTGGGGATTTGGTTCACTTCTCTTGGCGTCAGCACTATGGCATTTAACTTGAATGGATTCAACTTCAATCAATCAATCGTCGAAAGTCAAGGTCGCGTCATCAACACGTGGGCCGATGTCCTCAATCGTGCCAACTTGGGATTCGAAGTCATGCACGAAAGGAACGCCCACAACTTCCCGCTTGATCTTGCAGCAGCTAGCACCACACCTGTGGCCTTAACTGCTCCTTCAATCGGCTGATATTTTATCGTACGTTCATCTATGTATGACATAACTTTATCTATTGAACACGCTCGTGTTATACGTGATGCTCTTGTTATTTATAAAGAACGATGGCCTGGTGGTCATCCAGCTGAACAAGAGATGATTATGTTTCTAGAGACTGAGTTCAATAAGATGATCTTAGAGTCATACTTAGACGCATGACGCCTAACCATGGAACGGGGGTTAGGTTTAACTTGTACGAACTATGTCTATCAACCTTATTCGTTTCATTCAACTCCAACGTCAACGTGCTGAGCGTCGTCGTGTAGACGAACTCCGTTATCGTGGCGTTGCTTACACCCATAAATAAATGGCTCATCAATCAAAAAAAGCTCCAGCAAAAATTACTAAATTGAGCCCTGCTGAGCAACCAGCAATTTTTAAGCGTTGCGGTAAATGTGGTACTAAAAAAGCCCAATGCCGTAAACAGAAAAAATGTCTTAAAGGTTTCTTGTAACCAGCTTGGGAGGCACCTCAGAGTCGGACCTCCCTTGCATTGGTTAGAGCCGGTACGCCGATACCTCTGACCGTCTAGACGGTGGGACAGACCACATAAAAATTTAATAAAAAAATTTTTCAAACGTTTGAAGTAGGATAAAATTTAAACTTACTTTAATTTAAAATGGCACATCAATCTTCTGATCTGACCACGAGCCTTACAAGGCCTGGTCAATCTAATTCTACGGGTGATGCCCGTGCTCTCTATTTGAAGTTGTTCTCTGGAGAGATGTTCAAAGGTTTCCAACACAACGCAATCGCTCGTGACTTGATCATGAAGCGTACGCTGAAGAATGGCAAATCTTTGCAGTTCATCTACACAGGTCGTACGACTGCTGAATTCCATACACCTGGAAACAGCATTCTTGGCAACTCTGACGGTGCACCTCCGGTGGCCGAGAAGACTATTACCTGTGATGATCTTCTGATCTCCAGTGCATTCGTTTATGAACTTGATGAAGTTCTGTCTCATTACGATCTGCGCTCGGAAATCAGCCGTAAAATCGGCTATGCTCTTGCCCAAAAGTATGATCGCCTGATCTTCCGTGCGATTACTCGCGGTGCACGTGCTGCTTCTCCTATTACTAAGTCTGGCTTCGTTGAGCCCGGCGGTACTCAGATCCGTGTTGGTTCTTCTGGAACTGCTGCTTCTGATGCTTATGATTCCGCTAAGCTTGTTACTGCGTTCTATGACGCAGCTGCTGCTCTGGATGAAAAGGGTGTTAGCACAGAAGGACGTGTGGGTATCCTGAACCCACGTCAATACTATGCACTGATTCAAGAAGTCGGTAGCAATGGACTGGTGAACCGTGATGCTCAAGGCACTGCACTGCAAGGCGGTGAGGGTGTGATTGAGATCGCTGGTATCAAGATCTACAAGTCCATGAACATTCCGTTCTTCTCTCAGTACGGTACCAAGTATGGTACTGGTTCTGCTACCAACCCTGGCGTTGCTGATCCTGGCAACACCGGTTCGTTCGTGTCTGAAGCTATTGAAGACGCTGCAACCGATGTCACCGGTATCAATAACGAGTACGGTGAAGAGACTGAATTTGCTAACAGCTGTGGTCTTATCTTCCAGCGTGAAGCTGCTGGTTGTGTTGAAGCAATCGCTCCCCAGGTCCAAGTGACCTCTGGCGACGTATCCGTCATCTACCAAGGTGATGTGATTCTTGGTCGTCTGGCAATGGGTGCTGACTATGTCAACCCTGCTGCTGCAGTTGAACTGTTTGCTGGTACTGGCACCAAGCCTGCCGCATTCTGATTTATCTGGGGTTCCTTCGGGAGCCCCTTTTTTTTATTTACTTATTGAGAATAAGAATCAATGGCAATTCCTACCACAAATTCACAACAGGAACTACCTGCTGTAAATCAAATTTTACAATCTTGTGGGCAAGCACCTGTTACTACCCTAGATCAAACCAACCCGGACGTTGCGATTGCCTATCAGACTTTACTTGAAGTCTCTAGGGAAGTACAGGCAGAGGGATGGACATTTAATACGGAATCAAATTATGAAATGGTTCCTGATACTAATAATGAAATTCAAATTCCTAACAACATGTTGCAAGTTGACCTAACAGAAAACTCTGCAAATGTAGATAAGGATGTTATCAGACGTAATGGAAAATTTTATGATAAAATTGCTCATTCCTATACGTTTACTAAACCAGTTAAATGTGAAATTGTTTGGCTATTTGATTGGGTAGATATTCCCAGACCTATTGCTGACTTTATTACTGCTAGGGCTGCAACTATTGTATCAAGTCGAATTGTTGGTGATGGTAATCAATACCAAATCCTCCAACAAAAAGAAGCATTTACCAGAGCTATGGCTATGGAGTATGAGTGCAATCAAGGAGACTATACATACTTCGGTCAACCTAGTGGTCACACTAATAACTACAGAAGTTACAAACCGTACAACGCACTTTATCGATAAATGGCTGCAGTTACTCAACGGATTAATAGCTACCTTGGTGGCGTTTCAAAACAATCAGATGATAAAATGTTGCCAGGGCAAGTCCGTGAGTGCTACAACGGCTTCCCTGATGCAACATATGGTTTAACTAAAAGGCCTGGATTTAAGCATATTGTTAATTTAGGTACTGGAACTACTTATGATGGTGGTAAGTGGTTTTATATTAAACGTGATGATGATGAAGAATATGTGGGTGTACTGAAACAGGATGCAAATAATCCTGTCCATATTTGGAATGCTCTGACTGGTGTCGCATGCACTATTACTTATGGAAGTACTGCTGCTAAATCTTATCTAAATGGAACCAAAGATAATTTTAAAGTAATTACTGTACAAGATACTTCTATCATTATTAATAATAGTGTCACAGTAACTGCTCAAGCTGCACCTACATTTACTGAAGGACTTGTTTCTTCTATTGAGGTACAATATGTTACTGCAGAAACAACATATACAGTTGATATTAAAATTGGCAGTTCAACTCAAACAGCTACTTTTACAACACCTGCTTCTGGTGTCACCATTGATGGGATTCTAACTGATTTAGAAACTGATATTAACGCTATGACTGGCGATCACGCTAACATTACCGTTACTAAACTTTCTAACTCACTAGAACTAACCAGCACAGCTGCTATGGAAGTTTCAGCAAAAGCTGGTATAGATAACAAAGGTCTGACATCGGTTGGAAATGAAGTAGCTAGTGTTGCTGAATTACCTATTAAATCAGTCAACGGACGTATCATCAAAATTGTCAACACAAGTAGTGATCTAGATACATATTATGCTAAATTTGTAGCACATGATGGTGTGTCTGGTGAAGGGTATTGGGAAGAAACTATCAGTCCTTCTGCTTCTCCTGGTATTAATGATGCTACACTTCCGCATGAGTTGATTAATACTGGTGTCAATGCATTTACTTTTAAAGAACTTGATTATGAGAATCGTCTTGTAGGTGATGATAAGACTAATCCTCACCCTAGTTTTGTAGATCAAAAAATTACAGCTGGTTTCTTCCATAACAATCGATTAGGATTCTTGTCTCAAGATAATGTAATCATGAGTCAGTCTGGGGATTTTTTTAATTTTTATTTTAAATCATCTCAAACTGCACTTGAATCTGACCCGATTGATCTTAGCTGTTCATCTATTAAACCGACGGCTCTTCATGCAGCATTGCCTACAGCACAAGGTGTTGTACTGTTTTCTGAAAATCAACAGTTCATTATGTTTGCCGATGCTGGTGTGCTAACACCTTCGTTGACAACAATCCGTGCTCTATCTAATTATGAGATGGATCGTAAAATTGAACCTGTTGATGCTGGTACTAATCTTAATTTTATTACAAAAACACCTGGATATTCCCGTGTGTTTAGTATGCTTACCCGTGGTCAGCAAGAAAACCCTCAAGTTATTGACTTGTCTAGAGTAGTAAAAGAGTGGATTTCTCCAGATGTAGATCAATTAATCTCTAGCCCACAGAATTCAATGATTGCCATGGCCGGTCAATCGTTGAACGAAGTGTTTATATTCCGTTATTATAATGACGGTAAAGAAAACCTAATGGAATCTTGGGTTAGTTGGTTGATGCCTGGTACTGTACAGTTTATTGAAACTAATTCTGATGACATGTATGCTGTTACCAAACAAGGTAACCAGTTTGTACTATCTAAAGCTGCATTAAGTCAAAGCCCAGAGCAAGGTATTATTGTTAATAACCAAGGACAAAAAGTGAACCCTTGTGTTGATTTGTATGCAACTGCTTCTAGCGTTACATATGATTCAACTAATAATCTTTCTAAATGCTATTTACCTTACAATGATGTGAGTAACCTAACTCCTATTATTGTTATTAAAGGTAATACAAGTACTGGTAGTTTTGTTGAGTCTGGTTTTACTATTACACCTGAACGTGGTTCCGATGGGACAGGCCCATATTTTATTGTACCATCTAAAAATCTAACCAGTGTAGCTTCTGATGTTATTGTTGGATTTAAATACAACTTTGATGTTGAGCTTCCTAGAACTTATTTCCGACCAGATGCAAGTCCTAAAATTACAGATTTTACTGCTAATCTAACGCTTGCACGTATGAAGTTTGCTGTTGGGTTGTCTGGTATGATGTCATTTAAATTACAGCAAACAGGTAGATTACCTTATGAAGTTAAATTCACTGGTGATGGTAGTACAACTACTTATACATTTAACAAAAACGAGTTAGATTATACAGATAGGTCTGATGTTGAAATAACTGTTAATGGTGTTAAAACCACTGCTTTTAGTTTTACAAACGATACTACTATTGTATTTACAACTGCTCCAGCCAATAATGCTGAAATTAAACTATTTATTAAAGAATGGTTTAGTGTTCAACCTGTTATTGAAGCTAATAATTATTTAGCTAATGACGTACCTCTTGATAACGAGACGGTATTTACTATTCCCATCCATCAACGTACAGAAAATTTTAGATTAAAAATGTTTAACAATTCACCCTTTCCTGTTGCAATCAATGCAATGATGTGGGAAGGTAACTATACACCACGTTTCTATAGGAGGGTCTGAGTATGCCTTGGGGAGCAATTGCTGGCGCTGTTATAGGCGGTGGTCTTAGCCTTTTCGGTGCTAATAAGAAAAACCAATCTGCTAAAGCTGACGCACGAAGATATAATAGATATCAAAGAAAAGTTTACGATTACCAGATTGAAGAGCAAGATCGTCGGTACGATTATGCTGTTGAAGGTCTTGAAATTTCAAAGCGTAACAACGAAAGAAATTTACAATTTCAAGAATCTAATCTGATTCAAAGTTACAACTATAATATGGGTATTCGTCAATACGAATATAACCAACAGGTTCGTGCTTATGATGAATCAGTTGCTCGTGCTTTACAACAGCAAGAGTACAACGAAATGGCAACAAAGTTTGCCCTTGTAGACCAGGATAGACTATTACATGAACAGTTAATTGATTTATCTTTTCAACGTGCAGAAACTCTTTTAGATTACCGTAAAGCTGGTGCTGGTCTTGGTTTGAAAAAACGACAAGCTAAAGCAGCAGCAGTTACTGAAGCACAGTCTACTAGAATATCTGGTCTAAAAGCAGAAGCTGCTGCCCTGGCACGTGGTGTTGGTGGTCGTAGTGCTGGTAAAAATATCCAAGGTATTGTAGCAGAAACTGGGGCACGTCAAGCAGCTATTGTTGATAACTTAATGTTTAATCTTGACAATACAGCTTTAGAGTTTGTTGCGCTAAATAATCAATTTATTGCTGATCAAGTTGCACTTGACTTTAGTGAAGATAGTGCTAAACTTAGCGATATGGCAACACGTAATAAAATCAAACTTCAGGGACTACAAGCTGCTATTCAAGCTGCAGCTAGTATTGCACTTAAACCTGAAATTGCACCTCCTCTGCCTAAACCGTTTGCACTACCACGTCCTGAGTATCAAGACATATATAAACCAAAAGATCCGCCGCCGCCGATGAAGAAGGTTGCAGCACAAACTGATCTATTTACTGCTGCGTTTGGTGGTGCTGTTCAAGGTGCTCAAGTCGGTCAAAGCATTGGAAATATGATTAACCAAAATCCTCCCCCTGTTCCACAAGTCCCTGGACCTGGATCGAAGGGGATGCCCAGTTAGATAGGAAAGTAACCCATGTCAAAATTTAAAAGCTTTGCACAGTCAGGGAACTTTAGAGACTATCAACTTATAGCACCTGACGAAACTTCAAAAATTAGAGAAGAGACTCAACGTAATATTCGGGGCAGACAACGTGCCCAGGATTTTTTAGAAGAAAACAATCGAATTTATCAAAGAGCACAATTACTTGCTCAAGGTCAAGAACAAGAGCAACGTGAGCAAAATTTTAGACTTGAAACAGAGAATAGACAAGCTTACAAAGATGCTCTTGATCGAGACTTTCAAATTGAAAATGCAAACAACGTACAAAAAGCAAAACAACAAGAAAAGCTTTATTCAGATCTAAGTACATTTTCTAAAACTGCTTTTGAGTTGTATAGGTCTGTTGATGAGACCATTACTAAAAACCAAACTAAACATAATGCAGCTCTAGCATATGCTGCTGGTGCGGATCTTAATACAGTTGTTTCTATCCAAAGTCTTAGTGATAATCTTACGAGAGCTGAATTTGCTCAGCAAGATTTTATTAGACAGAAACTTGAGGAAGGTTTTGATCTTCCGGCTTTGTTTGCCTTATATCAAAGTAGAAGCACACGTGGTTTTATCAATAACATAGCTGTTGCACAAAATACAGCCTATGCTGAAAGAGATAGGATTAGTTTGGAGCTGGTCGAGTGGCGTCAGCAAAACCAAGGTGCAACTCCTCAAGAAGAGCGTGCTTATACTTACCAGCTTGTAAGAGAGGCAGCTGCTAATGTTACTACTGTAGGCGGTCGTACTTTAAACCCTGATTTAGCAAACCAGCATATCTTTCCTATTTTACGTCAATATGAGACTAATGTTCTTAGTAAGCTTGATAGAGCAGATGAAAAATATAGAAAGGAAACACTAACTGCAGATACTACTACAGCCCTTAATCAAAAATGGGAATCAGGTGGTGCACAGGGAGTTATTCAATATATTTATGAAAACCCAAGCTCTGAAAAATTCCAAATCTTTGCAGATTGGGTTCGATTTAGGTCTAAAGATTTTGGTGAACAAGGCTTTAGTGCTGAAGTAATTGATGAGATTTTAGACACACCGTTCCCCGGTCCTAATTTAGACTCAGAAGGTGTACCACAATATACCACTCTAAGAGAAATTAGAGCTGGTAGAGAGGATCTTGCTATAATGACTACTGCAGCTAGCGCACGCTACTCCGCAGATGTTCAACTATTCCGTACTCAAAACGCTAAACGACAACAGGATGCTGAACGGGATATTGCAGAAATGGCTAATAGATTTGGTGCTGATGGTGATCAAAGGTATAGCCAAGAAGAACTCCAAATGATGCAGGATAGAGAAGATCAAATCCCTGGTTTTGAAAGCCCTACTTTAAAAGATATCCGTGATTCACAAACTGGCGATGCTGCTAGTGATGCAGTTGGTGTGCAATATCTAGAAGCGCTTGAAAGCGCTGGTAATCTTACTCCTGCAGCAGTCAACAGACTGCCACTAACACCAGCTGTTAAGAAAGAATGGTTGGCGCGATCGTCTACACAAGAAGCATTTTTTACGAAAGGTGTTGGTGCAGATCACATTGCTCAAATCAAAAGCGCTATTGCAGGTAGTCAGTTTGTAAAAACTGCACCGATTACTGGTGCTACTAGTTGGACTGTAAAAAGTTATACTGCAAAAAGGATTGCACTTTATAAAAAACTTGTTGCAGAAGGAGCGGCAGCAAATATATCTCCTCAGGAAATTTATAACCAAGTAATGCGGGAAACCCTTGAATTTGTAGGGGATGAGAAAAACTTCGATCTTGAAGGAACTGGTGAAATTACATCTGAACTTGAGGCTATTGAAGGGGATGGTTTTAAAGCAAGTACTATTCAATATCAAGAATTTAGAAAAGGTTTAGCAAACCCTTTGTTTAAAACTGATCCTAAATTTGCTGCAAGCTCTATTGGAGCTGCTAACATTTTTAATGGTTTTAAACAAGTATCAGAAACTGGTCAAGTTCCAGAAATGTTTAAAGTTGGCGCTAGAATGCTCGACATGACACCTTATGAATTTATGAATTGGATTGCTGAAGGTAACGGTCTGGAAAAGGTGCAGTTAAATCCTGTTGTACAGCAAATGGCTGATGCAGCGTTGAGACCTGCCACACGTAGATATTACGTACATCCTACTGCATCCAGAGTAGCTCTAGGTAATGAACAAAATAATTTTTATCGTGGAAATCAAAGAGAATATCCAGTACGTAGTTCTTTCCAGCAAGAAGGTGCTGTAGATGAAGATGGTTTGATTCGGCATCCACAGTATGGTCACTTTGAATATAGTAGATACCCAAATTTATACATTAATTTTGGTAAATATTTACAAAGCCTTGGGCTTAAAGTTGCAGAGCATGCCGATTTTGGTGGGATGACGCCGGGAATCCATAGCCCTAAAGGGTATCATCCACATAACGAAGGTTTTGATATTACCGACCAGAAGGGTGATTACCAAGGTTCTCTGAACAGAGCTGCTCTTTTTGGTGATATATTGAGAGAGCTAGGACTTTTTAACCAAGTTATGAATAGAACAAATGATCCAGCGGAGTACGACTCTAATGGAAACCTAATAAGGAAAAATCACGAAGAACATACAGATCTTGGTGGGTTGCGTCGCATGCCAACTGAAGCAGATTATAATATATTGAATCAATTTTTAGACCCAAATTTCGGTAGAGACTATGATGGACCCAATTGAAGAACAGGGTATTGACGGTACGTCGTCGGACCTGACTCCAGAAGAATTAACTCTGATCGAAGAAGTAGGTCAGCGTGCTGATATGCTATCTAGTTTGGCAACTTTTGAAGAGGAAGAAGAACCTCAACCCACTGAACCCTCTGTAGAAAATACAGCAGCACCTGAGCCTGATGCTGAAGTGTCTCAAGATGTAGATGGTAAATACACCATCAAAGGTGTTGAATACGATGCGGAAGACATTGAATTTCAAAATGGTGTTCCATTCGTAAAACGTGAAGCCCGAGAAAAATACGAACCCTCTTTCAGTGAACAAGTTGAAGAAACTAATCAATTAGTTAGAGAACGTATGTCTGCTCCAGGTCAAGGTTTAATTGACTTTGGTGTTGATCTACTAAACATTATACCTAACGTTGAGATTGAAAAAACACCTAAATATGAAGATGACGTTGCTCAAAGTATTCGAGAAATTTCTTCAATTATCTTACCTACAATTACTGCTGGTGGTGCCCTTCAAAAGGGAGCTGCAGGATTAGCAAAAGGTTCTAAGTTTTTAGCAGATCCTCTTATTAAATTTTTAGGTAATACATCCTTAGGACTTGGTACTGGTGTTGCAGTAGACTATGTTGCAGAGGTTAATCAAGAAGGTGACAACCTATCAGGTGTTTTAAAGAAATCTTGGCCAAGAACATACGGTTGGATTCCAGAGGATGTTGCTACATTAGACAGTGATTCTCCAGAAACCAAGCGTGATAAAAACGTTAAAGAGGGTGTTTACCTTGGTGGTGGAAGCGATCTTCTTGTAGGTTTTGCCAGATTTGCACGTGGACTACGTGGATTTAGAAAAGGTGCGCCAATCCCAGCAACAGAAAAAGCATCTAATTATTTTAAAACTAATGTTACTGATGATCTAAATGCTGAGGATACTGTTGAAGCCGCAGCCGCAGCACGTAGTAACTCACTAGATGAACTTGGCAGATACAATTTTTCTAGGGCAACTAATCTAGATGAACCTATTTATGGTTATCACGATGTTTATGGTTACCAAGAAGTAGCAACACGTTCTGTAGATGATTACGGTATTGTTGGTAGTGCTATCGATGCAGCACGTATTGAAAGCAACATTGATACAATTTATGGTCGTTTAGGTAATCCTATTTCAGAAGGTGCACTTAAATATGGTTTGGAAAATGTTGACAACCAACTTATTATTCAAAAAGGACTTGCTGATGAATTAACTTCTGCAGATCTTTATGGTTACACTACTGCTAGTGGTAAGGTAATTACTCCTGAGATGATTCAAGATACAGGAGAAAGACTTGCTGCGCAGTATTATGGCATGAATGTGGATGAACTTCGTGCGAAACTTGGTGTAGTTGTAGATGAAACTAACACAAGTGTTTTGAGTGATGCAGCTTACAATGCAGTGACAAGTACTCTTAAACAGTATATGTCTGACTTTGTAAACATGGATTACATGAAAGCACAAGCTTATGTAGGTACATCAATGGCTGGTCAGATTTCTGACACAGCACAAGGTATGCGTCTTACTGAAGGTACTCCTTCTATTGAACGAGCACAAGAACAAATTCTTGATAGAATGGAATTCTTGATGGTTCAAAAAGAGATGACTGAGTTTACTACAAAACAAAGTAATCGTATTTTTGGTATAATTGATAGGCTTGGTAGTACTGTTGGTGAAAGCCTTAGTATTAAAAAGGCTAACGCTTTGGCAGCTCAAGTAAGAGGATCAGCAGATCAAACTACAGCTGCACTACAAGAAATTAAAAGTAGAGCTAAATTTACTATCGATAATCTTAGAGAAATCAGCTTGACACAGCCTGAAATGCTTCGTCCTTTGCTGTTTGCTTATGAAATGACTGATGGTAATGTAGATACTATTGCTAAACTTAATAGATATCTAGATGAATCTACAGGTGTTCTTCGTAAATCTTTTATTGATGGAAACCCTGAAATCCCTTCTGTAATCCTTAAAGGGTTCTGGTCTAACGTTTACAACTCAACACTAAGTGCTTTTGGTACTATAGCTAAAGCTTCGCTATCTACAGCACATTTGCTTATCGAAAAACCATTACGTCAACTTGCAGGTGGTTTAGCTACTGGTGATATGCATACTATCCGTAAAGGCTGGTATCAATATACTTCTCTTTTCAGTACTATGCAAGAATCACTAGGGTACATGAAAGAGGTATTTAAACGCTCTGGAATTGACCCTACAGTAATTGCCACACGTGAAGACTATGGTATTCCAAATGAACAGCTGCGTCTTATCAATGAATTTGCTGATGCAAAAGCTGCTCAAGGTGACTATGGTCCGCAAGTTATGGTAGAGATGGTCAATAACATGCAAGCTATGGCGGAACATCCTTGGCTTAGATTCGGCACACGTGCTATGCAAGCTGTGGATGGTTTTACACAATCCATGATTGCTCATTCTGAAGCACGTAGTCGTGTATTTGATCAACTTACAAAGGGTGGTCGTCTTGCATTTGACGAAACTAAAGGTAATGCTTTGGCTGAACAAGTGCGAAAAAATATGTTTGATGAGACTGGTTTAATTAGTGATGAAGCTGTAAAGCGTACTGCTGGTGAGATCTCCATGAATTTGGATAATGATTTTACTGATGGTCTTTCTACTTTAATTAAACGTGCTCCTATTCTTAGACCATTTTTGTTGTTTACTAAAACACCACTCAATGAACTGAAGATGTCTGCTTCATACACTCCTTTGGGTTTGTTTATGAAAGATGTGCGTTCTTTTACACTTCCATTTGAGGCTATGTCAAAGGATGATGTATCAGCTATGCTCACCCAACGTGGTTATGATTTAAGCACTATTGACGTAAGAGCTAAATATAACGAAATCCGAGCAGATATTATCGGTAGACAAGCTATGGGTGCTGTTATGGTTAGTAGTGCTGTTGGCTTGACTATGAATGGTCTGATGACTGGTAACGGTCTTTTCGATCGACAGAAACAAGCACTAAGACGGGATGCTGGTTTACCCCCACGTTCTATTAGAATCCCTGGTCGTGGTTGGGTTAGCTACGATAACCTTGGACCTATTACAACATGGTTG
>TARA_A100001201_G_scaffold103047_1_pt1 | contig 18554 bp, 18 predicted proteins | sample TARA_A100001201 | Tara Oceans TARA_A100001201 (sample SAMEA2619872) | marine metagenome | biome: marine biome (ENVO:00000447); feature: surface water layer (ENVO:00002042); material: "saline water (ENVO:00002010), including plankton (ENVO:xxxxxxxx)" | depth 5 m | reverse complement strand
CAGATTATGTTTTGGTGGTACAGATACTAATCCTAATACTTTATGGTTAAGTAGAACTAATGATTTAAATAATTTTCAAACAGGTGTAGAAGCTAATGCATCTATGCGTCTTACAATAAATTCAAATACAATAGATGAAATAAGATGGTTATGTCCATCATCTGATTTAGTTATTGGAACAAGTTCAAACGAATGGACGTTAGGGTCTGGGTCTGATCAATTAGCAGTTACACCAACACAATTAAATATAAAAAGAAAAAGTAACTATGGGTCTAATAAATTACAAGGTGTGTTAGTAAACGCTTCTGTGTTATTTTTTATGCGACAAAGTACAAAATTAAGAGAGTGGTTAGATCAAAATACTAGAGGTGTATTTTTAGCAGCAGACCTAGCTTCATTTGCAGAACAAGCTACAGAAGGTGGCATACTTCAAATGGCAGTACAAACACAACCAGAAACAATTATATGGATGGTTAGAAATGATGGCCAACTTATTGGTCTTACATATGAAAAAGAAACAAAAACATTTGGATGGCATAGACACACATTTACAGGTGCAACTGCTGAATCAGTAACAGTATTACCTACATCTAGTGGAGAAGATTGTATTTATGTAATTTTAAAGAAAGCTGATGATGAAAGATGTTATGTAAAAATGGATGCTCGTAATTGGGGTACTGCATATGCTACAGAATATTTTGGATTAGATAATTATACAACTGCTAGTAAAGCATTTTCTAGTGGTGCTGCTAGTTTTTCAGCAGGAGATTTAGATCAATTTGCTAGTGACACAGTAAAAGTAAAAGTTAATGGTGTATTACAAACAGGTACATATACAGTTGGGTCTGATGGCTCATTAAATTTAACTTCTATAAAAGATGCTAGTGGTGCTACAGTAAGTGATGCTACATATACAGTGGTAGTAGGAAAAGAATACACATCAACACTTGCACCATTATATGCAGGATTAGAATTTAGAACTGGCTCAACAAGAGGTAGTAAAATATCAGTGTCACAAGCATTAATTAGATTTAAAGATACGTTATCTGCTAAAGTAGGACAAACAGAAACTGCTGCAGATTTAAATGAAGTTGAGTTTGTTAGTGCTTCTTCATTGAATAGTGAAGATGTTCCATGTTATTTAAGCAATGCAAATGAATATTTACAAACTGTATATGTAGTTCAAGATGAGCCACAACCATGTACAGTATTAGGTATGATATTAGATATAGAAGGAGTCGGTAAGTGATAGGACCAGCAACAATTGTAAAAGCTGTAGGAGGTTTTTTAGGTGCAAAATCGCAAGCAAAAGCTGCAATGGCTCAAGCACGTTTACGAAAACAAGAATTTGATTATAACGCTAAAATATTTAATGAGAAAGCACGAGCAACTCAAATGGCTGGTATTGAAGAAAGAAAATTATTAGCTAGAGGACAAAGAGAAGCTGCAGCAACACAAAAAGTAGCATTTGGTAAAACTGGTGCAAGAATAGATTCTGGCTCACCATTACTAGTTCAGTTAGATCAGTTAAAAAGAATGCAATATGATATGAATAATGCAAGAAGAAATAGTTTAATAAAAGAAAAACAAGATTTACAACAAGCTGATATGTATACATATAAAGGTAAAAGTGCTTTATATCAAGGTAGACAAGAAGCATCAGCTATTAGAAGAGCTGGTTTATATTCTGCTATAGGAACACTTGCAGGTGGATTTATTAATCCTGTAACAGGAGAAGATAGTCTTGGTAAATTCTTTAAACCAAGTTCGAGTGGTGGAGGAAGTAGAATATCAACAATGAGTAGAAGATTTAGAAGATTTAGTTCTCCTTTAAGTGGTGTAGTAAATACAGGATATCAAGGTGATATTAACATTGATTATGGAAGGATGTACACATAATGCCAGAGATACCATTATACAAACAACAAGTAGATATAAGCACTGAAACACCAACTGGCATTCAATTAGATTTATCTAGTGAAGCAGCATCATTAGCTAGAGTTGCTAATATAGAAGCACAAGGTATAGAAAATCTAACATCAGGTATAGCAGATGTTATAACTAACTATGAAGAATTAAAAGATGAAGCATCAGCAGCAGATTTTGCAAATGAATTTAGAGATTTTAAAATACAACTAGCACAAGGTGGTTTAGATTATCGTAAACAAAATCAAGACAAACCTTATAATTTTCAAAAAGATTATATTGAGCCACAATTTTCTAATTTTAAAAAACGAATAAGTGAAAAAAATTATTCAAATAGAATAAAGCCATCGTTAATGAAAGAAATGGAAATTGAATTTAGTAACATAAGATATGAACACGCTGTTGCAGACATAGATTATCAAACACAAAATCACATTTTTAGTATATCAAATCAAGCACAACAATTTATAATGGATGGTAATTTTAAATCAGGTATAGATATTCTAGATCAAATGAAAAATGATCAGTTTATAACAGAAGAAGAATATCAAGAAAAATTAACTACAGCAGCAAATGCATTTTATAATGCACAAGATTTTTACTATGAAGATCAATTAAAAGAAGTAAAGAACTCTGACTTGTATAAAAAATTACCTGAATATGCACAAGAAGAAGTAGAATCTGTTATAGCAGAAAAAATTATTGATTTTAATAAAACAGTTATACCTAATAACTACGATTATATGAGAAAAAGAATTTTTGCAATGGGTACACCACAAGGACATATAGATGGTCCAGTAACAAGAGATGATATTGAAAAATTAAATTTAGGCGTAGGTAATGAAGATTTAAGAAAAACTTTATATCAAGCTCTAGAAAGAAAAATTAAAAGAACATTAAGTGCATTTGCAAAAGATGAAGATAATATAAAAGCATACAAAAAAGCTGGTATAAGTGGTGTTGATCTTGCTACTGCATATAAAGATTTAAATAAAGTAGTTAAAGAGTATTATAATCCATCAAACACTATTAGTGCAAATGACAACAGAAATATGCAAAAAATAACAGCTGATTTAATTACAGAAATAGACAATAGTATTATACCAGAAGATGTAAAAATGTATTTTATAGATATGCTTTTAGAAACCATAAAAACAAGTGATGGTATACAAACATTTATAAAAAATGATGATATTGCTGGTATAGATATAACTAGTAAAACAGATTCTCCAATGGGTCAATTAGCAAGTATAGGTAGGAAAAATACTAGATATTCAGAAGATACAGCATGGGCCTGGAAGTTAGCATGGGCTACATATGACGAAGCATCTGATAATTTACCTTATGATAAATTTAGTCAAAGTATGGCTTTAGTAATGCCTACTGTAAGTGATAAAATAACAAAAGATCGAAGATACAGTATAGATATTTTAATACCACAGTTAGACGCATTAAATATTTCTATAGAACAATTTGCTGATAATCCAGATGTAATTTTAAAAGATAATCCACAGTTAAAAGATTTTTATCAATCAAGTAAATTACTTTTTGATCGTAATGGAAAGTTATTGTATAGAAAACATAATATTAAAACTTTTGGTCGTTTTTTAGATATTGAATTTGACGACTATTATAATTATAAAATGGATTATATGATTAAAGAATCATTAGGTGGTAGAGCAGCACCAAGGTCTTATCCATCAGTAAGAATTGATTTTGACAAAGATGTAGATACATATGAAGAATTATTAAAACTTGGTGAATTAGAGGCAGCTGATGAATATTGATCCTAGTAGATTTTCTGCAGCAATAGATACAAAGCAGTTAAACGAAACAATAAACAAAAATCAAAAATTAAATTTAGGTGCATATGAGCCTTTTTTTAATGACCCACAAGAAATATTAAATGCTAATCCTTTAGTACAAATGTCTAGTGTTGTCGATAGAGAATTTTATTCAAAACAAGACAATAAAGATAAAATAAATAGAGTAAAAGTAAGAAATGCTTTTAGAAGCTTGTATGGTCGTCATAGTCTTGAATTAACAGGAAGAGAACTTAATGACGATCAAGTAGATACAATGCTTCGTAAATATTACAAAACTCCTGAAGGAGAAGATATTGATTATAATTTTATCAAAGAAGATATGGATTTTCAATTAAGGCAAAAATACGACCTTGTTGATCCTGACACAGGTGAAAGAAAATTTACGCCTGGTGAAAGCATTAATGCTGTACTCGGTAAAGTATTAAAAGTTTTAGAACTTGGAACAGAAAAAGTAACAAGTGCAGCACTTGGTACATTAATGGATGAACAAGCATTTAATTATACTGTAGGTTATCAAGCTCAAAAACAAGTTCTCGATAAAGTAAATCCAGTAGGACTAGTATACGATACTGATAGTATAGAAGCTAAATTATATAATTGGGCAAAATGGACTAAATCTAATGTTCCTGGAATGATAGATTTTTTAACTGACAATATGGAATTTAATATATATGAATTAGATAATTATCAAGGCAGTGGTGGTTTAGGAGGTTATTTAAAAGAAGTTGCTGCTGTTCTTACTAGTAATGCAGACTCATTACTTATTGGTCGTTTTTTACCTCTTAAAATTGCAATGCCTTATATGATGATAAAAGAATCAGAAGATTTTGAAGCACAAGCAAGAGAAGAAGCAGGCCTTAAATCATACTATACTCGTGAAGAGTATACTCCTGAATTACAAAAAAAACTTGATATTATAAATAATAATGCACAAAGATATGGTTTAGTTTCAGGTGCAATTGAATATGCACAAACATTAGCACTTTTAAGAACAGGTGGAATTTCCAAAGGAGTATCGAAAAAAGCATATAGAAAATCATTAAACAGCGTAAAAGCATTTTTTAAAACTGTTGGATATAATGCAATAGAAAATGTTAGTGAAGAAGCATTACAACAAATAGCATCTAACTATTTTACCAATCTTTCTAATAGACAATTAAATAAAGAGTTTGGTTTAAATTTAAATGAAAAACTTACTTGGTATCAAGGTGTAGGTGATGCAGTCGATGGTGCATTAAAAATGACTGTAGGTATGGGTTTATTTGGTGGTGCTAAATCAAGTTATAGTAGATATTTTGGAGAAACTAAAAGATGGCTTGCTAATAAAGAACAAATGTTAATAGAAGATTTTGGATTAGATCAAAAGGTTGCTAGAAAATTTGCTATTAAATTAGGTAAAGCAAGACAAAGTGAAAGCGAAACAATAGAAGTTGTAAAAGAAATATACGAAGCATCAGATATATCATCAACAAAAGAAGCTGGTAGAAGAAATTCATTACGAGAAAAATTATTAAATAAACAATTAGGTCTAGCTTCTAATAATGGTCAACTATTACAAGACAATGATTGGGATAGATTAGCTATATTATACACAGAAAAAGAATTGCGTGAATTATCACCAGCTAATGCTGACACTTTTATTAAAGGTGTATATGGAGATGAAACTGCAAGAAACAATCATAATAAAGAAATTATAAAACAAAGAAGATTAAATAATATAGATGACGATGGAAATATAGGTGATCAATCTACAAGAGAAACTCGTAATCAAAAAGAAACTGTAGATGAACTTATTGATAAATATGAAGATTTAGATGAGCCAGTAGAAATATTTATTAATGAAATAAGAAGTGGTTTTCACGATAGTAAATTAGAAACAACTGGCGATACTCAAAATGATTCATTATTTGATAGAAGACAAGCTGCAATTCAAAAAGTTTTAGATTTAAGAGGTAAACTAAAAGAAGGTCAAACTAGAACAGAAACAGCAGACCTAGATGATAATTTTTTAGATGACTTTTCTGTTGTAAAATCAGAAGCAGAAAGATTAGGAGTAGAAGTAGAAGGAGATAAAAGAACTTCTGAATATAAAAATAGACTTCGTAAAGCAGTTGAAAAAGCAAGAGCTGAAGAAAGAGCAGACGAACAAGAACAAGATGTTGAAGATGTAGATAAAAGAAAATCAGTAAACAGAAGACAAAAATATTTAAATATAATGCTTCAAAAAGGAAGAAAAGCATTATCAAAAATAGCACCTAACGTAAAAATTAAATTTGCAAAAAACAGTAGAGATTTTGAAAGAATAACTGGTAAATTTGCTAATGGTTATTATGACATGAAAGGCACTATATGGTTAAATCCTGATAGAGCAACTTGGGGTACTTTAGCACATGAAATTACTCATGCCATATTTCATCAAAGACTTAAAACAGATGCAAGAATTAGATATGTAGCAAATAGAATTTTAAATGATATGATTGATTTAAATTCTTTAGATGAATCAGTACAAATTAGAATAAGACATTTTCAAAGACAAAATGCAGAAGCTGGTAATATAAAAGATTTAGATGAAGAAGGTTTAGCAGAACTAGTTTCAATTATGGTAGATAGTTTTAATGCTCTTATACCTAGAACACAAAATAAAATTAAAGCATGGTTAAGAAAAATATTTGGAAACTGGATACCATCTCTTAAAGATAATGAAACTGCATTAAAAATGTTACAAGTTATAGCTGCTAAAACTTCAAGAGGTGAAGCTATATTAGCTAGTGATGTTGCGTTGTTGGACCAAATAGGCCAAGAAAAAACTGATCTTGAATTATCAGAAGAATCTACAGAAGAAAGTAATCAGAAATTTCAGTTATCATTCCATGATCCAATATCAAATTTAGATTACTATTATGATGCTGATCTTTTTAATTTATATATAAAACAAGGTTATTTGACAAAACACAAAAAACCATCTGATTTTGCTGGTCAACAAATTGTATTACATTCTCCAGACAGTATGTTTTCTGGAAATATATACAGAGATGATGTTTTATTAATTAAAGGCCAAGGTGGCGTTTACTATCCAATTAAATATTTACAAAAAGGATATTTTTGGGCTTCTACTAAAGATGCTGCAGAATCATTAGCAAGATTACTTAATGAGTCAGCAGATGGTCAAGGTAAAGTTTTAATGGGACTTACTAATGGTGGTAGAGAAAAATTATTTTCTAGTTCTAATGGATCAATAGGTGTTGTTAATTTATTTGAAAATTTAATAGATAGTGGTCAAATATCTATGACTAAAGAACAACTTTCTTATGTATTAATTAGAGCATCATCAGAATTAAATCAAGTTTCTGGAGATATTAATAAAGTTAAAGGAATGTTAGCTGGTCGATATATTGATCCTGTAACTAAAGACTCAATATCTTTTAGAAGAAGAAAAAACTTTACATTAGATGTAATTAGAAAAGTAGCAGAAGTAGCAAAAGGTAATGCTAAATTAGAATACGAACTTCGTACTTTTTATAAAAGTATAATTGTTAATGATATTCCTATAAGCAAATCAACTAGCGAGATTATAGATAGCCAATCTTTATTTACATTAGGTAGACTTCATTTATCAGAAATGATGACAGAGCCAACTCTTAAAAATGAATTAAATTATGAAGATAGATTAGATAGAGATGCTGTAGGAGATTTATATGCTATAATAGAAATGCAAGGAACAGTAGAAGCTATAGCTACACCTGAACATGATACATATGGATATTCTATTGTTTCTACATCGGGACAAAAACCAATATTACATATGTTATCACAAAGGTCTGATTATAAAGATAGTATTGTAGATATAAATGGCAACTCTCTTGTTCCTACACAACAACAAATAGAAAAAGAACTTAATTTTGGTAAAGCTAAAAATGAAAGAGATGCTGCGTTAAATATAGAAAGAAGAATATTTCCTACAACTGGTACGTCAACTCAAGTATTAAGAGTTTCTGATGAGCCAGGTAAAGCACAATTATCACCTATAGTAAAAACAAATAAAAATTTAGTTGAAACTGTAATTAATGACCCATTAACAAAAGAAGAAGCTAGTCAATTACCATCTGAATTTAAAGAAGGTCAAACTTTAGTTAAAACAACATTTAAAAATGCGTTTAATATAAACAATATAGATAATCCTAAATTTGGTCATTGTTATGTAGCCGCTGAATCATTATGGCATTTATTAGGTGCAAAAGAATCTAAATATAAACCACAAAGATTATCTTTCGAAGTTAATGGAGAAAAATATACACATTGGTATTTGAAAAACGATAGAGGTGAAATAGTTGATCCTACAGCAGAACAATTTAAAGTTATGGATATTAGAATACCTTACGAATTAGGAGTTGGAAATGGATTTTTAACTAAAGAGCCAAGTAAACGAAGTCAAATTGTAATAAATAGAGTTAATGAAGCAAAAGAAAATACATTTGATGTTGGTAAACAACAATTAGCTACTAGTGTAAATGCTGCTAGTTTCTTTTCAGGAACAAGAACCCTAGAGTTTCCAATGATTAGTAATAAATTAATTAATTGGAAGTTAGCAGTAGAGTATGAAGAAGATATAAATGATTTAGCTAATAGTATATTTAATACAAAATTTCCTGCTCGTGATATTACAAAAATGAATCCTAAAGATTTTTTAGATCAAAATTTAGAATTTATGCATTTTTCACCACCTTGTCAGTTTTTTAGTAAATTAAGTAATAATCAAAAATCTAAAATGACACCACAACAACTTGAACAAGCAACAAAATTAGAATTAAAAATAGCTAAAAAAGTTGCAGAGTTTATAGAAGTTATAAAACCAAATAATTTAACAATAGAAAATGTGCCTGGTTATATTGATTCTCCACATTGGAATGATGTTATAAGGCCTGCGTTATTTAAAGCTGGTTATAAAGTAGAAGCAGTATTAAGTAATGCAGCAGACTATGGTGGAATAACAAGTAGAGAAAGAGTTATTGTACGAGCAACAAGAGTTAAAAAAGAAGATGAAACATTTGTAGATTTCCCACCATTACCAAAAGAAGTTGGACCTGGAGATTGGAAAAAAGCATTTGCACCATATATAAAAGAGTTACCAGTTGAGCCTGTTGAAGACTTCGGAGAAGTAAGAGTTGGTACAGCAAAAATGCATCAGGTTATAAATAAATTATTTCGTGATCAACAACATCAAATGCAAAAATATTCTCGTGATAAATTTTTATTTATGCTAGGCAATGGTGATTCAACATTTGTACCTGAAGGATATTCATCTCAAGCACTTACTGCTGGTTGGGCATTTGAAAAATCTAGAAGAGGAGAAAAAGACAAAGTAGGCAGAAAAGTTAAACGTACTATAAAAACAGGTAAATACGAAGGAGAACTTTTTGGCGGTAGTAATCAAGGTCGAATAGGAATACCAGCTACTTACCTAATAAGTAAGTTAATGGAAAAATATACAAGACAACAATCTCTTGAAATTTTTGCACAAAAATATGGATGCTCTATTAAAGAAGCAAACGATGCGTATATGTCACCAACAGGTTATTTATTTAAAAGAATAAATACTAAAATACTATTAATATCTATGGGTTTTAATCCAAAATTAAGCGAAGTAATGAGTGATAGAATAAGTCTTAATGCTGCGGTATTAGGCAATGGTATGCATGGTAATACAACTAGATTTTTAGTAGAGCCAATGATTGGTTGGGATGGAGAGTCATCAGTTGATTTTGAAACTTCTACAAGAGATGAAATAAAGAAAATAGTAATTGAAGATGAAATTGATCCTACAACAGGTAAATTTAGTTTATCAACAGATTTAATTAATTCAAGAATTGCAGAAATAGAAAAAGGACAAGAACAAAGACAAGAAGAAGAAACAAAACCAAAACAATCTTTTATAGAAGAAGAAGAAGAAGATTCTATTGAAGAACAAATAATAGAAGAAAATGATATAGATAATCAATCTTCTATAATGGAAGATGAGTATGAAACATCAGAAGATTTTTATAATGATAATGTAGACACAAGTATATTAAAGCCAGATGAAAGATATGATAATGATAATACAGATACACAAGACCCAAATGTATTTAAATTAAGAATAGAAGATATACAAAGAATATTAGAACATTATAGTTTATCAGAAATGACAAGAGTAAAACAAATTGAGTTTTCTACTCTGTTAGCAGAAGCAGCTAAATTTTTACAAAATGACCCATCACTTGCATTTAAAATAGCACAAAGTATTAGTAGCAATCCAAGAGCTTTGACTGGATTAGAACACGCTATAATGATGGTAAGAACTGCACAACTTGTTGATCAAATAGAAGAAATACACGTTTCAGAATCTAGATCGAGAGTACCATCTACTATAAATATGTCACCAAGAACAGAAACTGCTATTAATGAATTACAAGAAATATTACACGCAGATGGTTTAGCAGGCTCTATAAGTGGACAACAACTTTCTGCTAGAAGAATGGCGTTACATGGTAATAATACTGTTGCTGGTATTTTAAGAAGAATGCAAAGAGCTAAAAAAAATAACACTAAAACATCTAAACAAACAGAAGAAAAAGATATAGCAACAGCTACTAAATTAGCCAAAGAGTATAAAGAAGCCACTAAAAAAATTGAACAAAAGAAAGCAGAAATAGAAGCTGAAGCAAATAAAGAAATAAAAGATGAATCAGAAACTTTTATAGATAAAGAAAAGAAAAAAAGAGGAACTAAAGCTGCTAAAAAATTATTAGCAAAAGAAAAAGAAGTAAGACAAAAAGCAGCAAGCCTTGGGTTTGATTTAAAGAATTTTGGAAAAGCACAAGCATTTAGTATAACTGCTGAACAAGCTAAAGTTATAAGAGATTTGGCTAAAATATTAGTATATAAAAATTTAAGAAGATATGATAATGTTGAAAATATAGTCGATGAAATTAGTAATGCATTACCAGGAGCAAGTGATTATGATATATTAAATGCTATTGCTGGTAACATTCAAAAAAGCCAAGTAAATATATCAGAAGCTCAAAAAAGATTAAGAGCTATAACTTCTCAAGCTAATAAGTTACAAAAATTACAAGACAGAATGGAAGAACTGTTTGGGTCTAAACCATCAAAACCACCATCTGAAGATGATTTTACTTCTTTAAGAAAACAACTTAATGAATTATTTAATGAGATAGTAGATTCACCTGATTATGATCCTGTCTATACTAAAAAGTTATTAACAACAATATCTCAAATAGGTATGTTAGTTGATGGTTATTATAAGACAGTTAAAAAGCCATCAAAGAAAAAAATAGATAATATAAATAAAATTTCTGATATAGTAAGTAATACTAAAAAAGGTGTTAAGTTATTAGATCGTATTGAATTATTAAGAGGTATAATAGAAGGTGATGTTTTACCAGTTGATAATGATAAAGAAGGACCTCCAAGATCAGAAGAAAATAAAAAATTACAAAGATTAAGAGCTAGAATAGCACAACTTGAAACTAAAATTAAAGAAGATAAAAAAGATAAAAGAGCTAAAGAAAGAGAAGAACAAAATCAAGCTGAATTACAACAATTAGTTAGAGAGATATTAGGATGGTATAGACAAAATAAACCACCTAAAAATAAAAAACCAAAATCAAAAATATCTAAAGCTAAAGAGCAAGCTAAAAGAGAACAACGATTACAAGATACATTAGCTGAATTAGAAGCTATATTAATGACAGGTAAGATACCGCCTGAAATGTATGGTAAGTTGTATAAACAAAAAGCTCAAGTTGCTGATCCATTTAAGTTTAGAGAAAGAATACAAGAATTAAGACAAGAACTTAAAGAAACAGAATATTATAAACAGTTAGAAGATTTTAGTTGGTTAAATAAAAGAAAAGATCAAGTTAAAAAAAGATTAGATGAGCTTAACAGAATTTTAGAAGAAGGCGATTTTGAAGCATACAAAAAACCAAAACGAGAAAAAGAAATGGATCAAGAGCTTATCGATTTACTTGAAGCTCAACGTATCGCTGAAAGAAAAATAAATAGAGCAATTGATGAATTAAGAGATAGAACAGAAATAGAAGTAATTGGAGATTGGTTATCTTTACCTCGTGCATTTAATGCTACTGCTGATATATCTGTTAAATTTAGACAGGCTTTATTTTTAGGAACAACAATGCCAAAAGAATATTATGATGCTGTAAAAGGTGGATTAAAGGCAATAGGATTTTCATATGAAAATGGTAAGTTAAATATAAGTGATAAAGTTGCAAGAGATATAATGATTACTTTAGAAAACGATGAAATGCAATTTCAAAGAGATAAAGCTGGTTTGTTTTTTAGTACAATCGACACAGGTTTAAGTATTTCAGAAGAAGCATTTAACTCAAGAGCTTTAGAAAAAATATATGGAGTAAAAGGTATTGGTGATGTTTCCAGAACAGTTATGAGTGCATCAGAAAGAGATATGGTAATAACTTTAAATCTTTTAAGAGCTGCAGCATTTGATGGTTATTATCAATTAAATCCTAATGCTTCAGATGCTGAATTAAAAAAAGCAGCCTTCTTTATAAACGTAGCAAGTGGTAGAGGATATTTAGGAAAAAATGAAGCTGGTATACAATCTTTATCTGTATTCTTTTTCTCTCCTAGATTTGCAGTATCAAGATTTCAACTACCACTATGGTCTTTATATGCTGGTATTCAAGTAGCTAGAGGTCAATTTTCTAAAAATTTAAAAACAAGAGAAAGATTAATAGAAGAAGGTTTTACAAAAAATTTAGGTAAATACATTGGTTTATCATGGGCTAAATTTGGTGCAACAATGACAGGCTTAATTACATTAGCAGTTTTAGGTGGTGCATCATTTGGCTTTGATCCTGAAGAAGAAGACTATTTAAAAATATCAATAGGTAATTTAAGACTAGATATTTTTGGTGGTTTAGGACCAGGTTTTAGACTTTGGGGTAAATCTATGTATTCTACTTTTAATAGAGATGCAGATATAGATATGTCATCAGCATTTTTAAATACAGCATTTAAATACAAAGCTAGTCCATGGATTAGTAAAGGCTATGAGATTATGTATGGAAAAGATTATGTAAATAGACAAGAAGTTCCATTCTATGTTCCCATGGTTGAATTAGTAACACCCATACACTTTGCAAACGCAGTTGAGAATGCTGTTAATGGTGTACCATTGCCATTAATATTAGGAGAAACTGCTGCAGAAATGACAGGCATTGGTGCATACACAGTAGACTAGTGCTTATATGAAAGAATATCTTGACAAGATTTGTCTTGACAAATAGGTTTTAACAATTAAAGGAGATGATTATGGCTTTAAAAGGTCTACAATTTGAAGGTACTGGTACAACGATACAAGTTGGTAGCATGACAGGTGCTGTAACAAGTGATGCGGCAGTAGCAGTAAGTGGTGTAATTGAAATAGTTGATACATCTGGGTCAGGTGCATACATTGCATTTGGTGATAGTAGTGGTGTGGCCGCACCATCTGATGAAGCGGCAGGTGCGATTTTTGTTCCACCATATGGCACTACAAGACCATTTTTAGTACCCGCAGGTATGACTCATTTACACGCAACTAATAAAGTTAATGTTCGTAGTTTAGATAACTAGGTGGGTTATGCAGAACTTACGACAAGGTAGTATAACCACGCATTTTAATATGCCAAAATTTTGTGGCTCTGTAGATGCAGGCACTCAACATTCTGGTAGTCAAGCTGCAGTTGGTTTAAATTGTAATGGTGTATGGGAATTAAAGCATACTGATCACGGATTAGGTACAGGATACTATAATAATTATTGGTGGGAAGTATACGCTTGGACTAATAACTCATCATCATTTGCTACAAGAATGTTAAGAAAGGTTGATAATACTTGGGTAATGATACAAAAAAATGGTACTATAAGATATACCAATCCATCAAAGTCTTCTGCACCACCTACAACAGGTTGGGTTACTACTGGTGGCACAGGTGCTACTCCTGTACCAAAAATTACATTTAAAACAATAGTAACAGAACAATCTACATTATCTCTTACAAATTGTACTGAAACCGCTAAAACAACTAATTCAGTTACTATTAGGTCTGATTCTGATGGTGCTACAAAAAATATAATATTTGGAACAAACACATTAAGTGTTGGAAATAATATTGCAATAGGATTTAAATTAGAATCGTCAGGTATATCTAATAATAAATCAGCTGATTTTAAATTAGGTGGTAGTGATATTATGACAGGATTTCCTTTTGATAGTGTAGATGAAGGTACTTTTAGAACGCACTCATTTGACCAAACAGTTGGTAAAACTTCAACAAATTCAGATTATACTCCTAACTCAACAGGATTTGAAATGGAGATTAGTGGAAGTAATTTTCCTAATACCTCAACTATAACTATAAAAGATTTAAGGGTATTTGTATTATGACATATGAAATAAATTTTAATGGTGAAACTATAACAGTAATTAATGAAGATGGTTATATAAAATTAATTCACGGAGATGCTTTTTCTATTCTTAATAAAAAAGAATACAGTGATGATGACTTACAAATATTATTAGATAGTACAGATGAAACAAAAATAGCAGAAATAGAAAAAAGATTAGAGTTATAGATGAGGGTTAATGAATCAACAGATATAACTATACCATTACGTAACTTACTATCTATTATAGGTGGTGTAGCTATAGCAGTAATAGGATACTTTCATATAGATGAGAGAATAATGATGCTTGAGCATGAACAAGAAAAAATGATGATTGATGTAGAAAATAATAGTGAGTTTAGAATTAAGTGGCCACGAGGAGAGTTAGGTAGTTTACCAGCAGACGCTGAACAAAATATGAGATTAGATTTTATAGAAAAAAAATTAGAGAAGATTGATGAGTGATTTAAGTGATAAAGAAAGAGAGTGGTTGCATACCGCTAGTAAGTATATTAATAGTAAACATCTTCCTTGGTTAGGTAAGTGTTTAAAAATTGTAGATGATGTATCTATCGCTATAGGTAGAGCATTATTCTTTGGTATTATAATCGCAGCACTTGCTGCACTAGGATGGAGGTTGTTTAAATGAAAAGAAGATTATACAAATCAAAAAAAGAAAGACAAAAAGAAGCAGATAAAAAAGAGTTCAGAGAGTTGCGTAATATTATGAGTAAAATGAAAAATAAAACTGCAACTGATGCTGAAATAAAAAAATATGCAAAATTAAGAGAAACAGTAACTGGTAAGCTTGGTGGTGATGAACAATTCAAAGGCCAATTTAAATCTTTTAAAGAAAAATTAAATATAAAAGAAACAAGAAAAGTTAATGTAAAACCACCTAAAGGTAGACCTGTTCTTAAAACAAAAAAAACTAGTGGAGGAAAAACTTTATTAGGTGAAATTAAAAAAAGAATTGGCGAAAACAGAAAAACAAAAAATAAGAAAACATATAAGGCTGGAAGAAGATAATGCCTAGAAAAAAAGAAACAGTTATACGAAGGACCACAGGAAAAGGTGGTAACTACAGATCAACCAAGTCTGGTGCTGGTATGACTGCTAAAGGTGTTGCTGCATATCGTAGAGCTAATCCTGGAAGTAAACTTAAAACAGCAGTAACTGGTAAAGTTAAACCTGGAAGTAAAGCTGCTAAAAGACGTAAGTCATTTTGTGCAAGAATGAAAGGTATGCCTGGTCCGATGAAAGATAGTAAAGGTAGACCAACAAGAAAAGCAATGTCATTAAGAAGATGGAGGTGTGGATAATGGGACATAAGAAAGGACATAGTTCAGTAAACAAAGCTGGTAATTATACAAAGCCTGGTATGCGTAAAACATTATTTAACAGAATAAAAGCAAGTGCTAGTTATGGCACTGCTGCTGGTAAATGGTCAGCTCGTAAAGCTCAAGCATTAGCTAGATTATACAAACAACGTGGTGGTGGATATAAATAATGGCTTTAGCAAAATCACAACAATCTTTAAAAAACTGGGGAAAACAAAAGTGGCGTACCAAGTCAGGTAAGAAGTCATCTGAAACAGGTGAAAGATATTTACCTGAAGCTGCGATCAAGTCTTTATCTAGTGCTGAATATGCAGCAACTACTAGAAAGAAAAGAAAAGATAAAGCAAAGGGAAAACAACATAGTAAACAACCAACATTAATAGCTAAAAAGACAAGGAGATATAGATAATGCCATTTAGTAAATACAGTTCAAAACAAAAAAAGTTAGCTCGAATAGCAGAGCCTAGAGATAAGATTACTGGTGCTGATTTTAAAAAATTACGCAAAGGTAAAAAACCAACTATGATGAGAAAGGGAATGATGTAATGGAATTAATGGCGATGTTAGGTGGTGGATTAGCTGGTTTTATATTTAAACTTGTAGGTACATTAGTACAAGCTCAACAAGCTAATATGCAAGCAATGATTACAAAGCAAGAAGCAGCTGATACAAGTGCTGATAAAGCAGCAGCAAGAGATGGTGGCACATGGGTACGAAGACTAATTGTTTGTGCTTGTTTGTTTGCTGTAGTTATTATACCATTCATTATGGCTTTTTCAGAAAGCGGTGTAACAGTTGCATCTGAACAAGGATTTTGGATTTTCAAAAAAGAAGTGTGGACAGAACTGTCTGGTTTTGTTCTAATTAGTGAATTAAAAATTACGCTTTTAAGCATTATTTCATTTTATTTTGGAAGTTCACAAATTAAGTAATTTTCATTACTGCTGGTTAGAAGTTTAACCAAAGGTTTCATTAACCTGTTCCATGTTGCGTCACTCAACATTAAAAACTTCAAAGTGACATTTTTTATTCATATTTAAATTTCAGAGGAGTTATGTCTATGTATCGTATTGTTCACAAAGAAAGTGGTAAAGAAGCAACAGTTGAAGTAAAAGGATTTGATAGAGAAGAAATGATAAAGCAAGCAAGTGAGAAGATCGGTATTAACATAAGTCCCACCGAAGTGGGACACATACGCATACTACCTCTTTAGGATTTTCTTGTACGCTACACCTCTGTAAGTAAGGATAACTTCCATTGACGACCTCCCAATGTTAGCGTTCCTTCAGTCACTTTGACTTACTTCCGACCATATAGGTTGAACGAGTTATATACTGTCCATACTAAATCTACATAATATCGTCAAGTAAAAAGCTACATACCCTCTGCTTCTTGCGTAGGAACTTCAACAGTAGATTTTTGTTTAGATTGAACAGATACTTCAACATCACTACCAAAGAATTTATTTAATACAATTTGAAATACACTAACTGTATCTTCTAATGTCCAACAATGTTTATCTTTGATACCTACTATTGTTTCATCATCTTCTATAGTTATTCTAATCATAACGACATCACCTCATTTAAACACGTTTTACCATCTATTATAACAGCACATCCTATTGCTGGTTTCTTTCCTCTCTTTGCATAATCAAATGCAAAACTAGAAAAATCTATACCACAACCTACTTGGCAACTAAATACTGATCTGTTTATTCCAAAGGACCAATGGGTATATAGTTCTGTATGTCTATGGCCTTGAACACAAGAACACATTTCATTTAATGCTCTTGTTTTTGCAGTGCCTGCTTCTCCATGGATATAGCTTACACCATCAATAGATACTTCGTCTGTAAATATCCAACCAGGCGTTTCTAAAACTTCTTTGTATGATTTAATCCAACGTCTAGGCACATTACTTGTAACTGATTTACGCATAACCATTCTATCGTGATTACCAATAGTAACGTATGCTTCTGGAAAAGCTTTGTTATATGGTTTAAGTCTTTCAATAGCTAGGTCTAATTCATCTCTACCTGACATACCATCAGGATCAGTTTCGTGATAAGATGTGTAATGATTATCTATTACATCTCCAATAAACACAACAGTATCACAATTATACTTTGCATACACGTTTATACAAAATTCTAGGTATCCATCTAAATCAAAAGGACAGTGTAAATCTCCTACACATAATACTTTACGACCACCATTAATAACACATTGATCTATTGGATTAGGTATTTTCTTTTTCTTATTCAGATAACGTAATGCACGTTTAACTGACGAAGCTGCGATACCATATTCCATAGCTGTTTCCGCTATACCAACTTGTTCTACTCTTGTAAGTATTTCTCTAGCTTTCTTTAGACTATACGCCATAATTTCTCCTTATGTTATTAGTTCCATTAATAAACAAAATAAAATTGATGCCATTAACATTAAAAAAACACGATACATAAAATCATCTTTATACATTTTTTCCCTCCAATATAAATAGTAAACAAGGATGCAAATCTTTTTCTTTAGCTGGATTAGGCTCATTTGTTTTTAAATCTAACCATCGAGGACAACCAGCATATTCAATTTTAGCACCATGCATACCTAATAAACTTGTTACACGAACTTGATATGTAGGTAATATAATAACACTAGTTCTACCTTTTTCTTGTTCAGCAATGGCCTTTCTAGCCCATTTAGTAACACCTCCTGTAAAAGGAGGATTAACATAATTACAATTACCCCACTCAACTTCTAAACCATCAAACCCTTCAGGCCTAGGATTAGGACAAGGATCAAAATCAAAATTAAATCTTTTATCTAATTTATTATAAAGATCAGGTGGAGTAGCCCAATAAAGTTTTTTACTAGTTTCATTCCAAGTTTCATTACTTATTTTTAACATTTGTTGCATTAATTAATTCCTCATATTTATCTTTGTATTTTTGTTTAATTTCATCAAGCTCCTGAATAGACCATCTTGTTTC
>TARA_A100001201_G_scaffold3475_4_pt1 | contig 18602 bp, 13 predicted proteins | sample TARA_A100001201 | Tara Oceans TARA_A100001201 (sample SAMEA2619872) | marine metagenome | biome: marine biome (ENVO:00000447); feature: surface water layer (ENVO:00002042); material: "saline water (ENVO:00002010), including plankton (ENVO:xxxxxxxx)" | depth 5 m | reverse complement strand
TGCAACTTTATGTTCGAAGCCGCTTCTATAACCATGCTTTATTGCGTTCTTGCGAACTTTGGATTTTGATCTCCATGCCATAACTTATTCCCTATTTAATATAAATATTAGTAATCCCAACGAACCACAAAATTCATATCAATATCATCACGTTTTTGAATTGGCTGTGCTAATTTACCTATAGCTAACAATTGATTTTCATCATTATATAATCCAATTGTTGTTATATACGGAACAGCCGTTCCTGATACAAACATTAATTTTCTTCGTTCGCCTGGTAATAAAGAAGATTGTTTTGGTCCACAATGACCTAATTTATCTCCATTTGTAGGAGGAGTAAATGTTGCGGTAGGATTAATAGAAGCATTTAATACATCTTTAGGTATTCTTATGAATGCTTGATTTTCATATATAGTATGAGTTCCACGATATGCAACATTCCATGTATGATCTCCACCAAATATACCAGAACCAGAATGATACTTAGGCATTACAGAAGAAACTACTGCTGTTCCATTTCTATGAAATACATTTCCAACAACATTTGTTTGATAACAAGAGCCTGATAAATAATGATTATTTGCTAATGATGCAATATTATCATCTGTTAAAGCATAATCATACATACGAAATTCTGCTAAATCAATATTACGTGTTTCTCTACTACCACTTAACGCTGTTCTACTTCCTATGGTTAAATCTGCATCATTTGAAGTTGGCTCTGGTGGTAATGATCCCGAAAATCCTCCTGATACTCCATCTGCATAAATTTCTAATAATGATGCTGAATTACGTATTGCCCAGTGTACCCATGAATTTTGAGCAGCCGATTTGGCATGAAAAATGCTATTTAAAACAGGTAGAGCAGGACAATTGATATTACGTGTTCCGTCACTAGCTTCTAAAAACAATGTTTGCATTGCGCCGGCGCCACCTCTACTTGCTATAGTAACATGGAATGGAACACGTATTCTAGATTCAGAAACATTGAAATCTTGAATATTTTGATAACCTGCAGGTCCATCAATATTTGCTAAAGTAAAATCTTGAAATTCTAATCTATTATCTTCTGTATTGAATGTTAATTTTTTTGTTAATGCATGTTTTGAAAGTATTACATCTTGGCTATCACCTGCATTAGTATTTTTTGCCCAAAATGATATAGTCCAGTCATCACATTTATTAAATCGATTAAATGCATCATCATGTGGTATTCTAATTTGTGATGATTCTCCATCAGTAAATCTTACTGACAATCCTGATGGTGTAGCTGTTTTAATACTACTGGTAAAATCAACTCCTGGAGCGATATGTATATTATTGTGAGTAGCATGTTTTGTTTGACCAGATAATGTATAAGATAAACTACCAGAGAATGCGCCTAATCCTTGACTAAGATATTCTTTGTATGCATTATATGTATTATTAAATGATAAATAAAAAAAGTTTCGACTAGATGAAGCAAATGTACTTGTATCAATTATTGGATCAATTAAATTACCATTTCCATCATCTTGTAGATTAACATGTAATCCACCTATACTACTAGTTACCTTGAAAGTATTATTTTTTATTCGTTCACCAACTTCTTTATATGGAAGTGAAATTAACGATGAAGATATAAATAATGATCGTTGATTTAACGGATTAAGAATATGTTCTGGTATTGCACCTTTCTTATCATCATAAAACTTTTGTCGAACAGCATACCAAGAAATATGCATATTAGTTCCATCGTCATTTGTTATGTATGGAATTGTGCCGTTTTGATCGATTCGACCATTAAAATAAATTCCAGATTGAGTTACAGTTGAATTACCGACATCACTACTAAATTTTATATATTGCTTGTAAGCCTTAAATGGTCGTTGATGAACATCTCGAGATTTAATTTGTCTAAATACATTTGACATATCATATCGTTATTTATTTTTAAAAGTCAAGTTTAACTTTAATCAATGCTTCACGAGTAAATGATTTCAATAACGGTTGACTCAATTTAGCTACTGCTAATAATTCTCTATTACTATTATATAAACCAACTGATGTAATATATACTTGAGGATCACCAGCAAATGATGCATAATTAATTTCTCCTAACGATCCGGTTGTAAATGTAGGATTATTTGAATAATTATATTCACCATTTTTAACGCGCACGAAATAATATGTAGCTGTTACCTTTTCTGATGATCTCGCTTGAAGACCTCCTGTCTTACCATCTGCAGATGCTAAACCTACTGAACTTGATATTGATGAATATAATTTAACAGCATTATCTCCTTGTACTTGCGAACCTGTAGTAGTACCAAAATTAACACCTCCATTTGTTCCAAATGGCTTGTCTAATTGATTTGCATCTAATACTGCAACTCCATGTTGTGGATATAATAAACCAAAGAAAACTGGTGAAGTTGGATTATGAATAGATGTCCCTCCATCGATAGATCCTGAAACTAAATTATAAACTAAACCGCCTTCTGTTGCAGATGGGTCATTTATAGACGAATCATCAATTACTTGTACATAATGTCCTTCACCCGAAACTTTTACATTTGAACCAGTATGAGCATTATTACCTAATCCACCCATACTACCTAACGATGCAGATAACATTGCTAATGAAATTTCAAAATTACCTGGATCAAGTTTTTCTCTAATTCTTGCTCTATTAAAATTTAATACATAAATATGATCTGTATCTACTCCGTTAATAGTAAACTTTTTATCATTTGGAGATAATAATAATTGTGAATATTGTCTATAAATTGCTCTTGATGGAGTATCATTATTAAGATTACCAGTTAAATCTTTAGAACCAGATCCATTAAAATGTCCATATGCAATAGATAATTCTGATGAAGCATTTGGATTAGCTGCAGGATCTGCAGTTGAAAATAATTCTTGGTAATATGTTTTTTGAGTAGCAGTTAACAAAGAAGAAGTAAAGAACACTTGTAAACTACCAGTATTTCCTGTAAATAATCCTTTTGTTACAATTTCTTCATACTCGCCTCTAATATCACCTGATCCAAAATTTGTATATATTCTACCTAATGCAGCAGTTTCTTCTGCTAATTGCATTTCTTGAATCATTTGATTAGCTAATAATTGAGCTTGTTCTTGGATTTGTTGTTGAACAGTTGGAGCAGCAGTTGAAACATTTCTGTTCGGGACTGCCATTGATACCGCTTGTCCAAATCTATTAGTTCCTCCTGTATATCGTGCCATTTAATTATCTCCTATTTTATGAAAGTAATGTTGGATTAGTCGGCAATTCATCTTTTAGTACCGTAATTGGTATTATGACTCTTCCACCTGTTTCATTTCCTACAATTAATAATGTTGCTTGGAAATTACCTTTTGTATGTTGTTTACCTGTAATTGTAAAAGATGTTCCAGATACAGTTACACTTCTTGCAGCTGATGAATCTCCAACAAATCTAGGTACTGTCGATCCTCCACCGCTTGGACCCTGTGCTGTAATTGTAACAGCAGCCGAATCAGATAATATAGCTGTATATCCAAATGTTGAATTTCCTGCTTGCATATTAATTGTTGATGGTGTTATTTGAAAAGGTTCTCCATAATTTAATGTTATACCTGTTGATTGAAGATTACCTACACTTACAACTGGTATTTGTGCTGTACCTTTTGGTAATGTTACTAATTTATATTTTAACATTTGTGTTTCATCTGGTAACGCTTCTGTCACCGGCATATTTTCAATTGCCGCACCATAAAATGCTGTTCCTAGCGGATGATCTGGATTATATAAGTCATAATCTACTTCATCATCAGCTAAGGCAAATTGACTAATGTTAAAATTAGACTGTCCTGATGCTAAAATTTCTCTACCTTTTTTAGTAAGAATTGCATCTACTGTAATTGTTGAATTATTTAAGTATCCCATGATTTACCCTATCTTTTTAATAAATATACGTCTAGTATAATTTCTATTATATTTTATCACTTATCTATCTTCTATATGATATTCTTGATGGCCTTGGCGGTCGATTTGTAAATATTGTTTGTGAAACGCCGGTAGCCGCACCAGGACCTACAGCCAAATTACCTGGATTTTCTTGTCCTTGAGCAGTTACCTGAGGTGTCGTATTATAAACAATTTGATTTGGATTAGTAATAAATATTTCAACTATAGGTTCAAAATTAAGCTCACTATAACCAGAAACTACATTTATACCAGGCGCTGTTACTTGTGATCCTGCATATTTTGAATCTATTGCATTTGATTCATCATCTCTATAATGTGATTCTTCCATTGATGCACTAAATGTAAACTTAGATGGAGAACTTAACGAATCATCTAAATTATTAAATAATGACCTATGAAATGCTCCACTTACAAATCGTAACAAATCATTTCTTTGTTTAGATAAAGAAGAATCAAATTCATGAAAATGTAGCTTCTTTTTCTTGAATATTGTACTTGGCCTAGCTTTATCAATAAATCTATCTAATCCAGAAAATCCTGCTTTTGAAATTGTTTGTATTACAAAAATTGAATCTACATTAGGAACAATTTGATGACCAGTTTCTCCATTTTTCAATTGACCCATATAATAAAATTCTACCGTTACATTTGTTTCTCTTGGAATATGAACGTCTCTAAATAAAATTTCATCATGTCTAAAATCTGTACCCGAAAATTGGAATGCAACTTCTTGTGTTGCAGATAAATGTCTATCTTCAAATGACGATGAAAGAGGACTTTCAAGAAAAGTTACTGCTTCATTATCAGTATCAATAATACGTGCTTTTAATATAGTTTCTCCATTAGTAGCAGCATCTTTATGTCTTACTCTTAATTTTATATCTTGAATTGTATCAGTTTGTAAAAATGTATCAATTTGTACACGAATTTTATCTGATGCAAAAGGAAATCCATTTATATTACCGGTAGATTGCATTTCACTATCATCTTCAAATATTGTTCTACCTAAATGAGCAGTATTAAATCTAAAATCTTCATCACGTATTACATCTCCATCATCTTGCACAGCAATATATCGATTTAAAATAGAACTCGTAATACTTGGTCTTTCATCAATTGGAAATATTTGTTTTGTAAAATAATCTGTAGATTTTGATGTATCTCTTTCATATTTTCCAAAATAATTTCCTTTATCTACATATCCATTATCACCGGCTGCTGGTGTATAAGGAACTTCGCCGGTCATTGATGGACTACCTGACGCTTCTCCTTCATAAAACGGATATTCTCCAGACGTTTCTGGTGTTAATCCTGATACAATTGTTTCATAATGATTTGGATCTGATTCTGGCTTTTTAAATGGAACTACTTTTGCTCTTTCTAAAGCATGTGGTTCGACTAATAGACCCATTACTTCATCTGCTCTATCTGGTAACATTTGTCGAATTGATTCAAACAATGAAAAATCAAATTGACTAAAAATTCTCATAAATGCATTAATATCATTTCTATCTGAATATTTTTTCCAATATTCATTCGAAAAATCTGTTAAGTCAGGATAATCTAATTCATATTGATCATCTGGGTCTCCTACAAAATCATCTAATTCAACATTACCAACATGATTAAAGATTTCTTTATTAATCTGATCAGCCATTGAATAAAATAATCCTAATCGATTTGAATCTAAAGAAGCATTATCAAATCTTGATACTTCATCTGTAGCCGTTGTAGATAATATATTAGTTAATAAATTATTATTATCAAATCTAATTTTCTGTGATTTAGGTAACGATGCTCCTAATGATACGCCTTGAATATAATATGTTTCTTCTACTGGTTTATAATGACCACGCTCAGGATTCAATGGAGTTGTGAATCCACTTGCTGACGCATGAGTATCTGCAGGTAAACCATTATATGGCAATGAAAAGTCATCTCTACTTTGATTAGGATGACTGGATGTAATAAATATATTAGCGGGAAGAGTATGATCAACAGCTTTCAAATCTGTCCCTAACGGATAATGTCTAACTAATGTATTAAATGATGATGTTGGTGATAAACTCGATACATATGAAGTAGGATTAGTTGTATGTAAATTAAATGTTTCTTGATCTAATATTTCCATCCATTCACGATATTCTTGCATCGAGCCACTAAATTGTCCTGCTATTATACCTGCTGCACCAAATAATCCGCTACCAGTTTCTCCACCTAATACTAATTGTTTAGTTTCTGTCTGTGTTGCCCAATATTTTACTAAATTGTTTGCATTAGCTGAATTTGATCCAGATCCAGGAAATAATGAACCTGAAGTTTGATGAACTATTTTATCTGATATATAATCTGATGCTTTTTGTGTTTGAAATCTAATTTCTGGAACTGTAGGTGTATTATGACTAGCAGTTATAAATGGAAATGTTGTAAATAATCTTATATTCCAAAAATCGCCGTCATATAAAGGAACATAGTCAGAAAAACATGTGGTAGCTTGTCCTAGTTTTTGATATCTTGTACCGCCCGGCGCTCCTCCTAAATCTCTATACTGCATAAATAAACGACCATATTGATCTGAACCAGAATATGAACCTGTGTATTGTATACCAAGATTCCAATGCAGATTATTAACAGCTGCAACTGGTCGATTAGATAATACATACATTGATGTTTTAAGATCCGGCCTTATTCTAAATTCTATAGTATCTGGTGGTCTTGAACCATATGATGATGTAATAGCATCTGGCGAAGCTGATAATGATTTATTATGAATTGCAGGCAATGCCCAACTACCACTAGCTTCTTCAAGATAATCACGACGTATTCTTATAGAAGATCCAGAATTAAATTGCAATGCATATGTGAAACGATCTTCTATTAATAACGGTACATCTTCTGCAACTTTAGGTCCTCCATATTCTCTTATACTTAATAAAGTCTGAGGGATACCATATGTATTCATTAACGCTTTAATACCTCTAGCAGTACCTTTAGTTTTAAGTAAATGAGGTAAATTATTAACTATTCTACGCCATACTTCTGTTGTTATGTCTTCGTCTGATTTTGTAAATATACTTCCGGTGCTTGCATAAGAACCGGTCTCTGTTTTACCTAATTTATATTGCCATAATGCAGAAGCTTGATTACCATTAAATAATTTCCAACCTAATGATTTAGCAACATTATATAATGTATCTTTTGTATGACCTAATTTTGGGTGTTCAATAGGATGATATGTTTTGGCTAATGCATCGGCATAAGCATATAAAATATCAAAATGATGGCCAATCATATTAACAAACAATTCATATTGATCATTGTTCGAATCTAATCTAATATGTTCTGGTATTGTATTTAATAAAGATTTATCATTAAATGAATCATATAAAGATGCAGACGCCAATGTACCATTATACCAAGCTTCAGCAATCGACGATGTTGAATTATGTAATTTATATTCTCCTTGAGTACTATCTGTTGCTGGTATTAAAAATTTAGGAAATGGTTTGATTTCATAAACATCTGATGCTAATACACCGCCATTAACCGATGTAGGATTACCATTTTGATGTTCACGATCATACACAGCTTGATGAGTAAATAAACTAGATGTAGGTTCATTGTATAACCAACGTTCAAATCCATCAAATGAACTAATTATTGAAGATTTACGAGTTTCTAACACACTCTTATCATTACTTAACGATGGTATAATAGATGCCGATGTTTCTAGTAAAGAAAGTTGTGCATCATAATGTTCAACTTGTTGTAGCTTATATTTAAAATTAGCTAATCGTTCTGCAGCCGATGAATAAAAAACAAAATTATCAAATGACGAATAATCGATTCCAATTGGACTACTAGGAAAGGAACCACTTATCATTTGTTGAATAATCTGTTCAGATGTCGAAGTTGATGATCCTAATAATTGAGAAAAACTTTGAAAATCAGTTTCTGTAATCGTATTGTATTCAACGTTCGCATCAAAATTTGGTGAACGTAAATATATTTTTTCATCAAACTCATTAAATACAAATTCAAAATATTTAAGAATAGGATCTGCCATTTCTTTGTTCATCCAACATAATGATTGTTCTTGAATGTCTTCTGGCAATGGCTTTAATAATTTTACAATTACTCCATCTGGATCTTCCCATGGAGCTTTTGATAAAATAATTGACATTCTATTTTGACCAAAATTTAATACAAGATTTCCAGCTCTTATATCATCATGAATATCTTCATCTTGTGTAAATAAATCTTCAAATATATTGGATAATAATTCAGAATATTGAGGATGTTGTGTACGAGCTCGTAAATAAACTTCTGTACGATCTGTCGATATTTCTTGAATATAAAATGCTGGTTGTTCTTCTGACCCTACACGATTTTGAAGAATATTAACAATACCTAGATATTGGCCGGTCGTAACATTAACATTTTGTGCTACATCATATGTACTAATGTTCATAGAATCCATCATTGGATCTGGAGTCAATTGTAAATTGGTACTAGAAACATAACTTCCATCATCTGTAGCATATAAATGCAATTCAGCATATCCTATAACAGAAGTAAATGATAATGTATCAATATGTACTGATGATATATCCAAATAACCTCCGGCGGATAATTCATCTGTCCATTTAATTGGAGATACAGAAAATCCTGAAGCAGGATTATTTGCTATAATTTCTTCTTTATTTACAAATCTATCTAACGACATATTACTCTCCGGCTCCTAAAATATCTGATAAAGCAATTTTTTTATAGCTTTTATCACCAAAGTGATCAGCGCCTGCATTAGGAAAATATTTTCTTACTATTCTAGCAGAATTTGGATTATATCTAATAAACCATTTATCACGTTGTTGTCTAAAATTCTTACGCATTACATTTGCTGTATTATGTGATTTAGCTATCCACATCTTTGCTACAAAGTCTAAAGCTGAATGCATAGTATCTAATGAATTTATACTAATTGCTGTAGTTGAATTATTAAACTCTGCAAGCAATGAATCATATCCAGCTTGTACCTCTTCAAATTGTTGTTGCGATATTGCAGTACCAGGAAGTCTTAAATCTTGTAATAGATTAGTTGCTTGAGAAAATAAATCATCAAATGTGTTAATTAAATTCGATCTATCAACAGCAAACTCTTCCGAGCCTATTAAATTTTCAATTGATTCATCAAATGGAGTCAGATAAGAACCAAATATAGGAGAATCATAATATCTTGGATTTTGCCAATCATTCAATGTTATATTTCTAACTTGGGAAGAACCATCTCCCCATTTTTCAGCGTTAATTCCAAATGCTGATATCTGAGCATGAATGTCTGCCCTTCGACCATATGTACCTGAAACACCAAATTTACTAAATGCTGCAGCTAAATCTCTAAAGAAATTTCCGATGCTATTGGCTATATTATTAATTTTGTTTTTTAAATCTTGAAAGATATTGCCATATCCTCCTCCTCCTGGAATCATTCCTCCGTATGACGGCATTAATGTTCCTAAATAATCAGTAGTAATATCGGCTACTGTATCAGCAGCATCTCGAAATCTTCTGTCAAAATCGGCTCTACTTGATACCGTTCCGGCCATCAATCCACACCCACGAGTATCTGGTGTATTATCAGATGGATATTGACAATCTACATCTCCTTGAGACAACAAATATCCTTCCATTACAATTTTTTCATGAGAATTTCTCATTTCATCATTTATTAATTGAAAAAGTCCTCTATTACTTCCTTTTTTTCTATCTCTGTTTCTTCTGCTTCTGTAATAACCCCATTCACCATTTTGTTGATAATTATTATGCCAAAACAATTGTAAATCTCTTCCAATTACGGCTGCACGCTTTCGAATAGCATCTACGCCAGAATATTCTGTAAAGGTTGTATTAATTGCAGTTTGAGCTGCATTTATTTTTTGTTTTAAATCTTGAAGATCTTCATCTAAAAGTTCAACTAATCTATTTAATTGTTCTTGTTGTTGTGCTTCTTCTTGTAAAGCTTCTAAGTCTTGAATTGCTTCTTGTCGAAGTTGTTCATTTACCTCAGCTGTATAATACTTTACCGAGCCACGTGGTTCGTACGGTTCTAAATATTCTAATTCAAATACATCACCACCGGTGGAGTCATAATATTCAGTATATTCAGCTACATCTAATGTATTGAATCCTGCTATATGAGGAAAATCATTCCATCCCGAAACAAATCCACCTTCACCACCTTGGAAAGGTGTAAGGAACCCAGCTCTATTAAATCTTTCTAACCAATTAATATGTTCATTTTCAGTCGGAGGTGTAGCACCAATTTCATTGAATTCATTGTATGCTCTATATGTTTCTAACTCTATCGGTAATTTCCAATAACCATATGTCATAATTCGTACACTATTAATATCTGCATCGACAACTGTATTTGGAACGTCATCAACTTTATCATATGTAACGTTATATACAACCATTTTACCTTCATATTTGTCACGCATTTTTTCTTTAGCAGTCTGTTCTTCGTATACTATCATGTTATATGGCTCGCCTATATCATTAGTTTCTCCTGCTAAATAATAATCTCCCGGATCTCTTAAATATGGTAAAACTGGCCTATATCCTGATTTAAATCTAATATTATAATTCCATTCACTAGCTCGATCTGGCATACGATATCGTTCATATTGTTCAACACTTTCAAGTGGACCGCCTTCATCTTCTCCAAATCCATTGTTCACTATACTATATACTCCATATAAACTTATTTCTTCATCAGTAATTAATCTAATAGATTCATAACCTATTTGTCTTTCAACTAACATGACTTCTAATGTTTGATAATTTGGTATAGCTCTAGCTACACCTTGATCGATATAAAGAACAGAAAATGTATTTCGATCAATACCAGTATGTGGACCCTGTTGTAAATATAATGCATGACAATCAGATAATTCTGTTGAATAAGTTGCTATAAAAACATCATTTTCTGGTTCTGGGACTTCTACAACTTCTTCTTCTACTTCATCTTCTACAAAAAAATCAAATGAATCATCTAATAAATCTTCAATTATTTCTTCTTCAACTTGAGGAGCAATATTTTTAATCTCATGTTGTTTTAGTTTGATAAAACCTTGAGCAGAATAATTTGTTTCTTTTTGATTAGTTAAGATTTGATATACATTATTAGTTTCATTTGTTTCGCCTGCTGTAGCTGGTGAAGTATCTATAGATATCGGTGCATATAATAACTGCCCGTTTTGATATGCTGGAATATCTGGATACAAATTTCGCATATAATCTAATAAAAATTGATTATATGCTATCGGATCAAATTTAACGGCTGTTTGAGATCCTTTTGGTATCCCATTCAATCCCTCAGTATTACTATTTTGATCTTTACTCATTTTAGTTCACCACTTTAAAAAAGAAGTCGTCAAATGTTTGTGTATCATTTGCTCTTCTACATGTTAACTTTATTTTATAATATCTTTCTGGCATGAATGAATCCATTCTTAAATCAAAGAAACTACCATTTGCATTACTATTAGATATTTTTGTAGTTGAATTACCAAATATCTTTTCATCTTTAATAATAACATCATTTGTTATAGAATCAATAATTTCATATGAACTTGATACAGGAAGTTGATCATTTGTTAAAAAGAAAGATCCGGTTACAAATGTTTTACTTGGAAATTCTGGTCGAACTCCTACAAAAAATCTATAAATTTCTGATGTTCTGTATTCTGCTTTTATATTTTTAAAATATGGAACATATGTATTACTTGAAATAGGATTTGCTGGTTGACCTGAGCTGTCATCAAATACCACTTCTAATTTTGGCACAAATATTGTATGAGATTCTCTTCCAAAGAATTTAATTGAACCTCTTGCCTCTCCATCTATTTCATCTGCATGAGGTCTTTTTATAATAAATCCATTATTAGTTGCACTTCCTGCTAACCAACTCTGAACAATATCAGTTACATTTATTCTTATATCAGGAGATTCATTTTGAAATGATTGGCTTGCTTCAAAACCAGAACCTGTTATCCATGCCCCTCCACCTTGTTTTTCTGTAGATCCGAATGATGTATTAGCACTATGAGCAGATCCCGTATTCCATGGTAACGCTGTTTGTGCCTTTGCGTCTCCTGATCTATATAACCAAGAAGATCCTATTCTTGCTTCTGGCTTATCTGAAAATGTTCCATTACCATTGTCCCATGATTCAGAAACTGCATATGCTTTTATTGAATATGTCTGTAATAAATCAGATGCTTCTGTTGCTCTTAAACTTAAAAATACTGATCCTGATTTTATATTACTATTGTTTAATAATGGAATTTCTCCAGATACTATTGATTGAGATAACTCAGTTATTTGAGACCCAAAATCTAATAATATTCTAGAATTATATGTATTAGATTGTATACCTAAATCAATACCCATTTCAAAAGAACGAGATCCAGAATGAACTTTAGTTAATTCTAAAATTTCGTCAATTCCAGTATTTCTTTCAGTATGTTTTTCGTATAATGTAGTATCTCGTTCTGCGTAATATATTCTATTCATATCTCATCCCTATGGTTTTATTATTCTACCTTTAATATCAGAATCTGGAAATTTTATTTCAAAAATCATTGGATCTAAAGATGGATATATTATATTATTTTTTGTTGCAGTTTCGATATCATAAACAACGTTTGAATAACTTCCATCAAATTTATTTGAAATAATTATATCAGATACACTTTGAACTCCTTCTACTTTATCTAATTCTGATATTAATGATGATCTATTTATACTTCCATTTATTTGCATTCTATCATTATGAAATATCGTCTTTAAACGATCGATACATCTAATTAAAACTTCATTTGAATTAAAATCTGGCTGCGGAATAATTTCAAAATCGATTCCAATATTTACAATATGTCCAGCTTTTATATTAATAGCATCTGTTAACATTCTGAAGTTTGATAAATATGTACGTAAATTTTCTTTTAAAGCTTGATTTAATGGCGTCAAATTGCCATTAACATCATATCCTAATACATATAAATTTAATGCTAATGGATTAGATATTGTATCTCTTGGATATAATTGATCTAATGTATCTTGTTGAGTATCTTGTATTACATATGCTTTTGCAACAGTTCCGTATCGACTAGGCATCGCATAACACCTTGCTATATAATCTTCTCTAGTTACAACTCTATTTTGTGCTGCAAATGCTGATATAGCATTTTGTCTAATAGCTTCAACACTTTCTCGTTTATTACCACCTTGCGCCGGCTGGGCATTGTTAACGGCTAATGTTTCTTTTGTATCATCTAAATCTATTGTAGGATTATCATTTAAGTATGTTACTTCGCCAACCGTATTTAATACATTAACTGGTACATTATCTGTTAAACTACCTCCTACCGTATATGTTACAGTTAATGTTTCATTATTAGGAGCTAATCCATATGTACTAGTAGCTAAAAAGTTTGTAGGATCAATTGCAGATGTGGTTGTTCTACGTAAATATTCTAATCCAGAACCTACATTTTTAGGATTTGGAATTATTTCTTCATCTGAATCAGATGAAATACCAGCACCAAATTGAAGTTCAGTACGTAAATCTCCTCTAATACGTGCCACATATCTTCTAGGTGTTCGACGTAATTTTAATATGTAAGGTACGGTTGATCTAAATTCAGATAGCTCTGGATCATTAAATGGTATATTAGCAATATCCTCAAATACAGTATCTTGTGCTAAATAATCTACTTGTTTCCAACTATATCCTGTATCGCTTTCTACAGAAAGTATTTCTAATACATTATCTTCTGGTAATAAAATTTTATCGTATTGTTTTGGATCTTCAAAAGAAAATTCATTAGTAACAACTTCACCAGAAAGAGCAGTTACTTGTTTTTTTAATGTGAATCTTGTAGGCTCGCCGGCTCCATTTATTTCATATACTGATACTTCTGCATTATCATTAAAATCAACATTTTCTTGAGTTCTAAATGGATTTTCTCCATTGTCGTCTGTCACAACCATACCACTTTGAATTGAAAGTGCATAACGATAGTCTGGGGCAATGTTTGTTCCAGTTCCAATTGCTGGAACTAATTGATATAAATCTAATGTAACTTGTGCTGGTGTTCCTACTTTTGGTTTATATCCAAACAAATGTGATAATGCTATAATATTTGAATCTTCTTGAGCACTTGTTAATAAAGATTCCCTAAAATTTTGATCAGAATAAAAAGATAATACATCACCTACATACGAAGCCATTTCTATAAACATCATTCCAGGAGAAGATTCGTTAAAGTCTTGATATGTACCAGGAAAATATTGTTTAGCAAAAGTAATTAAATTTTGTCTAAACTGAGAAAAATCTTTTCCTAAATATCTAACATCTTTTTTTATCATATCTGCCATATATTGTCTCCTTAATAACTTCCAGCTGCAAATGTATCACCAAACGTTCCAATCGCTTGTAACGTCTCAGGTAATTCAGTTGTTTCAGAAGCAACATTAATATTATTTTCATTTGCTAATATTATTATTACACGATTAGCACCATTTTCGGTTACTGAAAAGTTAACTCGTATCGCAAATGAATATTGATCTATATTTCGTATTATATCAACATCTCCTAAGTTAATATATGGAAGCCATTTATTTATAGATTCTGTAATTGTTTCTCGAATAAATTCTTCTAAATTTAAAGTATTTGGTTGAAAAACTGCTTCTCTTATTCTTGTACCAAATAATGGTTGCATCAGTCTTTCGCCACGTGATGTAGCAAGTAAATTTTTTAAGTTAGATATTGCTTGTTGTTCTGTTGTAAACGATAATGCAAAAACACTTCCTCCGGATGCATTTGATACTTTATAATCACTACCCACTAACGAACTTTGTCCACTCAATGTATTTAATTGAGAATTATTTGCATGTGCAGATTTATTCATTGGTAGTAATATACCAACCCCTTGCTGTTCTCCAGATTCAATTGGTGCTATTTGATATATCGTTCGAGCCATTTATTATCTACCCTTTTTCTTATCAATTGCTTTCATCAATGCAGAATAATCTTTTGTCATCGCATTAACAGCTGTTGCAACTCCTTCATTACTCATATTAACTGGTTCTCCATTAATGCCGGTTGTTGCTAATGGCATTCTAGGCCCGCTCGATTGTCTATTTCCAAATGATTCGGCCATTTCTGATCTATAATTCATTGTACTCCAATCTGCCAATTCTTGAGATGCTGGTGTTGATGCTGTTTCATTTAATATATCATTCAACATTTGATTTTTAGTAAATTTTTTCTTTTTAGCAACAGGCCTATTAGGCATAGGATCATCTGTTATTTCAGATAAATTCATACTGGTAGTAACTTGATTTATATTAGATTCTGTAAGTGTTTGTTTTACTGCACGACTTACTTCTTCTCTAATTATTTTACGTAATAACTTTACAAACTTTTTGCTTTCCATAGAAAAATCCCTTTTTAATAAATATCAGTTAACATGAAATTAGGCTATGCCAACCCATGGAAATGGCACAGGAGCTCCGGCCGACGCTGCATTTGGTCCTGTAAAGATACCACTTACTGATAATAAATGAGTTGTAAATGCGGCTACTAACCCAGAAGCAACTAATTCTGGTGTTTTAGCTTGCATTGCAGTATATATTAAAGGAGCTGGAGGCACCCCCGGTACTGTAACAGGATTTGTTCCAGATACCCATGTAGGCGGAGGCACTGGTGAAAATGTTTTGCCTGTCCAATATAATACTAACCCGGAAGCTGCAGGTGCCCATACAGCTGGTGTTGGTTTTTTACCTTTTAATTTTCTTCCTAATTTAAAAGACGCTTTGAATCCGTTAATGACAGGTGCTGCGGAACCACCTAGTAATGTTGCTCCTGGCACTAATATAGGCATAGCTGTTTTAACTGCTTGATGATATAATTTTCCAATTTTTTCAGCAGTCTCTTCGTCTTTTTTAGCTTTTTTATTTTTTAAATATTTTATTAGCTGAGATTGGAATGCGGGCCAAATTGCTGCCATGTTATCCTTTCATTTTTTTGATTGTATCTTTTAATTTAGTGATCTTAGTTCTTAAAGTTTTTGTTTTAGATGCACCTGTAGTTGCTTTTACTTTTGATTTAATAAATGAAGCAGCATTTAATGGCGGTCCGGATGGGCCTACACCTGTTGGATGAGTTGATTTTGCATTAGATTGAGCTACCGCGCCAATTTCTTTAAATGCCTTTTCTAACTCTTTATTTTGTTTTATTACTTCTTCCATGAAATCGAGCATAGTATCAAAGAATTCTTCCATATCCGTTTTCCATCCTTTAGTAACAACCTTGACATCTTTTTTAGCTACTAATAAAATTTCATCTTTTTTTGCATTTAAAATAATACGATCTGAAGATGCAATAATTTGTGGTTTAAGATATACAGATAATTTTTCAACACCTTTACCATACTGTTTACTTGTTTTAGCTAGATTCATACTAATTTTATGAGAATCTGATGACATAATAAAAATTGAATCTGTTGTATCCGGATCTTCAATTCCATATGTCGGAGTTGAAAAAGATTTTTTTAATTTACCAATACCAACTTTTGCAACAGCTGCTGCACCCGACTGTTTTTTATGACCATTAGATATAATTGTTATTGGTGCACCTTGCTTACCTTTATAAAAAGGTTGTTTAGCATATTGCATTGTATTACCTAACATTGACGAGCCTAATCTAATAGATTGTCTATTTCGTCCTTCAATGATCATATCTCCTTCATATGGCTGTAATTTTAATACATCTTTTGCTTCTTTGAAATTTGCACCAGGCTTATATCTAAGTTTACTTAATGCTGTTGCACCTACTGAAGAAGCCACTCCTACTGCACCTCCACCAGCTTTATCTACATCAAATGCACCAGGCATTGGATTAAGATGATTATTACCATGAATACTAATCGGTCCTAAATAGAAAAAGGTTGTGGCCATTGTACCAGGATTAGTTAAACTTGATGGTCCTTTTATAACAGCAATATGTTCACCTACTAATGGTACTTGTTGAAAATTAAATAAAGGCTGTGCAAATCGTTCGATTCGTGGCGAACCTCCTGTAGATTTACCTAGTCGTATTTTAACAGATCCTAGAGGTAATGGAACGCCTAATTTACTTCTCGACGGCTTAAATGCTTTGTCTATCGCTATTACTTCCGCTGTGAATATCGACATCGGTTATCTCCGGTTTTGTTTGTTCTTGTATTTTTTCTATTTCAGATTCTGCTTCTTGAATAAGTCTAGCTCGTTCTTCTTCAGTTAATCCAAATTCATTTCCATCATCATCTTTTGAATTAGCAGTTACTAATCGTTGAACTACAGCTGCTAATTTAACTAATGCATCATCATTTTTAACAGATACTTCAAGATAATCTTTTATCATAGGAACTATAACCGTAGCATCGCCTGTGTTTTGAATTAAAGGTTGTAATTCTTTTATTAAGCCATCTATTTGTCTAGATTTCTTTTTTGAATTATGATAAATATCACGCATCAAGTCGGAAAAATTAGTTCCTTTAAATAATTCGAATTCGTTACTCATATTGTCCTTTATTATAAATATAAGGACTTAAAGATTATACGCGACCTATTATATGACCGCTTTTGGAATATATCGTCCACATCTTAGCATAATCTCTTTTCATTACATTTATTACCTTTGTAATATTTTGAGTCTTAAGACCTGTTCTTTCTCTTATTAAAATATAAAGAGCCTTTTTATTAAAATTTTCAATATTATCACGCATCCTAAACAATTCAATAATTGTATCAGCAACTATAATATCACGTTTATTAGTAAATACTTTATTTAAGTTTTCATCATACCAATTACACCATTGATTGGTAAAATCTCGTAATGCTTCTTGATGATCAGATAATGCTAATTCGCCTGATAAATTTCTTGAATCGTCTACTATATTTAATTCAGCACGCTGTTTTCGTTTTGCGTAATTAGAATTGTTTTGGATAATAAGATAATTTTTAGCAACAATAGAAAAATATGAAAATGCCTTACCTTTGCCTTCTTTAAATTTACCAATTTTTTCTGTTAAAAAAGCTACTACTTCTGCTTTAACGTCTTCGTAAGGAACGTCAAAATAAGAAAATCGAAATGTATGATAGATATTTTCAACTAACTTATTGAATGGATAGTTAATAAATTCTTTAAATACTTTATTTCTTTTTGCCCAAGAAGGTTCTTGATTATAAGCATGAATAGCTTGATCGGTTATGTATGTAAAATATTGTTTTTTACTTGGCTTTCTACCACGTCTTTTTTTAGGACCATTTTCTTCTATGTCCTTCATTTCAGCAGCATGCCACTCATAAAATTTATCTACTGGACTTAACTCTTCGTTCATTAAAAGCCTCTATTTAGGTCATCGTAAATATCTTTGAGCTCTCTAAACGCAAAGCCTGTTTCATCATCTGCTTCAAATGAACCTATTCGATCAATTTGTTTTAATTTAGAATTTGATTCACCTATTTGAGTTTTTAGCTTTTGAAAAAAGTTATAATACTCTGTGTTTGAATTTTCTAAATCTGCAATATAATCGGT
>TARA_A100001201_G_scaffold20637_2_pt1 | contig 18605 bp, 5 predicted proteins | sample TARA_A100001201 | Tara Oceans TARA_A100001201 (sample SAMEA2619872) | marine metagenome | biome: marine biome (ENVO:00000447); feature: surface water layer (ENVO:00002042); material: "saline water (ENVO:00002010), including plankton (ENVO:xxxxxxxx)" | depth 5 m | reverse complement strand
AAGAGTTGTTTGTACAGCTCATGTTTAATTGATTGCATAGAGGGGGAAGAGGAAGTCAGTATCTTCAGTAATTGCACTAAGACAGTAACTATGTCTTCCCCTAATATGTTTAACCATTAAAAATTAAAAACATGAAAAACAAAACAGCATTAATAGATGGCGATAGTTTAATCTATTATGAAATGGGTAAACCCACCCTAGAAGAGGCGCTAGAAAGTCTAGATGGTAGATTGCAACAGATTTTTGAAGAAACTGAAGCAACACATTATATGGGTTTTTTAACAACAGGTAAATGTTTTAGATATGCTGCAGCTAAAACTAAACCTTACAAAGGTAATAGAAAGTATGGTGATAAACCATATATATTTCCTGCTATAAAAGAGTATCTTTATCAACATTGGGGATTTAAATCTGTTAGTCAGCTTGAAGCTGATGATCTTGTGTCTATTTTTCACACAGATCCTTTTGGTAGTACAGTTATATGCAGCCCTGACAAGGATGTTTTATATCAAAACCGTGGCATACATTATAACTATGGTAAAGCAGAAAGTGTTGTAGTTGATGAGGTAGAAGCTACAAGATTTTTATGGAAACAAATGCTTATGGGTGACAGTACTGATGGTATTACAGGTATACCAAAAGTGGGACCAAAAACTGCAGATAAGTGGCTAGAAGACGTAAATACAGACGAAATGCCTATGTTTGTTTTGCAAAAATACATAGAAAAGTTTGGATATGCCAAAGGAATTAGTAACTTTGCTGAAACCTTTAAATTAGTATATATACTAAAAAGCAAAGAAGATGTGTGGCGAGAAACAGATTGTCAAGAGTCAGATCTTAACCTACATTTATTTGAGATTAACAAAAACAAAGAAGATTTATGGGAGTAAAGTGCAAAGAAGTTATATTTAATCCTAAAGCACCCTTATATTTTATATTGTCTGGAGGCACAGTTAGTATAAAGCCTCAATACAAAGAGGACAAAATAGTTTCACTAGCTATGCCAGATAATTATTTTATTACTGTAGGCGATACTCTAAAATTAAAAGGTGAACCATATAAAATAAATATTATAAACCAAGTAAAGACTGGAGATGTTATAACTTATCACTTAAAAACCGCAGAAAGAACTAAATCTTCTATTTTTATTTTGCCTATGCTTAGTGGAAATAGACATTTGTTTTTGTATGACTCTCATTTAATTAATGCTTTCATTAAATATGATGATGTAGAAGATCATATTATATTATTATATAGATGGAGCAATGAGGTGTTATTTGCAAAGTTTGATTTAGCATTAAAAAAGTTTCCAGGATATGTAAGAAGCTTTGATCCTTCTCCAAACCATGTTGTTTATATGTTTTCTGTACCAAAGAAACATGCAAAAAACTTTGAGAAATTTAAACAAGGTAAATATTCTAAACTAACTGATGCTTATAAATTAAAAATACTAGATTTTCATAACATGGCTGCAGATTCTACACTAGCTCAAATTTTATTTAAATCTACAAGTAGAAAGAAAGAGCTTGAGATAAAATTAGATGCAGAACTGCCTGATAATTCAGAGCTACTTAGTATTATGGATATTGATAAAGAAACATTAGATTTAAAATATTATATATGACAAAAAAGAAGAAAAAAGAAACAGGAGTAAAAATGTCTGTTCCAGAGGGTATGGAGTTTAACACTCCATATGCTATGGACATGACTGCACACAGCAAATATTATTATGATTTTGACAGAAACATAGGAGCACGTCTCTCTTTTGATGAAAAGTTAGATATAGAAGTTAAAGCTATATCGGATCTGTTAAAGACTAAGAATAAAGCTTATGGTAACACGGCGCTTAACCCTACTAATATATTTAGTAAGTTAAATGCCACTGAAGCTATATGTGCTAGAATAGATGACAAGTTAGCTAGAATAAGTAACAAAGGAATTAATGATGAAACAGAAGATACTGTCGATGATTTAATTGGTTATTTACTTTTACTTAAAATGTCAATGTGATGTTGGTGGTTATATGGCCATCATAAAAATTAAAGGGGAGCCTATTGGTTCCCCTTTTTCTTTTTAAGTTTATATAATACATAGCTTAATATTGGTGTTCCATATAACAAGCTTAGTAAGCTAGGATGTGGTTCACCGCATAAACCTGTAACATGTTTTAAAAATTCAATCATTAATATCTTTCATATTTTTGTTGTGGGAATAACTCAACTGCTTTACTAAATGAGTTTAATCCTGGAAACAGTTTAAAAACATGATAAAACTTTTCTTTTCTATCTCCTTCTGTATACGGATCTTCACCAGTTAGTATGTCTCCTGTTTCATCAATTGTATTTTCTCCTAATCTCCAAAGTTCTGCAAATAAATTTAACAATGGTATACCTGTTGCTCTACCTGACTCAAGGAATTCTTGAGGTTGAGTAAATACAGCTACTTCTCTAAACGCTCTATTTAAAACATTATGAAATTTTCTACCAAGATATGTTTCTCTTATATCTGTTTTCCCATCTTTATCATCATCTCCTCCTAGCTGAGCTAGTAGTAAGAAAAATGCTAAACTTGCTCTTGCCTCCATTAAAAATGCTTTTATATTTCCATTTTTCATTCTTAAAAACTCTTCAAATAATTTTTCTTTTTCTACTTTGTCTTTTAGTTTAGAAGCAAATTCTGGATTACGGGCGTTATTAGCTGCCCACACATTAAATCTAGATCTAGCTAATTCTTCTTTTGCTTTAGATCTGTCAAAGTATCCAAAAGTAACTATATCAACTGCAATATTACCTATATCAATAGCAAGAGTTTTTAAAATGTTTGCTAAATGCACTTCTGTGTCAAGAGCTTCTTTCATACTTGTGCTTTTAGATATTTCTAAATTGTGCCAAACACTAGCCCATGTACCTTCGTCAAAAGTTTCTAGTATATTGTTATATTTTTGTTTTCCAAATCTTGCTAATGCTACACCAGGTAACCAAGACTTGTAATGCATCATTAATCTAAAAAACATATTACTATTGTACAACACTTTGTCTTCTGCACTCATACTTCCCTTTATCTTTGTTGACATTTCTCTTCCTATATTCCTTAGTTTTCTTTGTCCTATGTCCGATAATCCTTCAATGTCAACTTTATATCTATCTACCGCCTTATTTGCGACGTTAGTAACAGTCCCTTCCCACAATGGGTTTTCTGTAAGTTGCATCAACTCTACTATGTTTTTAGATCCTTTAGGTAACCTATCTAATCTTGTTACCATTCCCTCTTCGTTTACACCAAAATTTAATGCTGTTGCAAACAAAGCTACTGCATCAATACCTCTATCAGCTGTAGATAAAAAAGCAAACCATTTATCATTAGTCAAATGTCTTGTTGCATAACTTGCTGACAATCTCTGTGCTCTAGACTCTGCATCATCTTGTTGGTAGTATTCTAAATGTTCTACTAGAGCTCTCATTTTAGGGTCCGCTTTTAGTAAAGCTATCCTTGCTTTATTTAAATTCTTTTTTGTTATAAAAGTACCTTTTGAAGCTTCATATTGTAAACCAATCATACCTGCAGTAAATGCTCCGACGGCAACAGGCATCTTAAGACCTAGTTGTGTAACAGAATGTAGATTTTTAAGTCCCATAATAGTTTTTGTACTACTTAATTTTTTACCTATTTTTATATCTGTATCTAAATCAGTACCATATATATACGCATCTACAAATTTTTGATAAGTTTCAGCTAATGCTTTAGGATTTTCTTTAAACACTCTACCTAATTTACTTGACTCACTCATTATATTTCCAAGTTGGTCTGTAGACTCTACCCTTACAGCATCTGTGGCTAGTATAGCCTCCATTGCTTGGATTTCAGGTAATACGTCGTTTTTAAGTTGATAGTCTACTGCTGCATTATACAGCATTAATAGTCCTTTACCTAAATCTCTACTTTTTAAAGATGAGTCAACGTTACCGTTACTATCTACAATTGGTCTTATAAATAACTTAGGTACTCTTTTTACTAATCTACCTGTATTCTCATCTCTTATACCATAAGTTAAATCGTGTTCTCTCATTTGAAAGTTTTCTATACCACCATCTATTGCTTCACTCATAGTACCGTTAATAGCTGCAGATTCAACAAAGCCTTTGTGTACCTCAGCTGTAAAGTTAGGCCCTAATCTTTCCCCGTACATTTCTTCTACTTCTTTTACTGTTTCCATGTATAGATCATAAAACCTTTTAGCATCCGGATCGTTTTGTATTGCTTTGTAGTCTTCGCTAATCCATTTTTCAGCAGGCCTTAAAAAATATTGACCACCTTTATTTAATGCTGCAGTTTTAAGATGTGCTTTTACGTCATGAGCTAACTCCCATTTTCTAAGTTCTAAATTTATTTTTGACTGATTATCACCATGCTTTGCTCTTAATACTTTTAGCTTACCAGCTCTAAATTCTTTATATTTTTTATTATAGTATTCTTCATCTATTACAACGTTTCCACTTTCTTTGCTAAACCAAGTATAGTCTCCTGACTGTATAGCATTGTTTCTTTCTGTATAAAATTGTTTAGAAAATTTAGATTTAAATGTACTGTCATCATTAAGAAGCATGTCAAACGCTTTTATACCACGGCCCCGCACAAATGCATCTTGTGCAGCCTGTATTTCTTCTGCTTTTACTTTAACTAGTTTACGTTTAGTAAAGTTAAGTTCGTCCATTATTTCCCACAAGTTTCTTAAAAAAGGATTTGTTTGTCTAGATAAATTTACAAAGTTAGATGTCATCCAATCTACATTTAAATTAAAACTTTTTAATCCTTTTACACCTCTCTTTATAGCCTTATCATTAGTTCTTTCTAATATCTTTCCTTTTACTTGTGTTATTGTTTGTGCTAAAAACCCTGCTAATCTATCTCTTAATATTATGTATTCTTTATGTTTTTCTGGATTTGTATTTTTCATGTAATCTACATAGTCATGCAAATCAATCATAGAATTATAGAATATTAAATCTTGTAATAAGTCATTTAAGTCTTGATCTGTAAGGTAGTTTGGGTTTGGTGTACCATCTTTAAGTACTTCTATATTTTCTCCTAGTTTTTTATTTATATTACCAATGTCATCTCTAAGAGATTTTATTACATATGATAAATCTTGATCTATTTGTAATACACGCAATTGTTTTGTTATTTGCGCTTGCTTTGCTTTTAGCGTCTCAAAAGATTCTCCTGCTTTATATTTTTTAGTTTGTAGTTGTAGATCTATTAATTGTTTACGAGTTAATAGTTTATCTATTAATTCATTTAGATCTTCAAAGCTTGTCATTTCTGCAGCTACTGGTAACTGTTCTAGAAACTCACCATAACGTGTACCCATTTGTACCACGGTAATGTTGTCTGTTAGTTTACCTCCCTTTTCAGTTTTATATCTAATGTGTATAGGTACAATTCTAGATTGTCTTACAGCCCCAACATTATAATGATTTAGTAAAAATGATTTATACTGAGAAATCTGCATGTCATATGTTTGCATCTTTACATTATGTGGGTCTTCTATAATTCTATTAGTATACTTGTCAACGTAGCCAGCCTGCTTAGAAGGAGATATGAATTTATAATCATATATAGAAGCTGTGTTGTCACTAAAAATAGCCATTAAATCTATAGATCCTCCTACATCTTGCGCCTCATCAGTAACTAGTTGTTCAGTACGTATAACAACTTTACCTTCAGGGTCAATTGCTTTTTGTTGTTTTTTAATTTGTGCTATAAGATCAGTTACACCTTTTTCTAATACTTCAAATTGAGCAGGAGTAAACAAAGAGTTATTTAGTATTTGTTGTCTGTTACCTTTTCTGTTTACCTTTAGTTCTACTAATTCTTGCAGTACAGTATGACCCATAGTACCTGTAACTTTTCTTATTTCATTGTTGTCTAACCGCAATTGTTTTTCTTTACCTGTAAGATCTTTTATCTTACCTCGGTTAATTTTCCAAAAATGTTGTTTAACAGCATCGGACACCCTTCCTCGTATAAACTTACCTTTCATAGGGCCGTGACCAACATATCGTTCTGTTTCATTACCTTCTTCTACAAACCATTTTTGTTTTAATCCTGCTTCTTCTAAAGTCATTGACTCTATTTTCCAATTGTTATTTTCTTGGTCAAGTCTTTCTATTAAATCTTCTACACGGCTTTCTTGTGTGTCTGGCACTACATTGTCTGCTTGGTACATCTCGCCAGAAATATTTCCCATACCTCTTTCTACATTTATATAGTCAGTAACAGTTTCGTTTAACATTATATGAGCTGCTCTAGCATACGGATTACTTTGGAAGTTAAAAATACTTCTTATAAAATCCATTACTCTTTGGAACCAACTATTAAGTCTTGTAAGATTAGGTGGTATTTCTTTACCTGGTCTTTTGTTTATTATATGTTGAGCTATAAGTTTACCTACAGCTTCTTTTTTAAGTTTGTTTATATCTCCATTATATAGTTGTTGATACTGCTCATTGTTTACTACGTCTTTGTATACTTCAAAGTTTTCAATGTTATTCATCATTGATGTAAATAGTGGGCTTTTTTCAGACTCTAAAAGTTCAACCATAAAATGGGCTGCTTCTTCTGGCAATGTATCTAATCCGGTTTTACCTCTAACTACCTCAACAAGTTTATTAACCATATCTGCTTTAGCAGCTGCTTTTATTACATTACCATTTTTATCTCTTATACTATTTACATTTCTAAGCTTAACACCTAGTGATCTTAAAAACTTATGCATTGCTTTGTCTATAGCAATATCTTGTTCTTGCAATTGTTTTGTTTCTATTTGATGATATATGTTATCTGGGTCTAAATGTGGGCTAGCACTTAACATAATTATATCTCCACCGACGTCTTCAGTAACAAAAGCATTTATACCAGGATATTCTTTTTCTATTCTTTCTGCTATACCATTTACATTTTCCATGTACGGTATGTTTCTTACACTGCCGTCAGGATTACGAAGATTAAATCTTTGTTCTATCTCTCTAATTAAAGGAGAAGCATCTCGTTTAGAGGCAAAGCTCCCATAATTTTCTGTAGCATGCTTAGTAGTATTATCTTCAGCTATAAAGCTAGGTACATTATCTATACTAAAAATTTTAGGCTCACCATTTTTATCTGTTCTTCCTTCTTGAAACCAATTCTTAAATGTAGGTGTTAAAGTCATAGCCCACTTTTTAAGAGCTGTGTCTTTATCATATCCTAATTTAACTATATCTTTAAATAGTTTGGATTCGTTGCCGTTTTCAGCATACACTGTAACTACTTTATCATTTTGATTTTTAATTATTCTGCAAGCCATATATTATTTTTTAGGTTTTTTACACTTCTCTTTTTCTATTACGTCGTCTACTTCTTTACCGGTGTTTGTAGATAAGTTAAGAACATTGTTAAATGTATTTGGATCATCAACCATATTTCCTTTAGCAGTAGACTTTACATTTAAATTAACTATTGATGGTGTATTAGCTCCTGTAGCTTCAAGCAAATTATTTCTAACTCCTTTTGTAGGTATAGAGTAATACAGTGTAGTACCATCATTTAGCTTTTTAGATGCTTTAAATAAATTTGTTTCATAAGTTGTTATTGCTCTATTACCTATAGATGATTGTCCTGTAGGCGTTGTAACTGATACAAATTCATCATTACTTTTAAGAATTATTGTAAGCTGTCCAGTTTGTTTAGATGTTTCAATAGATTTTCTAAATACATTACGAACTACCCTTGAATCTTGATAGTTATTTTTATGGAAGTCTGTGTATAAATTAGACATATTAGCACTGTTAATTAAATTACTAGTTCTATCTTCTTTTTTATTGTTTTTAAAATATTTAGATAGTACTTCTAACACTTCTGTACCAGGTATAGCTTGGAAGAAAGAGTTAGGATTAAAATCATAACCAGACTGTAATGCACTAAATATAATTAACTCTTTAGCTAACTCTGGATTTGTTTCTTTTAGTTCCATAAATGCGTCTGCTAATAAATCTACATCGTATGGTTGTAGTTTTTTACTAAATAGCCTTAAACCATCTACAGTAGCCTTTTCACTTTCTTCTGTATATACTTGCAGTACTGGAGTAAGTTGTTGTATTAATAAATTATCACGATATAAATTAGCTTTCTTTAGCGCATTAATTCTTCTAGGTAAACTGTTCTCGCCTGTAAATAATGACTGTGCTCTTTCAGATAATTTTTTGTAATCTATTTCTGTGTTTTGTACAACAGTAGCAGCTAAGAAGTTTTCAAATTTTTTCATTTTATATAGAAGGTCATCTCTATTTACTTTAGCATTTTTATCTGTAGCCTCAAATAGCTTTTCATCTATAAACCTTTTAGCATCTGTTATATACTCACCTAATTTAAACTCAGAGAATAACCCATCAGTTTGCTCTAGTATTTTATTATATGCCGCAACAGTAGATGCTCCTTCTCTATTACCAAATAATAACTCGTCTAAATTTACAAACCTTCCATCTTGTTGAAGTCTGTTAATACCTTGCAACGCATACCTTACGCTCATGCTGTCTTTAACCTCAGCTGTGTCTGTACTAGTAGAGTCTTTTAATAATAACAAGTCTTCTGCTAAAGTTTTGTATCTTATAAAATCTTTTAACACTTGTACTTGTACTTGTTTTTCTAGTTTGTTTAAATTGTTTACATTTTTACCTATCATTCCTTTTAATAAAGGAGCGCTTAGTTCAGCGTTAGAAGACATTTGTCCAAAATCTTTTATAATTTCATTAACTAACCTATCTTCTGTTTTTAGTGGGAATGGTGAGTACATAGGGTTAGTTAAATACTTTCTTTTAATATACTCATCAATAATAGGTTGTGACATAAAGTAAATTACACTTTCTACAGGCACACCTGATCTAATTAAAAGCATGTGTATAGGAGCATATTCTAAACCTGCATTAATATCAAATATAAAATCTTCTTTAGTTACATCTACATACCCAGTAACATACTCTCCTATTATTGCGCTAATCTTATGATTATTATTAACATCTCTTACTCTAGATAGAGAAAAGTTTTCTCTGCCTTCAAATCTAAAATTAATATCATCATGCGCTTCAAAGTTCCAGTCTAATCCTACTCTTTGTCCTTTAGCATGTTGTGTAGAACTTGTAGCTACAATACCTATACCCCCTAAACCAGAAAATAGTCTGTGAGAGTTGTTTATCATATTACCAAGCAAAAACATTTGAGACAAAGGTAACTTTATTTTTTCACCGGTTGCGTCAAAATTAGCAGGATTTCTTAACATTGCAACTTCTCTAGCAAGTTTCTTTATAGTATATGCTCCTACAGGAGTTATTAACTGATCAAAGCTTTTAGGGTGCTCTAAAACTTCTTTAATAATATTTTGCATTTCGTTTTGCAGCGCCTTTCTACTCTGTTGCTTTGTAGATTTTTCTGGATCAAACTTAATTCGTTTTACACTGTCTCCGTCTCTATATGCATTAGGGAAATATATAGATAACTTATCAATATCGTAGTCAGATCCTGCTTTACCTACAATTTCAGATGGTACAACTACTGTATCTCCATAGGCCGGAGGTAAAAATCCTGCTACTTCTATAAAGTCTATAGAGTTAAGTCCTTCTGTTGGTATACGGAATCCTATAAGCTGTAATAATTCTGGATCTACTTCACTAATATTATCAATACGCTCTCCAAAAGCATCTTTATATTTACTAGGTAAGTAAACTTGCATAGCTAATGTTTTAGAGTTAGGATTATCTGGGTCCTGCTTTCTGTAGAACTTTAAAGGTTTTAACCCTAAGTCATGTAAGTCTTTTTTATCTCTTCTAGCAGCATCAAAATCTTCTTGAGTAATAGCTTTAAGTTCTGTTTCAAATCCTGTAGATGCTTGTAATACGTACTGCCCGCCCGGCATTTTTCTTCTTAATACATTATTATTAACTAAAGAATATAACAAACTTTCTATTTTATTCTTTTCAAACAACTGCTCTATAAATTTAGTATCACTGTCTAGTAAAGATTTTATAGACTCTATTGTATGTAAAGGGTTATCTCTCTTTTTAAATTCATTTATAAGTAAATCTTTAAACTCCTGTACATCATTAGATTTTAATCTGTAATTACCAGTTTCATCTTTTTCTAGTTTTAATTTTTTTACTAAACTATTAAAATCTTTTGTAAGTAATGTGTCATGTATCTCATGGAATCTATCTATTCTACTTTCTAAATCTTTATATTCTTCAGAAACTACTCCTTGGTCATATATATTAACAGGAAGTAAATGTCTTGTTTGTGCTCCTTCAGTAGTTTCGTCTTTAGTCTTAGGTGCTATTTCTAACTGTATACCTAAATCAGAAAAAGACAATTCTTGTAAACCAATAACTTCTCCATTTGAGTTAAGCTCCATAGACTTATATCTATTATATTCCTCAAGAGGTTGGTAGAAAGGATCAAATCCTAAAGCATTTGTTGTAACTCCTCCTACTTTAACAGCAGACTCAAATATCATATAATCAATATTATTACCAACCATGTCATTGTTTATTTCATCAAACATAGTGCCAGGTAACATACCCGGTATTAATGGGAATAATGCAAATTTATGATACGTCATAAGTCTTACATTGTCTAATGTAAATGGCCCAAACAATTGTGGTTTTAATGGCGGAAATATTGCCATATCTTTAGGTAAAACTAATTCATTGTTTGCTATTTTTTGATAGAATTCTTCTTGTGCTGGTGTCCATTTACCTGTTCTATATAACAAACTTCTATATGCATCTAGTGTAATAAATCCTCCACCGTCAAACTCCTCCATGTTAGAGTATGTTCTACTTACAACATCTTGAAACTCAAGAGGCGCACCTAATGCTGATAGTGTGCTTATATACTGATCTAAATATGGGGCTTCTGTATTAACAGCTGCTCTATGAGAAACTCTTAAGTTTGATGAGTGATCATTATTTGATAACAAGTTAGGCATGTTGCTGTTCATCCATCTTAATACAGACTCATTAGAAGTAGGATAAGATTTAGTACCACTTATACCTGACGTTCTTTTAAATAAATCATTACCATATAATGCAAGGTCTCCTAAAAATAATTTACTTTGCTCAATAACACCGGTTAAGTATTCATATGTAAATTGTTCTGCTATTACTTCTTGCGGCTTAGTACCTGTTTGTTGAGCAACTCCTTGTGCCTTATTCATTAAGTTTTTATCTATACCTGCAGGAGTAATTTTATATTCTTTAAGTGTTTCAAATGTAACAGTTACTGCATTTTGTAGATAGTCTCTTAATTCTGTAACTACGTCTGCTCTAGACACCATTTCAAGTATTTGTTCTTCTGTTAGTTTTCTACCGTATTCTTCTCTTTTAATAGATGGTACAATACCTTCAAAAAATCTTAAGTTACCTCCAGCGTCTTTTAATTTATCTATCTGTCTTAATTTAGAATTTCTTTTACTGTTAAACTTAGAAGCTGTTCTAAGCTCATCTGCTAAGTACCCTTGTAGTCTTTTTACCATATCTACATTTGACATCATTAGAGTTGGATCATTACCAAACTTAATACCATACTCTGTTTTTTTATCTGCAGTTCTTAACAAAGGAACTATACCGTGATTTAAAACAGAATTAACATACATTACCCCTATGTCTACAGGTCCTCCTTTAGATAAAGGTTTACCTTTTCCAAACTGTTGCTCAATACCTTCTAAAATAACAACTTCTAAATTGTCATTGCTTTCTAGCATTCTATTTAAATAGTAAGAGTTTCTTAAGTTATCTGTTTGTATAAGCGCTCTAAGCTCTGAATCTCTATTTGCACCATTAAGTTTAGAAACAAAAGTATCAGCATATGTTTTTAAATTTACACCATGCACTGTTTTACCTTCAGAATTTCTGTGTTGTAAATCTACAGTTGTAGGATTACTAACCGCTTCTATATTAATTAGAGTTCTTAAATTTTGTTGTATATCTCCCTGAAAAAGATCACTAACCGGATTCTGCTCAACTGCTTGTAGTATATAGTCAACCGCTTGACTAACTCCAGTGTATTCATCTGCATACATTTCTGCAAATAAGTTAGTATCTGAAAATACAATTCCTAATCTATCTAACAATTTAGCAGAGTCTTCTGCTGTTCTTCTAGCGTACGTTGCCCAACCTCCAAAAGTTTTTGTCATTCCTCGCAGCTTAAGTTTAGCGCCGTCATTTAATAACAGCTCTCCGTTTACATCTTTACCTAAACCTTTAATGTTTTGAATTCTATCTTTAAAGTTACTAGTCCACATAAACTTAATCTTATCTTCTATTCTATTTTGATTACTATTAACTAGAACTCTTCCATTGTCTCTAGTCATAAGTTGTGTAAAGAATGTATTATTAGATTGATCAAACTGCATCATGGTTTGAACTAGTAAACGCATTTGATCAAAAGTTTTATCTGATATGTCGTCTGTTTCTAATCCTAATCTATTTATTAAAGATCTAATTTCTGGACGTTTTTTAGATAGTTCTTTTAAGTTTTTAGAAAAATCTAATGGGTCTGTGTTTGCTAATTCTTTATATAAAAAATTCATAATACTACCAAAGTCTACTAGCTTAGGTAAGCCGCTAGAATTAGTTTCAAATACATAAGGACTATTTGGATTTAAACTGTTTAGTTGTCTAGAGCTAGGTAAGGTTCCTAGTAGAATTCTTACTGCTTTTGGTAAATACACGCTAGGATCTATTTCATTTTGTGGTTTACCAAATTGTTCTCTAACCTTTTCAATTTCTAATAAAGCTTGTGGGTCTTCTAATTCTACTTGAAATCTTTTTAAATATTCAGCATGTTCTGTTTTTAACTGCTCCCAGTTGTTTCTAATAGTATCCCACGTATTTTGTATAGTGTCTTTATCTTCTTGTGTAACAGCCTGATTTTTTGCTTTTGCTAAATTAAAACGTATTGCAGAATATACACTGTTATCTATACTTTTGTTACCATACAACTCGCTTATAATTCTATTTACTTCATCAAGTTTTTTAGGATTAACAAAGTCTGCTAATTCAAATGCGTTACTCTTAAGAGCTTTGTTAAAAAGAATAACAGTCATACCTTCCATAGCATTATTCCTTAAAGTGGCAGACATTTCTGACGCTTCAAAATAAGCTTCTGTTTTAGAGTCATATACAGTTATATCTTTTGTAGGGTCTGCAAAATATCCTGTGTTTATTTTAGACATTAACTGTTGTGCTCTAGATGGTGTAGTAAAAAAGAAGTTTAAAATATTGTATAGCTTATCAAATATTTTATCTAGTAAACTTTTCTTAACATTTGCTCCTACTGTGTAGTTTCCACCTGACAATACATATTCTCTAAACTCTTCTGCTAACCATTCATCTGCTTCTTTATCTGTAAGTTCAGACATTCTTTTGGACTCTCCTTTGTAAGTTTGAGTTGACCCTCTCATATTTCTTACCTCATCATACATTGCATATCTATCTGCTTCTGGTATAAATCTTCTAGTTATAGCATGCCAAGATTCATGGTACACAACACCTTCTGTAGTTAACATATCAGATAATAAAATATTACCTTCTTTAGTAAACTTACCATACGCTTTACCGTCTATTAATCCTTTTATCATGTCAATACCAATTAAAGGATTACCTTTACTATCTCTTGGAACATTATCATTAAACCATTCTAGCTCTGTGTTTAGATCAACTTGTTCTATTGCATTAGAGCTCATAGACTGTAAGAAAAATACTTCGTCTTCTCCAGTTCGTGTAAAAGGTGTACCATCTAAAGAGTCCTCTTCTGTAACCTGCTCTGTTGGAGCTTCTTCACTAACTCCTTTTTGTAGATCTTTTTCTACCTGTGCTGCCTCTTCATCAGTAGCAACTTTAACAAGAATTGTTCTTATCTCTCCAGTTTTTTCGTTTAATACTTTTCTTTCTACAAACTTTTCTTTATCCTCTTCTTTTTCTACAACAATACTTGCTCCTTCACTTTTAGGTTTAGTTTTAGTATTATTATTAATATCGTTTTTCATTTGTTCTGCAGTCATAGACACAGTGTCATGCTCAAGATATATGTTTAAAAACTGCGGTATCTCAAACTGCTTAACATTTTTAGAAGTATTAAATGCTAAAGGTATATCTACTCTAACAGGAATATCTGCTTCATCTCTATTTCTACCTGATATTAAATAATGTGTATAGTTATCATACTCTATTACATCAACACTTAAATCATCATTTACTATTACCTCATTAAATGGTGTATATTCTGGTTCTACAAATCTAGCTCCTGCTTTTCTACTAGACTTATAAGCATCCTGTCTAGCCTTAGTGTCTTTACGAAGTTGTGTTGAATTTACATTAAAAAATAGAGTTCTTAAAAAGTCTTTGTATGCTTCATGTTTTGTTTCATATTGTGCAGGATCTTTTAATTCTTCAAGAGTAATACTTTGTCCAGTATTTCCAAAGAATATAGTATCATCCTTCATGTATATAGCAAACTCTTGTCTTTCTCTTTCTTGAGATCTACTACCATACATAATTTGATCCTTAAGTATAGTTGTAAATCCTTTTCCACCTATGTTAATACCACCCTCTTGACCTTGTTCAGCAAAATATCTAGACAAGTTATATATATTATTAACTTGGTTTTCACTTAGCCTAGAAATTAAACCAGGCACTAAGTTACCAGTAAAGTTATATCCTGTAGACGCTGTACCAAAATAAACAAATCTACTTGGAACACTAAACCTATTAAATAGTCTTACCTTTTGATCCGCTCCTTTTACTCCTGCTGCAGGTTTAGCCATTTCTAATCTAACATTTTTAAGATCAGACTCATCACTTACAACTACATTCCTACCGCCTTTGTTAATTTTTAATCTTCCCATTACCGGGCTTTTAGTAGTTGTGCCTTCAACTTGCTCTATAGGTAAACCTCTACTTTTATTTTTTATATAGAAGTACCTTTCTTGACTATCAGCTAGTATCCTATCTCTTTCTGCAATAAAACTTGTTTGAGCAGTAAGAACTTCATCTTTTAAAAGACCTGGAGATTTATAGTCGTTTGGTTTTGTTTTATCTCTACCATCTATTGTTTGTAGACTAGAGCTACTCATACTAGTATAAACTAACCCACCGTCTAACATAACCGGCTCTAAGTTAGCGTCTACTAGTAATAACTTAATATCTTCCTGTGTTTCATTTCTATCTGCATTTTCAGTTAAATCGTCTGCATATTTATAGTTACTAGGATCACCATATTTACCTGAAGACTCTGCTCTAGCAATATCATAAAATACAATTTGATCTTTCCATTCTGGTCTTATATTGTATCTTGTTACAGCTAGCAATTTAAATCCTTTTTTCTTAGTCCAGTCTCTAACTTCATAGGACTTTCTAAAAAATCTTAGTTGAGATTCAATATGTTGCAACTCCATTTTTTCAGACTCTGTTAATTCCTCTTCTCTTTCAAGGAGCTGTTGATATTTGTCTTCATATTTATCTTTAGCTGCTTTATGATTACCTGCAGTTTTAGTAAATCCTACTTCAAATAAACTAGGTGAATATGCTCTACTTTGTTCTTTTAAATTTTCAACAGCATTTACAGTAGTTGCTGTTTCTCCTTCTTCCACATCTGCTATATCTTCAGGAGCTATTTGTGTAGATGTTACCCATTGTTGATACAACATAAGAGAATTATTTATTTCTCTTTGTATAGCAATAGCTGCTTGCCTTTTTGTAATAATATCAGAAGTACCTGATTCTATAGCGTTTTGTTCTACCTCTGCTTGCATTGTATTAATAATACTTTGCAGCGTTTTTATATCTTGATCAACTAATCGTAATTGATTTGTAAGCCACACCATATCATCTTTAGTTAAACCGTCTGGAGGAAACATAAGGACTTCATTAGTGTTTGGGTTAATCATTTTAGCAAGCATTCTTTCTAAATCTTTTCTATGCTCTTTTAACAGCTCTAATTCATTTTTAAAGTTTTGTAAATCAGAACTCATTAAATCTAAATACTCTTTAGATATATTATCATCAGCAATCATTTGTAAATACTCATTTAATAATTGCTCATCTACATCGTATCCACCGTCTTTATTTTTTTGACCTATAATTGCAGTTAGTTCATTTGTATTAAAAAATCCTGACTCACCTAAGTTTTTATAAAACTCTTCGTTAGAGGTTAAACCTAGTAAATCATTTACAAAATTTAATACATCTTCTTGACTTGTTGCTCTTCCTAATAGTTTTGATACAGACTCAGGATTAGTTAAAGACTCGTGAATTATTTGTATTCTTAATGAATTATCTTCTAGAGTAGTTAAATCTGCTGTAAGTTGTTTTAATTGCTTTTCATAATCTTTTTCTTTAAGTTTTAAATCCGCAATCATTTTTTGTGCAGTCTCTACCTTAAACGCACCTCTTTTACCTAGCCTATTTAAATTAACGTAAGTCCTACCTCTAGTATCATTTTTAGCTTGCTGTATAGCTTGTTTTATAGTTTTTATTTCAAAGGCTAAATCAACCAAACTTTGTTTAGTTTCAGTAATTTCTGTGTTTGCTTTTTGTAAATCTTCAGCTAGCCCTTCTTGTAAAACACTTGTTACTGCTTCTAACCTATTTAGTAATAACTCTTGCTCAGTCATTACTTTTATATTACTTGCTTGCTCTAAGATGTCAAAAGAAAAAGTTTTAAAATTTGTAACATGTTTAAATCTTTTTAACTCTTCCGCAATTAATTCTAACTCAGCAACTTCATCTTCTGTTTTATACTTTTTGTCTTGTAAGTATTTTTGTCTTTCTAACAGTTTAAAAGTTTCTTCTGTAGGAACTCTAGTTAAACCTTCTCCTGTAGTATCTTTTACGTATACTCTATGTCTATTAGTTTGCCCTTGTTTGTTAGTATAATCAAACTCAATAACTTTTCCTTTGTATTTTCTAGCTAAACGTTGTTGAGAATCAGGTAATTTTTTTCTTTCTTCTTCTGTTAAAATGTCTTGCACCATTTCTTCAAACCCTTGTATAGTGTCATTAGCTGCTTCTGGGTCAACCAACCTTTGTATAAGGTTTAACATTTGATGTCTTTTAGCTCTTATTCTTCTAAGGTCTTGTAATTTTTTTATTATATCATCTTTTTTAAGCTCATAGTTTGCAGGGTCTTTTTGTTTAAACTCTTCTAAAAACTGCTTTTCTTCTTCAGATATATTAGGTGCAGTTTCAGCATTAATTGCATCTATTAAAGTTCCTAGTTCATTTTCTAACTTTTCTATCTTTTCAGTTATTTCTATATACTCATCTACCTGATCATTCTCTTCATATATATCTCTTTGATCTTTTAACTTTGCTAACCTTTGCATCATTCTATGAGCAACAAGTTGAGGATGACCTGGAGAAGTAAATTCTTTTACTCCTATTTCTCGTTTTACTTCTTTACCAACTTCAGACTCCTCCATTACTTGCTTAGCTTTAAAGCCAAGTTTATCCATTGCAAACTCTTTAACTCTAGTAAGCACATTGTTATTAGCCGCTTGGTCGTTTTCTTGTTTATTTACTACAGCTTTTATAGCAAACCCTCCCTCCTCTTCTACTTCTTCTATAATTTTTTGTTCTCTTGCATCTAAATCTGCAGTAGTAGATAAAGCTTGTGAGTATATTTTTTTAGCTGTATCACTAAGTCTAGTCTCATCTAAAGAGTCATAAACTTGTTTTATTTTTTCTGCTCTTTCTATATGACTGTCAATTACCTTGTTACGTCTTTCAGTTAAAAAGTTTTTTCTGTCCTCACTAGACATGTTTTGAGTGTCGTCCTCATAGTTAAACATAGCTTCAAATGAGTCAATATCCATATCTCTCATTTCGTTTAAACTTTCTAAAACGTCACCATAATATCCCGCTCTTAACCTGTGATAAACAAAAGAAAAGAATGCATCATGGTCTGCATTTTTATATGCAAAATCATTGTTAGAAGCATCAGCATAGTCTCTTCTATCCATAGCTGTGCTAATACCATTAAGCATTTCAAAATTTTCTTTAATAGCTCCTGCTACATCAGGGTTTTCATTCATGTATTTAGCAAGGTTTTCTACTTCTTTTTTACCTTCTTGATACTCTTGCCAAAAAGATTTTACACCTCCTACTTTACCGTACCCTATGCCAAAAGATTTTTCTCCTTTTTCATTTGTTTTTATAAAACTAGGTAAACCTAATGCACCTAATACAAATCCTAAAAAGATTTCTTTTTGTCCTTCTGTACTTCCATACGCCTCAGCCATACCATCAAAAGTATGGTTTACTAGCTCACCTATAGTTTCCATTTGACCAGGAGTTTTACCAGCTAAATACATATCTTCAGCTGCATACTGACCTGCTAGGTCTAATGTTTTTTGTCCTCCCTCTTCTACAAACCCTTCATATAGTGGTACTTTTGCAAGTGCGTAAGCTCCTTGATAAAAACTTTTAAACCTACCCCAATCCTGATGCTTAGCTTTATATAGCCCGTTTTCAGTTTTAGTAAATTTATTTTTAAACTTTTTATTTGGTCTCATTCCTCGTCCA
>TARA_A100001201_G_scaffold2736_1_pt1 | contig 18759 bp, 18 predicted proteins | sample TARA_A100001201 | Tara Oceans TARA_A100001201 (sample SAMEA2619872) | marine metagenome | biome: marine biome (ENVO:00000447); feature: surface water layer (ENVO:00002042); material: "saline water (ENVO:00002010), including plankton (ENVO:xxxxxxxx)" | depth 5 m | reverse complement strand
GGTAGTCATAAAGGTTGAGATTGATGCCGATATTGACAAGGACCTTACTAGAATTGAGCAAAGGTTAAGAAACCTTGGTAAGGCTAGCTCATCTACAACTCGTGATGTTGATCGGCTTGATAAAGCTGTAAAAAGAGCTGGTGATAGAACCGATCTTCTGAGGAAACGTATAGATAAGAATACGAACTCCATGCAGAAGTTCAGGATGGTGCTTAGGAGCGTTACATCAGCTATTGGCTTAATGGTTAAGACATTAGCCAAGTTTTCTTTTATTGCGTTAGCGGGTCAGGTTGCTCTATTTACTGCAGGTCTTTTGGGTGTCAAAGCTGCTTTGATAACTGGTAGATTTGCAGTTAAAGCGTATGAGGCTACTTTGCGTGGTTTATCTGTGGCTGCTTCTTCAGTTGCAGTTTCTCTTGCCGTGGCTGCAGCGGCTATGCGTGAGTTTCAATCTGTTCAGCTAGCCCCTAATATGGGTGGGTTTGGACCCGGAACTGGCGGAAGGCCAAGTGGCTTTGTGAGGGCTACTAGAATGACTCGTGCTTTTATGGGCACGCAAACAAGTGGTTTAATGGGTTCAGAAGCATCAAGTGGAACTTTAGCTGCTTTGTCTAAAGTTAAGGGCGTTGGCGCTGGAAACGTGAACATGCTTACACGGCAACTGTTTAACTTGTCCGGTGGTGATGGTAAAGCGGTGCAGGCTTTGGCAGGAGCCTTGGGTGGCGGTGATTTAGCAAAAGCTAAAGCAGCTATATCAGGTGCTGCTGGGTTTAGAAAAGGGTCCCTAGATGGTGTTACTACCATGGCTGGATTGCTTGGAGCTATCGGTAGCGGAGGAGCTGTTGCTGATAACTTCCAAGGGCTTGGTGCTGCAATGGCAGACACCTTTATTGGAAGAATGAAAACGCAGTTTGGTTCTTTGGTTAGAATGTTTGCTGACTTAGGTGATGTTTTCCTAGGTCCTGCACAAAACACAATGGTAAATATTGCCAGAATTATTAGAGAAGACCTGATGAGTATGTCAGCGTCATTAAATACTTTTGGCGTTAACTCGTTTTTGCCCACGCTTGAAACAACGGTTGATAAGGTTAGCAAATTTATTAGAGACATTGTTATTCAAGACATGTCTCGAATTACTGAGATTGGTGAGAATTTTGTTAATTTCTTTAAGTCTATAGGTAGTTTCTTTTCTCGCTTGGGTAATTTCTTTAGGAGTTATGAGCCTGCTGCGAATGTTCTTTTGGACATGTTTAGGGCGATGTCTAATACTGGTGGGGGTCGTAAACTTTTTAGAAACTTCAGTGATTTGATTCTTGAGAATGCTGATGCTTTTAAAGAGTTTGGTGCTTCTATTGGTAGAGTTTTTGGCGCTTTGTTTGATTTGATGAAGGGTGGTCAGATAGGAATATTTGGCAACCTTGAACGATTGGCTAAGGGTTTTGATGTTGCTGCGAGGAAGCTTATACCTGCGTTTGGTAAGATTCTTGATGCAATTACTCCTGTTTTAGATAAGATTCCTCAAGCTATTGAGGGTATAGCTGCTGCTTTGAATATGGTGGCCCCTATTCTTAAAGGTCTTGCTGAAGTTGTTGGTATGTTGTTTGGCGCTGTTGGTGCTTTTTCTCCTGCTATGACGGGCATGGCTATGTTGGGTGGTGGTGCACTGTTTATGGGCGGTGGCGCTAGAGGTCGTCGTCGTGGGCTTATGAGAATGGGTCGAAATGCAAGGGGCGGTGGAAGTAGATTCTTTTCTGGGGCAGGTGCACGATTTGATGCGAATGATATGGCTGCAATGGACCCCGCTGAGATTGCTGGCATGGGTTTGCACGTCATGCCTGATGGAAGGATTATTAACCGAAGCAGATTTACTGGAATGGGTGGAAGAATTAGAGGCGGTTTTGCGGCAGGTTTTAATTCTCTCGCTACAGCTACGCCGGGGAGAAGCAAGTACGGTGATAGTTCTACGTATGGGCATCATGGATTTGGTGATAGGCTTGCTGCTCGAGCTGCGACGTCACGTTTTAACCCATTTAGAAGAGAACGCACTATTTTCGATATTCAAAGACACAATGATTTACTTGATATGCAGGGCGCTGCTCCAGACGACCCTAGAAGAATAGCTAGGACTGGTGGTTTGCATCATCAAAAAATACCGGGTTCGCAACAAAGCTTTTTTATGAGACAAAGAGGGGGGCACATTAAAGCAGGCTTTATGCATAAATATTTTAATCAAAATAGTAAACGTATGGCTGGTGTTAGAAGCATGGGTGTCGGTAACAGACTAATGATGGGCGTTGGTGGCGCCATGCAAGCATATGGTGGTATTCAGTCCATGGCTTCTCAGGGAATGGGCGTCATGAACACTTTGAGCACTGGTATGGGTGGTGCTATGGCTGGTTTTGCTGTAGCTGGTCCTGTAGGTGCAGCAGTTGGAGCGATTGGTTCTATAGCTGTTGGTGCGTTTATGTCGATACGTCGTAGTAAGCGTTTGAAAAAAGCTGCTGAAAAAGAGTATCAAAACTTTATTGGTGATGTTACTGGCAGTATTGTTGGTGATATGGGTGGTAAAGCTGGTGTAGATGCTATGCGCCGACGTAGTCAGCTTCTTAAGGCTGCTATTGAGTCTGGTGATGGCGATACGCAGGCTATGGAAGATTTTTTGAGGAATGAGGGTATTGACCCTACTAAAGTGCATCGTGACGACTTGCGTAAGAAACTTATTGAAGGTAATGCTTTAGCCGAAATAGACAAACTTATAGAAGCTTCGGATCAGTTATTTAAAAATCAGGTTAAGCAACTTTCTGATGTTACTGGTATGGCTACTGCCAAAGTTGAAGAGTTAGCAGAAAAAATTGGTGTGGATTTCTTTAATTCAGTCAATAAAGTTCTAACTACTGTTATGTTGGTATCAACGGCTAATCCAATTAATATGACTGATTTCCATGAAGTTGACTTTACTGGTAGTGCCGCTGATAAGCTGACAAGGGCTGAGACTATTATTGGTCTTAAGCAAGGCCTTCATGGAGAATTTAATGAATCTCAGCTTACTGAACTAATTAATGCTCAAGCCCAGAATGAGATGATGGCTGGAGCCTCTCCTATTATTGCTAGCTTGATAGCGATGGAAGGTTTGCGAGACGAGGCTAGAACAGGAATATATGGTGCTTCTACTGCAGGGATGAAAGATTCTCTTGGCTTTGGTATCACGAATATGTTGAGAACGATAGCAACCGAGAATAATGTAGATTTTGATTTAATACAAGCCATGTTTGAAGGAGGCGCACAAGGCGCAGCAGCAGCTAGACACTTTGGTATGGGTGATAACTATACGGGGTTTGGCTCTAAAGCTGTTGAAGACTTTTTATTGAATGAAGCTCGTAAACGAAATGCTTTTGATGCTACGTCAGCGATGGGCAATAGAGCTCGATACAATCAGCTTACTAGCATGGGTTCTATTGATCCGTTCTCAGTTGCACAGCAAAGAGCGTTTATTAAAGACACAGGATTCTTTAGTGAAGCCGAATATAATAAACGATTAGGTTTACGAGCTGATGGATCTGGTAGATTAGCTCCGGGTCATAAACAAATTGTTACAGATATGTTCAATGAGATAATAGATTCAGATAAAAATTATTCTGTTGAGCTCCTAAAGACCCTGCCTGACGCTATTAAGAATGAGGAACAACTGTTAAGAGAAATTAATGCTAATTTACAAGAGAATCTAGATATGACACGAATACTTAACGTTGAGGTCAAAGGAGACTCAAATGAGAGTGGTACAGTTGAAGAAGGTGGATCGATTACAGCTACTTTGACTGTTTTAACAGAATAGTATAAAATAAGTTAGGAGGATAAAATGGTAGCAACAACTAAATTTTCAAGACAAACCGTGAATGGCGCTTTGATTGCAGCCAACTCGATAACTACGTCTTCTGCACCCTTACCTGCAATACTTTCTCCTATTAACTTTTCAGGGCTTAATCCTGACAACGATAACTTACCGTATGCTTTAACTTTCCCTTTTGGTCCTATAAATCTTAAATATGATCAGTACGCTCCTCAAATAGTTCAGATACCTCGCCCACAACGCAAACCTCTTTTATTTAAAGAGAATGCAAAACTTAGAACTGTTAGTTTTAATGCGTTGCTTGCTGATGCAAACACAGGCGGTATGGGAGTCCTTGAAGGCGAAAAGCGTTATATGGCTATTCTTGAGTACATTACTGAGAATGCGTTACCATGTAGATTTTCGTATGGAACTTATTCTTTAGATTTTTTTGTTGTGGTCACACAGCTTAACTTTACTGAAACTTATCGTAATGAAGCTGGTGTTCCAACTAGGTATAGTGTGGTTTTGCAGCTTACTGAGCACCCTATGGATGTTCAGGATCTAACAGAGCTACAGGCTGTTGCAGTTGAGCCTGAGACGTTTACCAATATTCCCCCTGTTCCTGCTACCCCACCCGAAGAAGATCCTCCGCCTGATGAGCCAGATTTTGATGTTACAACATACTATACGGGAGATCCGGGTATTACAGCTCAACAGGTTGTCACTAATTGGATGGAAAAAGGCATAGAAATCATTAGGTAATTAGAGGTTAAAACATGCCAGACTATGTTGGTAAGCTAAAAATAGGTGAACTTGGTAGAAGACAAGTTGAAATACAAAACTCAGTTACTTCACTTTCTGTAGATTTATCTGCAGGCGCTATTAGCGAGCTTAGTTTTAAGGTCCATGATCCTAGCTTTAAAATGCATCATCTTAACTATTTTATGATTGGTAGAACGGTTGAGTGGGATGATATGGTGTGGGAAATAGCTGCGGTCAGTATAGAGCATCAGAGTAGAGATTCTGTTTCGGTTACTGCTAGAACTAAGGCTATGCAAAGAATGCGTAGAGACAGGGGTAACATTAATTTGGGCTATATTTCTCCTTCTGACGTAGCTGAGATAATGGCGTCTAGGTTTGATTTAAAAATTTTTAAAGAGGAAGCACCTGTTGATGGTGTTATTACTCGTAACGAAAAAGATGACGAGGTTGAGAGCAGCTATGATTTAATGGTTCGTTTGGCTAGAGATTTGAAGTGGCGATTTTTTGAGTGTAGAGGCATTCTTTATTTTGCTTCGGAAAAGTATTTGATCGAGAATCAACCTAACTTTGGTATTTCGATTCCATCTGGAAAGACTGACTCGTTTTACGCTAATAGAGTGAATCTTAGAAGAAGTGCTGATAGTAAGAAGTCAGGTGCTACTTTTACAACTAACCTTATTAAGAATGAGTCGAGTGTCACAATTGTTCCGGGTATGAGCGTAAGGTTTTATGATGGCAGGGAAGACATTGTAGATTTAATGTTCTTGCTCAAAGATGAATCTTCAGGTTTGTATGACTCTGCAGTCCCACAGTCAGCTAGAGACTTTTTCAATCTTTACGATAGAAAGTTTTTTGTAGATAAAGTTTCGTATGATGCTACTGGCTCAGGCACGGTTGCAGTGTCTGGTAGGACCCCTGAGGATAGCCCTGATATCGCTTGTTCTTTACAGGTATTTCAGCTTGGAGATGAGGGTGACTGTGTTAAGAGGATACAGCAGGCGGTTTCTTCTGGCTACACCTACCAAGTAACTGAAACAACTCTTACTAATCCAGATCTAGTTGCAGCATCTGAAGACCCTATCTTTGGACCTTCAGGGATAGGCCCGTTTCTTGCTGATGTAGAGGCTATTTACCATACCGAGACTAGAAATGTTAATTTAAAGATTACAGGTGTTTTTGATAAGCGCACTGAGGAAGCGGTTAAAGTATTTCAAGAAACACAAGGTCTGCCAGTTACAGGCATTGTGGATTTGTTTACATGGGAAAAGATAGAGTCGCTATGACAATACGATCAGGTTATAATTCAAATAGTAACTCGAGCTTGAATATAAGCGGATTTTATCGTGGTATTGTTAAGTCTGTCGGCTCTGGAGTGGTTTCTTTAGTGATTCCTAACTTGAGTGGACCTACGACTGTGTATGAGAATATTAAGTATGTTGGGTTTCTTCCTTCGGTTGATGACTATGTTTGGGTTAGTTTTATTGAGGGTAAGGCTAAAAATCCTTTGGCTTTTAGTTTGGATACTGTTTCAACTGGTGATATTACTGCTGTTACGGCTGGCACTGCCTTAAGTGGTGGGGGTTCTTCTGGCGATGTGACGTTGAATTTTGCGCCTTCAGAGTTGTCTTCGGTGACGGTAGCTGCAGATGATAAAGTCGTTATAGCGGATACGAGCGATAGCGATAATCCTAAGCATGTTACTGCTCAGTCTATTGCTAACCTTGCACCACAGGGTGACGTTACAAGTATTACTGCTGGCACCAACCTAAACGGTGGTGGATCATCAGGTGACGTTACGCTTAACTTAGATAATGATATTTCAATTGCTACTGCTACATTCAGTTCTGGTAGCCCTCTTGTATTCGAAGGTGCTACTGCGGACGCTCACGAAACCACGTTTGCAATTACCGATCCTACTGCTGATAGAACAATTACCTTCAAAGATGGGACAGGAACGGTTGCGTTTACGTCTGACATCACGACAACAAGCCCCGCTGGTTCAGATCATGATGTGCAATTTAACAACAGCGGTTCCTTTGGGGCTGACTCAAACTTCACCTATGACGGTTCAAAAGTAACGATTAAGGCGGCGCTAGATGTGGGCGTAGACGATACAGGACACGATGTTATTTTCTACGGTGCAACGACAACAAACTCATACTTCTGGTGGGATGAAAGTGCTGATGCGTTGAAACTAGGCCCAGATTCGCCTTTGTTCGCAAATGGTAGAATCCAAACTGGTCAGCAATCGTTTACGCAAGAGCCTTGGTCTGATTCAACTATTGCTTTAGGCGCTTTTGGTGGTATAGGTACTCAGGGTTCGTATAGAACTTCTTTGTCTTGGAACTTTGAACGTGGGACTGATAGCACTTGGCATCATTTAGATATCAATAGTTACCCTCAAGCAGGTGCAGTTGAAATAGGTAATGGCGGCATTTTGTTTGAGTTTGATGATGACTACGAAACAACTCATACTGACCATCCTGTGATTAGGGCAAGAATAACTAGTGATGGTTTAATACTTGGTAGCGGAACAACAGGTCCGATACTTTCAGAGGGTACGGCTAATACGTTAAGAATAGAAAATGGTGATGGTTACATAGATATTGGTGCTATGAACTCTGGTGCAGAACACATATATGCTTCAGCAGCAACTCTGTTCCTTGGGGTAAATGGTAACGCTGAGGTTCGTCTTAATTCAACTGAATTCTCCCCATCTTCTGATGAGGGGACTAATCTTGGAAGTCAGTCTTACACTTGGAATAAATTCTGGTTAGGTCAAGCAGCAACATTCTCATCAGGCGGTTACTACACGTTGCGTTCTAGGGACTCTGACCGTCAGGTTATGGAATTGGTTTCAAGTGAGCGTTATAAAAAAGATATAGAGGATTTGCCTTTATCAGAAGCGTATCAAGTGCTTGATGCTCGTGTTATTAAGTATCGAGGTGTAGATGATGATGAGACTGTTCCTTTAGAGGTTGGGTTATCTGCTGAAAGTTTGCATGAGGCTGGCTATGAATACGCTGTAAGGTATGACGAAGGGCATTGGGGCGAAACACCAAGGTCAGTTTATTACGAATACTTAACTGCACCATTAATCGCAATTATTAAAGACTTAAAAGCACGCATTGAAGTATTAGAAGGATAAAAGTAGGTTTTTAACCAAACTACTGATATATTAAAAGCATGAATTTACCTATTAAATTAATAGCATCTATAATTTTACTTTTTGTGATATCAAGCTGTGCTGATGATCAACCTAGTCTTGTAGCATCTCATGGTGTTCCTACCACTCCAGAAGTGGTTGTTGAGGAAGTTATTGAAGAGCCAACACCTGAGCCTACTGCTACTCCGGTAGAGGAAATAAGAATATTCGACACTACAAGTTATGCTTTGTACATATTTCCTGAGGTAGATTGGCTTGCAGTAGAGAAAGAAGTAATGCAGTTAGATTATTTCTGGATGGAAAATAGTCCTAGAGTTAAACTCTTGCAACAATACATTGGCGTAACTGCTGATGGAGTTTATGGCTTAGGGACTTGGGGAGCGCATAGAACCCACGCCGTAGACTTAGACTTGATTAATCTTAGTTACCCTACTCCTCCAAGTAGTACTATTATTAAAGATGGTTGGGAGTGTCCTGAGTGGATGGATACTGCTAGGAGTGCGGGCTGGCCTGAAGAACAGTTGCGTAAGCTGTCATATGTTATTTATAGGGAATCAAGGTGTGATCCTAACGCTTTCAATGGGGCTGACCCTATAGGCGGTTCTTTGGGATTAATTCAAATAAACAGATACTGGTGCACTTCAAACGTTTATTGGCCTGATGGATATCTGCAGGTTAGAGATAGTGGTGTTACTACTTGCGATGATTTGTACGATCCTTATGTAAATTTAAGATCAGGTTACCATATATGGGTCACTGAAGGGGGCTGGAGTCCTTGGGGACTATAATATAGTAAAGAACCAATTTGAAAGGACTTTTGTATGTTGCGCAAAAAAGCAAAAGCTAAGGCAAAAAAGTCAGCTCCTAAGAAGGCTCCTGCTAAGCGAAAAGTGAGTAAGAAATCACAGTCGAAGGCTGTTCCAGTTTTTTCTGGTCCTGCAATTAGGCATGGAGCTAGTGCTCCAGAAGTTGAGGTGCTTCAGAAAAAATTAGGACTCACTGTTGATGGTGTGTTTGGTGATCAAACTTTGGGGGCTGTGATTGATATTCAACAGCAGCATGGTTTACCGGAAACAGGTCAAATTGATTTAAACACTTGGAATGCGGTTTTTCCATCATGAGATATTTTTATAGAGTTACGTTAGATAGAATTGTTGATGGAGATACGGTTGATGTTGTCATTGACCTTGGTTTTGATGTTCTTCATAAAGCACGTATTCGCTTGCATGGTGTTAACACGCCAGAGACACGAACTAAAGATTTAGAAGAGAAGGCTTTAGGTTTAAAAGCTAAGTCTTTTGTTGAGCACTGGTTAAGTCAAAGCGATCATTTTTACATTCAGACATTTAAGGATGCTGGAGGTAAATACGGAAGAATCTTAGGTAAGATTTACTTAGATGAAGAGAGAAGTAAATGTCTTAATGATGACATCATTACGTCTGGAAATGGTGTGGAATACTTCGGTGGTAAAAGATAGCCTTGACAAGGCAACTTTATAATTATAGGATAAAGTCATGGCAAATGAAAAAACTGTATCCGAAGCTGTTAGCAATTTAATGCAAGATGATGGATTGGACTCGTTACACCGAGTCCTTTCTTTGGTTATCGCCAGAGATGGTGTATTTAGGTCAGAAGAGAAATGGCTTCACGACCTAGTAGACAGTCTAGTCAGAGATGGCTACTTAAATAGAGATGGTGCTACTATCAGTCTTGGAGTGAACATAGAAAGTTTACTATTGCATTTATCTGGTGCTAGTGAAAAGTTTTTGAGTGTTCTTAAAGATTATCGAATCTTTGTTCGTTCTAAAGCTGAAGAGTTTAATGTCATTGACACTGACGTTTTTCAAAATATTGACCAGATGCATACTACAGATGAGAAGATATCGTATTTAACAAGTTTGCTAGCAGAATCAACAGCTAAGCTGAGCGTAGCTTTGGATCGTGCACAATCGCTTGAAGCGAAAATTAATGAAATGGATCTATCCCTGTCTGTACTAGAAAGTATGAGCACAGATGAGAATTTTGACAGCTAACACTAGAGTTTTACTAGCGGTTTTAGAGAATCCAGATATGACACAAAAAGAAATTGCAGAACTAATTGGAATGCGATATCAACATGTTTGGAGGGCACTAGATCGCTTAGTTAAAGAAGGAATACTTCGGAAAGAAAGACATAGAAGAAGAACCTTCTTTTACCCTGATGAAGGTTTGTATAAAATAGATGACATCAAACGATTACAATCTTGTATATTTACAGAAAGTGTGGTACATTAACAATATGGCTAAAATCTTATACTTCGATATAGAAACAGCACCTAACCTAAGTTACGTTTGGGGGCAATACGAACAAAATGTTATTGATCATGAAAGACAGTGGTACATTTTATGTTTTGGTTATCGATGGGAGCATCAGAAGAAAACAAGCGTATGCTCTTTGATAGATTATAAAGATGCTTATGCAAAAGACCCTGAGAATGACTACCACGTTGTAAAAAAGCTTTGGGATTTGATAAGTGAAGCTGACATTGTCATAGCACATAATGGTGATAGGTTTGATATGCGTAAAGCTAACGCTAGGTTCGTAAAGCATGGTCTTGGGCCAGCTTCACCAGTTAAATCTATTGACACTTTAAAAGTAGCTCGTAGGTACTTTATGTTTAACAGTAATAAGTTAAATGAGTTAGGCACTTATCTTGGTGTTGGGCAAAAAGAGTCTACAGGTGGTTTTGAAACTTGGGCTGGTTGTATGCGTGGAGACATTAAGGCATGGAAAACAATGATAAAGTATGCAAAGCAAGATGTTGTTTTGTTAAGAGATGTTTATTTACAGTTAAGGCCTTGGATGACGAATCACCCAAATCTAAATGTTCATGATGCTGTTTCAGATCATTCGTGCCCAACTTGTGGATCTATCAATCTTCAAAGAAGAGGCTATAAATACACTAAGGTTGCTTCTTATCAGCAATGGCAGTGTAATGATTGCAGATCTTGGAGTAGAAGCCGTTTAGCTAACAAGATAGAAAAGCCTACAATAGTTCCGTAAAGTATGACCTCATTAACATTAATGGATGATTGGCTCCATGACACATATGGTACAGGTGAATCTGAAGAAGATGTTGTACTGGTTAGATCAGACGACGATTTTTCAGATTTTACAGATTGGCTACTAGAGCGACGCCGACCTCTAGCTTACGATATAGAAGCTACAGGACTTGATACTTATTCCTTAGAATGGGAGATAAAGAGTATTCAGTGGGGCGATCAATCTAAAGCATTTGTTTTTATATGGGGTGAGCCGTGGTTTCAAAAGTCGATAGATATTGTTATGGAGAAGACTGATTATCGTCTTTTAGCACATAACGCTACTTTTGATGCGCTTGGTTTAGACAGGCATGGGCATGTTGACGCTCTTGAAATACTTGATAGAACTTTTGATACCCGAATCTTAGCGCATTTAGCAGACCCAAGGAGCAGGGCTGAAGGGGGTGTAGGGCACGGTTTAAAAAACTTAGCTGCTTTTCATGTTGATAAATCTGCACCAGATTCAGATGGTGCGTTAAAAGATTTATTCAAACGTCAAAAGTGGAGTATTCAACAGGGTTGGAAAAATATCCCTGCCGATCATCCTACTTTAGTTCATTATGCAGGAGTAGACGTAATTTTAACTGCAAGACTTTTCCCTAAGCTTAGAAAAGAGATAAAGCGGCAAACGATGGATCATCTTGTTAAATATGAGCATGATCTGTTGAAGCTAACTGCGTCTATGGAGCGCAGGGGTGTTTTGATTGACGTTGATTATTCTGTTAGTCTGGCAGAAGAAATGACTGCATATGAGGCTGATAATATTGCCGTAGTTAAATCTTTTGGGGTAAATAATCACAATGCCACAAGAGATGTTGCACAAGCATTACAGAATTTAGGCGTAAAGCTAATAGAAACAACAGCGTCAGGGCAGTTAAAGGTTGATAAGACTATATTAAGTAATATTGCGAATGATGAGTCCTTAGGGGACGCTAGAAAGCTCGCTGAGGCCGTCACAAACGCTAAGAACAATGCTAAGTGGAGAGATGCCTATGTTATTGCATCTTTAGAAAGCATGGATGATAAGGGTAGAGTACACCCTAAACTTAACAGCTTGCAAGCAAGAACAGGGAGAATGTCTATAAGTAATCCTCCACTTCAGCAGTTGCCATCTGGTGGAGATGCTATACGTCGAATGTTTTTAGCTGAAGAAGGGTGTAGAATGGCATCTATTGACTTTTCGGGAGTTGAGCTAAGGGTTCTAGCAGGTCTTTCACAAGATAAAGTTATGTTAGATGTTTTTGCACAAGGTGGAGATTTGCACCAAACCACAGCGGATAATACTGGGGTAAGTAGAAAAATTGCAAAAACTGTAAATTTTGGTAAAGTTTATGGGGCTGGACCGAAAACGCTTTCAAGGCAATCTGGTATATCTATTGAAGAGGCGCAGAATGTGTGCGATCTTTTCGACTCCACGTATCAAGGAGTTACACGTTTTTCGCATCAGTTAGCACATCCTATTAAAAAAGGTTTGCGTAATTATGTGATAACACACACTGGGCGAAAGCTACCTGTGGACTCTGAGCGACCATATGCAGCCTTAAATTACTGTATTCAGTCAACGGCTAGAGATGTTTTAGGTAGAGCGATGATAAAGATACATGAAGCAGGCTTGTGGGACTATGCAGTTTTACCTATCCATGACGAGATACTATTTTCATTTCCTGAAGAAAACGCTAAGGATTTGTGCAAGGAAGCAGGTGCTACTATGGAGATGATACTCAAAGATGTTCATATTTCTACAGAACCTGACTTAGGCGGACGCTCATGGGGAACGTTATATACAGAGGGCGAACACGAGATTGTTGAGATCTCAGATGACGATAGAAAACAATATGGAGATGATAGTTTAGTTGAACATCTTTTTGGCGAAAAAGAATTTAAATTTTGATAAGATTTACTATCAAAACTTACAACTTTTTGACAAAAGTGTTTATTTTTTAACAAAAGTTACTAAAAAGGTTGTTGTTTTTTAGTTTTGTCGGTAGAAATGATATGCAATAATCAACAGCACCTATAGATTTGGTGCAAGGAGTGTATATATGAAGCATGAGGTTTTTATGCCACTATGGTATAAATGGAAAGAAATAGAAAAAGAACAGCAAAAACAAGAACGTGATGATGCTATGCTTAGGCATCCATCTAATTACAAAAAACAATCTAAGGAGAACAGTTAATGTCGGGTTATGTAAATAGTTCAAAGCATAGAATCTTAACAAGAGAAGAAGAAGTTATCTTGGGAAGAACTGTCGTAGCAGGCCAAAAAGCAGCTAAACAATTAAATGAAGCGCACATAGAGGGAATAAGGTTAGACTACTCTGAAAGAAGATCTTTAAATGCGGCAGTTCAAGCAGCTAAAGATGCTAAAAATACTTTTGTTGAGCACAACCTACGTTTAGCTATGGACACTGCCGCTAGATATTCTAGGTCACAATCAAGAATAGAGTATGAAGATTTGATACAAGAGGCAACTATTGGCTTGATGCGTGCTGTAGACAAGTTTGACCCTGAGAGAGGCTTTAAGTTTTCTACCTATGCAACTTGGTGGTGTAGGCAAGCATGCCAGCGGGCGATAGCTAACTTAGGTAGAGCTATACGTATCCCTATGCATATTGAAGCAGATGTCAGAAAGCTCTCTGCAGTTCTAGAAGATTTAGAGTCGTCTAACAGCGATTTCAGTAGATATGAAATAGCTGATTATCTTGGATGGGACGATGAAAAACTTGATGACATTTGGTCGCATATGGAGAATACTAGATTGGAGTCTTTAGATAATAATCTTTCTGAGGATAGTCTTATATCGCACTCAGATACTTTAGTTGATAAAAATCAACCTGAGGTTGAAGATTTAGGTATTGCTTCTAGTTTTGCTTCAGATATTTTGAAAGCGTTAAGCGTTTTACCTGAACGAGAGTATGAAGTTCTTATCATGCACCACGGTTTATCGGATTATGAAACCCCGTTGACACTACAAGAAATAGGTGACAAGATGGGACTTACCCGAGAAAGAGTACGTCAGTTAGAAGCTAAAGCAATTGCACGTTTAAGGCATCCTTCGTCTGGAGTGGCGTGGGCGTTTAACGAGCAACATGCTGATTTCTAAAGGACGCTAGTTGACTAGATTTATACATAGGAGTATAATTATATTATGAGTACAAATGACATGAAAACAGAAGTAGATGTTCAAGCAGTTATCTCAGGTCTTATTGAAGAAATAGGTCAAAAGACTTATGAAATTCAAATGCTGAGAGCTGGCTTGAGTAAAGCACAAGAAATGATTGCTGCTCTTCAAGTAGAGATAACTGAATCACAAGAATCATCAAGCAAGACATCAAAAAGTAAGTAATCTATTTTAGTATAATATTAGAGATACTGAAAGGATTAACTATGTCTGCTGGTGCGTATGATATAACTTGTGAGCAGGGAGCAACTTTTTCTAGAACGCTTACAGTGAAAGATAGTTCTGGGGCTGTTAGAGATTTGAGCACATATACTGCTAGAATGCAAGTTAGGCGAACGCAGAGTTCTAGTTCTACGTTAATAGAATTAACTACTGAAAATGGGAGAATATCATTGAATTCGTCTGGTGAAGTGACGCTTAGTATTTCAGCTACAGATACTGCTAACCTGTCAGATGGCGGGATTTATGATCTAGAGCTTGTAAGTTCAGGTGGCGATGTTGAGCGGTTAGTTGAAGGAAACTTTACCTTAGCATTAGAGGTTACACGTTAATTATGTTTCAATATGATGAATCATTGCTTTCTGATGTTTTGTGGAAGATGCATGTTGAATCTCAGAAAGAAATAGCTGATTTAAAGTCCCAACTTATAGTGGCTGAAAAAGTTGTTGAAAACTTGCAAGCGCAGATAGAAGACAACATGACTCTTAAGTTTGATAATGGCGACTAAAGAATTTTTATGGAACGCTGATGGTCACAGAATACTGCTGACTGTGAACAAGGCTGTCGTAGATGTTTCTCCTAGTATATGTCCGCACGGAGCAACTGAAGATGCTCCGTGCTACCATGAAGGTATAAATGGATGTATAGTAAACCATTTTGTAAATGTTTATGGTTTGGAAATAAACTCTGGAGTAGTTCCTGCGTCGGCAAGCATAGAGATAGCTTGGGCAATGAGTGGCTCTAGGTGGGATGCTGATTTAGCTGATGTGCGTATTATTCCCATGGAAGACCCAAACTTTCAAGAATGGTTAGATAGTCAAAAGGCTGATTCATAGTAGTTGTCTAGGTATAGAGAATTTCTATAGAATGTATATGAAGGCTTTTTTGGAGGCAAAATGGCAGAAAACGTTCTTTCATACCCTTTTAGATTAAGTACAGAGGCACCTAGGTTTGCAACTGTACAAACAGATACTGATACTTATAAGGCTGAGCAGATAAATGCTTTTTTAAAAACTGTTTTGGGGGAAAGAGCGATCTTTGCTTCATTTGGTACAGAAGACCCTACATTTGCAGATTTTGATTCTTCAACTTTTTATCAAAATTTTGTAGAGTTTTATCCTGACACAGATATTTCAATTGAGGAAATAGAGGTTATAAAATCAGCCGGAGTATTGTCAGACATACGAATAACTTTTAAGTGAGATAATTATGGCTAATTCACCTGATGTAAAACAATATATTGATCTTACTGTTTTTGATAGTGATCCTATTGCAGCTCTTAATGAGATATTAAAAGCTGGAAAAGGTTTACTACCTACGTGGAATCCTCAAGCAGGTCAGATTGAAACAGTTCTTGCGGAGGCGTTTGCTCAAAGAACTTCACAAGTGATAGCTGCAGTTAATCGTTTACCTTCTGCTACATCTGAAGTTTTATTTCAGCTTTTTGGTTTAACTAGAAACGACGGTACTAAAGCTACAGCTACTGTGACTATAACTTTTAACGATGCTGTTTCTCATACTTTGCCATCAGGTACACAGTTTTTGTATCGAAATGCGTCATCAGGGACTGCGTATATTTATGAGCTTACCGCTGATTTTACCGCAACTTCGTCTGGCTCGGCTACCGTAACTGCTGAGTCTGTAGGAAGTGCTTTTAATCAAACCGCTAATGGCGAGTCATTAAATTTACTTTCCACGGCAGCTTATTTTCAATCAGCAGTGTTTACAACTAATGCTACTGGTGGGGATAATGCCGAAACTGATGAAAATTATTTTACAAGGGCAGCTAGTCTTTTGGCTAGCTACACTAGTGGCTCTACCACTTCATCACAGATAAAGTATTATATAACTGGAAATAAATCATCATATGCTAACAGAGTTGAAGTTTACAACAGGCGAAAGTATAGAGACAGAGATACGACAGCATCTTCTTACGGCACGCATGATGGTGCAATACTTGTAGCTGTTGGTGGAACGGTTAATACTGCAGCGTCTGCATCAACTGAATTAGTGGTTTCATCTTCTAATCTTTCAGATTTGCATACTTCATTAGCTGCAAGAACTCCAGCAGGTTTGACTATCGATGTAATGAGTGCTGAATTAGCATCAGTTGATGTTACTGCTACGGTAGTTAAAAAAGAAGGCGCTACTGCTTCGACGGTAAAGACTGCAATTGAAACAGCTTTAAAGGGCTATCTTGATGCGAACGTTTGGGATTGGTCGCAACAATATATTAGAAGAAATGAAATTATTTCTTTGATTGATTCTGTTACAAACGTAGACTATGTTTCGTCTTTAACGATGAGTGGTAACACATTGATTGGTACTAACAATATTGGTCATATGACTACATCGGGTGGGTCAAAAGCCACAACTACTTTGACTATCGCTGGTGGAACACCCGGTACTTATACTGCGGGCAACGCCGCATTTTATTACGTGGACTCCACGACAGACCCTGATAACCCTACGGTGTATACGTTTGTTAATACTTCCGATGTCACAGTAGCTGGTGATGGGTCTTCGTCTGGTGATGCTTATCAAGCTATTTCAAATGGTGTTAGCTTTAATGATGATAACAATTCTGGAGTTATCCCTGCGGGGACTTCAGGATTTGTTGGCTCTGCAGGTGACACTGGTGGTACTGCTACTGCTACTGCAATCTCTGGTGGTACTGATGATACTTCACAGTTTACTGCATTAAGCGGAGCGTTGGTATCAAATGATTTGTTGGTTAAAAATTTAGGAACTTTGGTAACATTCGGGACCCTTAACATTACGGTAAGTTAGTAGGAAGTTATATGCCTTATAGAACTGTAAACCTTCTTTCGGATACTCAGGCTAACTTTGGGGCATCTCCTACTGCTACTGATTTTGGTGGTTGGACGGTTGGGTCAGGTTCTGCAAGCACCCACTTTTTGTATAAAGTTGGTGCGTACAATAAGTATGTTCCAAATAAACCCGGAGTAGATTACTCGGGAACTTATTTTGGAAGCTCCATAGGGTTTAAAACAACTTCTTCTAACAATATAACAATTTTTTCTCCATATGTTAATGTTGAGGCTGGAAAACGATACTTAGTTCACATTTTTTCTGCACTTTCTGTTGCGGGGAAAATAAAATTAGATGTTGAGTTTTATTCTGACACTAGCTCGACTACGCCCATAGCTAACTCAAACTATGCTTCGGGTTTAAGCGCTCGTGCTGTTGCTGCAGAAGCGCCTTACGAGCCTAATTGGAACTTTACGGCACCTGTTGGTTCGACTGCGGCAAGAATAAAGGTAACAGCGGAAGGAAGCTCTGGAGCTCTTGCATCAGATTCTATTTTGCTGTTGTTTGATCCAATATTTTCTGACGATGCGCATACCTCATGGGGGCCGACTACTTCTCAAGTTTACAATGACTTGCCTGCTTTTATGCAGTTAGATGATCAGAATATAAATGATGTTCAATCAAATAATCAAAGAGATGCTCCTTTGCAACGATTTGTTGAAACTTTGTGTTACAAAATGGATCAGGTCACAGATACTATTCAAGGATTTGATTACACTAGAGCAACTGAGGGAACAGAGTCTAAGTCAAAGTTGACAGATCCTTTGACTGCTGACGCTAATTACTTATTGTGGCTCGCATGCGTTACTGGCTCAACCTTATTGGCTTCGGGGTCAGGGTTTACTCCTTGGGCTGCTTTAGAATCTTACGATGGTGGTGACGCTGGAACAACTCCGGGTGAATGGAGTGACTATGAATCCCTAAGTACTTGGCTTGGCTTGCAAGACCATGATCCAGAATTTTTTGACACAGTAGACTCTTTTAGGAATCAAATTGACACAGGTTTTACTGGAATACACGCTGGAAGACCTGACACAATAGTTAACTTTGTCAGAACAATGTTGGACACGTCTACTCCTGCGGATCACACGGTTGTTGTTATGTCTGATGACATGGATAATGACTTTAGGTCTGAGATACTTGTGGATTCCACGGTTGATCCTGATCCTACAGGTAATTTGATAATAAACGCTGTTAATAATGGTTTACCTGCTGGAGCTCAAGCTGTTAAGACAGCTAATGTTATGGAGTCAGGTGATGGCTCGTATGATATGAGCACTATTATGGGCGGTACTCATTCGAATGCTAATGCTGAGGGTGTCGATAAGATAGCTCAGTCTTTTATTTCTGATAGAGATGGTTATGCTAGGCATGTTTTGATGAATTCTAGCACATCCGCTAATTATCCTGAGATTGGTGGAGGCATTGGGAATGCTCATTTTAGTAGTGGTTCAGCTTACTATTATGGTGAGGTTGACGCTAGTGTTGAGGGAAGGTTGGAGACAGCTACTTCAGCTTTGGCTGATCTTGGTGGATCTACTACAGGATGGGATATAATACTTCAGGTTACAGATTTAACTGCTCCGACTGCTGCTGTTGGAACGGCTGGTAGTGGCACACCGTTGTCGTGGCTTTTCAGAGAGAAGCGACATCTTATTTCAGGACAGCATAATGGCGGGGCTACAAACG